>Ga0310690_10005155_pt1 | contig 17928 bp, 14 predicted proteins | sample AusTroGonzalo_MG_2_FD_207661 | JGI IMG/M metagenome (GOLD analysis project Ga0310690, IMG submission 207661) | Bovine rumen microbial communities from tropical cattle in Woodstock, Queensland, Australia - Gonzalo_04 (v2) (version 2) | ecosystem: Host-associated > Mammals > Digestive system >...
ACGTGGGAAAAACTACATCTGCCTGTATTGTCATCCATTCCTGCTTAATGCCTAACATATAATTTCCATGTAACCGCCCGTGTAATGATGTTTCTATTTATGGAACACCAAGACACAAAGACGTCAAAGCACAAAGGTTTGATGTGTACATTACCCCGCATCCAGCCGAAGGACTTTGTGTCTTTGCTCCTTTGTGTTTTTGTGTCCTTGTGTTCAGTTGTTTTTCAAAAATATGGGCAAAAATGAGGGAAAACCGTCATAACCGTCACCTGCCGTCACCCGAACCATCACCTCTCAAGCGTCTAACAAACAGTCTATTATCTCAAAAGGTGACGGTTTGACGGTTTTTTCGGGAAAAACATAGAGAGGAAGAAAATGATGTGGGTATTACCGCCTTATATTGACATCAATTTCCTGTCGGGTATTAGAGTCGTAATGCTACTCCCGCGAATATATAAAGCCGTCAGGTGATGAAATGGCGGAACAGATAGCGGAGAAAACGGAAAGCGATAATCTCCGCTATCATCTGTTAAAAAACGATATATTTTTCTTTATTGGTATCGTTATTTGGAAACTAATTCGTATCTTTGCAGCGAGAAACCCATGAATATGGAACAAACAACATTTCGACTTATATTGTCCCTGGAAGCTGATAATTTCATGCAGTCTTTGTCAGATAAGGCACGCGAGAAGATGTACTACAACATACGAAGAGTGCAGAAGGGAGAGCGCAATCCCGAACTATTCAAGAAACTTGAAAACACTGAAATATGGGAGTTCAGAACACTTTTCAATAAGGTTGCCTATCGCCTTTTCTCTTTTTGGGACACTGAAGCCGAAACACTTATTATTGCCACACACGGCATAATAAAGAAAACGCAGAAGACTCCGACAAAGGAAATCGCCAAGGCCGAAAAAATAAGAAGAAAATACTTTGAACGTAATCACAACAAGAAATAATTATGGAAAAGGAAGCAGATATGAAATTCATTGACTTCGAAGAAGTCCTCGACAGAGACCTCGGCAAACCAGGAACCAACAGACGTGACAAGTTTGAAAGGAATGTCGATGAGGCGGTGCAGGCGTACCGGATAGGCGAAGCTATCAAGCAGGCAAGGCTTCAGCAGAACCTAACACAGGAACAGTTAGGAGAGCGGATAGGAGTGAAGAAAGCCCAAATCTCCAAGCTAGAGAGTGGCAAGAGCATCACTTTTGCCAGCCTTTTACGAGTCTTTAATGCGATGGGCATACAGGCGACACTCGACATGAAAGGTGTCGGGCGTGTGGCTCTGTGGTAATTCGATAAAAATAAAATCAAACCTTTTAGGAGTGTGGCGAACATTTGCCGCACTTTTTTGAGCCTTGCCACCTGTACTTTTTTCCCCGAAAAGTCAAGATTACCAATTTAATCATATTTATATACGTTCCTTTGCTGTACATTTGCACCAAAACAAAATGAAAACACCAAGGAAAAAAGTTATGATTAAAGGAGTAAAAACTAAAAATCATGCGACACATGAACGTAAAAGTGAAGCAATGAAAGTTATGGAACAGAAAGATTATGAAGGCGATGCAGGACGAATCCTCCAGACGCTACGCAGTTTCGGCATTAAGGTGGAAGGTATCACTTCCCGCGTTGGCTCTTCGCTAACGCTCTACGAGGTGACACCTTCTATCGGAACAAGAATCTCAAAGATTCGTAACCTGAAGGATGAAATAGCCGTTGCGCTTGCCGTTCCTTCGGTACGCATCATCGCGCCGATGGAGAATGGCACAATAGGCATTGAAGTTCCGAACCGCCAGCGCAGCATAATACCTGTATCGGACATTCTCTCGTCACAAGAGTATGAGAACACCGATATGGAGCTGCCGCTGTGTATCGGCCGTAAGGTCGATAACTCTGTCTTCATGGCAGACCTCGCGGAAATGCCGCATCTGCTCGTGGCTGGTGCTACAGGACAGGGAAAGTCTGTCTGCCTGAATGTCATGCTCATGTCGCTTCTCGGAAAGAAGTCGCCAGAAGAGTTGAAGCTTCTGCTGATTGACCCGAAACGCGTGGAACTAAATCTTTATTCCAAGATTGAAGCGTCATACCTCGCTGCACCGATTGTCACAGATACAGACGAAGCAGCAAGGAAACTGGAAGCCGTATGCAACCTTATGGATGAACGCTACGAGCTTCTTAGCTCCGTTGGTGTGCGGAACATCAAGGAATACAACGAAATCGGTATCGTAGAGAAAATGCCGTACATTGTGGTCATTATCGACGAATACGGCGACCTCATTATGACCTCCGTCCGCGAAATGGAACGCACCATTTGCCGCATTGCACAGAAAGCGCGTGCTGTAGGTATTCATCTGATAATCTCAACACAGAGACCAGGCACAAAGATTGTCACTGGAAACATCAAGGCAAACTTCCCTACGCGCATAGCGTTCCGAACAACTTCAGGCGTGGATTCGCGTCTCATTCTCGGACAGAGTGGGGCAGAGAAACTCACCGGCAAGGGAGATATGATATTCTTCAATGGTGAAGGTCTGTCACGAATCCAGTGTGCCTATGCAAGCATTGATGATGTCAATGCAACTTGTAGCAACATACAGGATATGTATGCAGGATGCAAGTTCTCTCCATTGTTCGACTTTAATAAACAAGTCGTTGTTTTGAGTCATCCTCTTCTGCCAAACATAAAGGAAAGCATCATGGTTGCATCAAAGCAGAACAACATAACTTTCGATTCATTGTGTTGGCTACTTAATTCCTTATATGGAATCGTAGTCTATCATAGCGAGTCTGCTAAACTATGCGAACAAATGTCTGAACTTGGTGTCATACAAAAATTGGGATATGGCAAATATGTCGTCGTCATGCACGAAGAAGAACAAATATCGAGAATCTTAGAAAAGTTTTCTTAAAACGCGAGATTCCCAAAGTTTTGTTTGTCTGTGTCGCTGAAAGAAGTTACTTTTGCATGAATTTATGTTTTCATAATGCTTTTTGATTAAAAGGTATGTGTGAGCAGGCCGATGTGAATCGCCCAGCTCTTTTTTTATTTCTTTCTTTCATATATATCAATTTCACCGCCTGACATTAGCTCCATTCTGTCTTTACTGATATTGATGATAGTGTATTCTACGTCCTTTTTGTTTTCAAACTCACGTTCTCCAACATGACACTTCTCCATGTGCATAATCAACTTGTCTTCAGAAGGAATTTCCCATTTACCGACCAAACGAAAAGAAACAGAGCCTCCAGATTCCGTTCCACCTTCCACTTTCCCTTGAATCTCGTGGACTTCCTCCAAATTCCCGTTTCTTTTTAATTTCAATACAGATACCATTCCCATACTAACCCCTAAACTCTGGTTGGACTTGGAATCGGTTTTTACCCATGTACCAACAACAGGTGAACCATCCGAGCATGAAATCAAAAGAATAGCTAACACAAGAAGATACAAACACCTTTTCATACTTTTTTTACGTTTTTGGTTAAACATTTTTTACGTTTCACACGCAAAATTACATAAAATCACAAAAAACACACATTAAACACCGACTTTTTTTACTTTTAACATAAATAGTTTTAACTTATCTACTCGTTCATCGGGCGGAGCTGCACCGACTTGCAGGCACAAGAAAAGCGCAGAACTTCACCATACGCCGCTTAGGTTTAGGACTACCTACTACTATCTATGGGAAGCCTGCACTTATAGCAAGCCTCTTGATAGTAGTTTTGCCCGCTCACATGTCTGAGGTCCTAATTCAAGCCGCGAATGAGCAAATAAAATGATGTGCTTCAACAAGCACGGTGCAAAGATACTATTATTTTATGTAAATGCCATCATTTTACAAAAGAAAGTTATATCTTTGCAGCGATAAAGGTAAAAAGACGATTGTATTATGACACATAAAAGGACAAAACTATTGTTTTCCATCCTGTTTTTAACATGGATGGCTCTCCCCATAAAGGGGGCGACGGAGGTCGGGATGGCTGTTCCTGACTCCACTCTGATGCGGGAGGTGAGCGTCAACGGACAGCGGCAGCGCATCAGCTACCGCCTCGACCGACAGCGCATCGATGCCTCGCAAGTGCTTACGGCACAGGGCGGCACGGCACTCGACGTGTTGCGGGCTGTGCCGGGTGTCATCATCGATGCCGAAGGAAGCCTGTCCTTTCGCGGCAGCCAGGAGTTCCTCGTCTATGTCGATGGCAAACCGTCGCCCCTCTCCGGCACTGATGCCCTGCAGATGATTGGCGCAGCCAGCATCAAGGACATCGAGATACTGACCACGCCTTCCGCAAAGTACAAGACCGACGGCGACGTGGGCATCATCAATATCGTCACCCGCCGCAGCGAGACGGACGGCTGGGATATTGCCGTCAACGGCACGGCCTCAACTTGGGGCACGCTCTCTTTCGACACGAAAATCAACTATCGTACAGGTCACCATAATATATATGTAGGCGGACAAGCTTCCGACATCCACAACAAGAGCCAGTTCCAACAGGAGAAGAAGGCAGCCTCCCCCAGTTCCTCCCAAGGAGGGGGAAATCACGCGCTTGATGAAATCAACGGCGAGACGGTCACTTCCTTTGCCGACGGCACACGCTTCCGCGACTTCCGCACCTTCATCGGGCAAGGCGGTTATGAGTTCAACAATGGCTGGCATCGGCTGGCCATCGACCTGCAGGGCGGCAAGACCATCAACCCGCGAGGCGGGGATATGATGTACGAAAGCCTCACCCCAACCCTCTCCAAAGGAGAGGGAGTTTTATCCCCTTCTGTCACCCATCCCTTGGAGGGGATGGAGGAGGCTCACGACCGCTACAAGCTGACAAAGCACCTCTTTCAGGCTGCCATCGACTATACGTGGAAGCTCAACGAGCGGGGCGATGAAATCAACATCTCGAACCGCTTGCGCTACGACAACTTCTCGGAGGAATATACGGAAAGCAATATGTTCGACCTGAACGGGGCGCGGCAGGAGGGCACACGCGGCTACGAGACGGAGCACCATTGGGATTGCGACGGGGCTTTCTCCTATAAACTCCACTATCGGCAGCAGGGCACGTTCGAGACGGGCTACCAATATACCACCTACAGCGAGGAAGGCGACTACCGCATCTGCTACTGGGACCTGCCGAAGCAGAGTTTCGTTTGGCAGGACGACCTCTATGCGCCCTTCTATTACCGAAGGCAGACGCATAGCGGCTATGCCCAGGTGAACGACCGCTTTGGCCCCTGGCAGCTGGATGCAGGCTTGCGTATCGACCACGTAAAGGACGATATGGACCTGCCCACCATCACCAGCCGCCACCGGAGCTACACCGAGTTCTATCCCTCGGCACATCTCGCCTATACGACCTCCAAGGCAGGCACCTTCACGCTCGGCTATTCGCGACGCACCAATCGCCCGGGCATCTGGAAGCTGGAGCCGTACATCACCTACGAAGACTACCATACGCGCATCATCGGCAATCCCGATTTGAGGTCGGAATACATCCACTCGATGGAACTCTCCTGGCGCAAGATGATTAGCAAGACACAGGTGACGGCAACCATCTATGCCCGCCGCAGAAAGGGAGTGGTCGATTACGTCCGCAGGCCCTATGACGTCGGGGTGACGCTCGACAGCATCGTCAATGCCGGAAACGGATGGCGGAAAGGCCTCGAGCTACAGGTCACGACAAAGCCCACCAGCTGGTGGCAGCTGACGGCCAACGGCGACCTGTCCCTCCACAACTTCCGTGCCACCTACGAAGGCTGCAAGAGTACGCACAACACGACTGGCTCCTTGGGGTGCATCAACAACTTCCGTCTGGCAAAGAACACTTCCCTCCAGTTCGACGGACATTTCGTCAGCGGGCATCACCTCACGCAAGGCTGGGAAACGGCCTACGTCTATTTCGACCTCGCTGCCCGCCAGAGCCTCCTCAAAGGCAAGCTGCAACTGGGACTCGTGGCACGCGACATCTTCCATACGGCCCGCTACCACAGCCTCCGCACCACAGCCCTCATGAGCAGCGAGACGTGGGTGCGTCCCACCTATCCTAACATCGTGCTGAGCGTCTCCTACCGCTTCCTGAATGCTTCACAGCCATCAGCAAAGGCGAAGGCCAGTGCCCTGAGCAAGGATGCCGAGTTCGTGGGAAAGGACTTCTAAATGTGGCGGTTCCAGACGCGGCACGTTATGATGGTCAACACGGCACGTTATGATGACCAACACGGCACGTTATGCCGGCCATCATAACACGTGGCATCGGGCTGAACAAAACGAAATATGATGACTTGATTGATTTATTCCCTCGATTGTATGCCTGTTTTAAGAAAAAACAATTAACTTTGAGGGCGTAAATACAAAAAACATGTAAACCAACAGACCTATGAAGAAATACATCTTTTTCATCATCCTATCCCTGTTCATGCTTCCCGTCTGTGCCCAAAAGGTCAAGGACGTCAAGGGTGAAGCAACCTACTACGCCCCCAAGAACATAACGCCGGAAGAAGCCATGCGCAAGGCTCTTGAACAGGCTAAGTTCAAGGCTCTGGCAGAAGAATTTGGCGTACTGATGTCGGAAGAGACAGAAACACGCGGCAAGATTCGCAACGGGAAGTCGGAAAGCGACTTCTTCAGCCTCGGCAGCAGCGAGGTTAAAGGGGAATGGATAGAGACCATCGGCGAACCGGAATACGATGTCCGCTACGAGAACGGGCATACCGTCGTCACCTGTCGGGTTAAGGGAAAGGCTCGCGAGATTGTTTCTGCCGCGATAGACATCAAGGCCAAGATACTCTGCAACGGGACGGAAGACAAGTTCGAGAACAACCGTTTCAAGAGCGGCGACGACCTTTTCCTCTCCTTCCAGTCGCCCGTAAAAGGTTTCCTTGCCGTCTATCTGGAGGGCGAGGACGGTCAGGTTTTCTGCCTGCTTCCCTATCGGAACCAAAGCGAAGGCATCTATCCCATCGAAGCCAACCGCCGCTATCTCTTCTTCGACCCCAAGTCTGCCCCATCCAAAGAAAAGGATATAGTTGACGAATATGTTATGACCTGCGAAGGCACCTCAGAGATGAATCAGATATACGTCATCTTCTCGCCCAACCAGTTCGCCAAGGCCTCCGACAACAATACGCAGGAGAACCTCCCCCGCCAGCTCTCTCGCGAAGACTTCATGAAGTGGCTCGTCAAGTGCCGAAAGCACGACTTGGGCATGACGCTGAATAAGGTTTTTATTACCGTAGAACAATAAAAAGGGAAATACATACTTTATATAACTGATATGAAACAAAGAGTACTATTGACGGCTTGCATTCTTATGTCAGGATGTAGCATCTTGTGGGCACAAAAATTCACAGCCGAAAACGCTGAAGGCGTGAAAATCAAGTATGAAGTGATTTCGCCTGTTGACAAGTCCCTACGTGTTATCAGTGTAAGCCAAACTGAGAATTTGGTTATCCCTGAAGTTGTTCAGTATAAAGGAACGGACTATACTGTACATTCCATTGGAAAGTGGTTTATCGCTAGCGAAAAAAAACAAAATTATAAGACACTAAAAGTAACACTTCCCTCTTCACTTAGAACCATTGAAGAAAAGGCATTCTGTAATTGTTTGGTGCTGAAAGATGTGAACATACCAGAAGGTGTTACGGAAATTCAGGATGAAGCTTTTGCCACTTGTCAGTCATTAACCTCTGTTGTCATCCCAGAAGGAGTAGAGAAGATTGGAAACAGGGCTTTTATGACATATACTAAAACAGGGACGCTAAAAGGATTAGTGGGAACAATCATTTCAGTCATTCCTAATCCTCCTGACAACTTCAAGTCCATCTCCATACCAAATTCCGTTAAGTCAATTGGGACTTATGCATTTGGAAAAGGAATCTATGACATGGGTACGCTTAATATGTCATACGAAACCAAAGACTGGTTTTTCGGAAATTTGCCACCACTCATTACCAGTTCCAACTGCGAAAGCTTTGGAATCTCGAAAAGCTCCTACAACAAATATATGGCAGGTCTTCCCAACGGGGATGCGCAACAGACACAAGAAAACCTGGCTCAACAAATGCCCTCCCCGAACAGACAAAATGTTAAGACTGAGGCTCCTTCTTCTGATGTGGACATAGATATTCCACAAGGGACAGGCAATAACGAGAACACCTTTGCCGTTATCTTTGCCAACGAGAACTATCAAGAGGAGGTGAAGGTGGAGTATGCCCTGAATGATGGCGAAACGTTCAAGACCTATTGCCAGAAGGTTTTGGGCCTACCCGAAGACAATATCCATATCCGAAAAGATGCCACACTAAACAACATAAAGGCCGAGATGTCTTGGTTGCAGAAAGTGGCAGAGGCCTATAAGGGGCAGGCTCGCTTCATTATCTATTATGCTGGGCACGGCATTCCCGATGAGAAGACGGGCACGTCTTATCTGCTTCCCATCGATGGCAAAGGCTCCATGTTAGAGACAGGCTACAGCCTAAAGGACTTCTACAATCAGCTTGGCGAGATGCCATCTGCAGGGGTTACCGTATTTATGGATGCCTGCTTCAGCGGCTCAAAGCGAGGCGACGGCATGTTGGCTTCTGCCCGTGGCGTAGCTATCAAGGCCAAGCCTCAGGCACCTCAGGGCAAGATGGTTGTGTTCTCTGCCGCTCAGGGAGACGAAACAGCTTATCCTTTCAAGGAAAAGGAGCATGGCCTGTTTACCTATTATCTGCTGAAGAAGCTCAAAGAAACCAGCGGCAATGTCTCTTTAGGAGAGTTAGGGCAATTCATTACCGACCAAGTGTCCCGTAAGTCCATTGTTACCAACGGCAAGAGCCAAACGCCAACCATCGTCCCCTCTGGAACTATCGGAGACAGTTGGAAAAGCATGAAACTGAAATAAGTATCATTATTAAATATGTTTACAGCCACCCCTACCCGTTACTCGGACATGACTTATCGCAGATGCGGACGCTCAGGCGTCTTGCTGCCTGTGCTCTCGCTTGGCTTCTGGCACAACTTCGGCAACCTGACGCCCGAAGAGCAGAGCCGGGCTATTGTGCTTGCCGCCTTTGATGCAGGCATCACCCACTTCGACCTTGCCAACAACTACGGGCCAGACCCTGGAGCTGCCGAACAACGGCTGGGTAAGTTCCTCAACGAGGATTTGTCCTCTTATCGTGATGAGTTATTCATTTCCACAAAGGCAGCTTATGATATGTGGGATGGCCCTTACGGTTCGTGGGCTTCGCGCAAGCACCTGATGGCGAGCCTCGACCAAAGCCTGCGTCGCCTGCGCCTCGATTATGTTGACCTTTTCTATTGTCACCGCTACGACCCTGAAACGCCTCTCGAAGAAACTCTGCAGACGCTTGTGGATATCGTGCGACAGGGCAAAGCACTTTATGTCGGAATATCCCGCTGGCCACTCGAAGCGGCTCGTATCGGTTACGAATACCTGCGCCAGCATGATGTGCCGTGTCTCATTTATCAAGGTAAGCTGAACCTCTTCGACCAGTCTCCTCGGGAAGAAGGCATCTTGGAACAGGCAGCAGAGAATGGCGTTGGCTTTATCAGTTTCTCGCCTTTGGCACAAGGACTGCTTACCGGCCGCTACCTGCACGGCATCCCTGCCGACAGCCGTATGGCACACGACCCGCGTTTCCTGCAGAGGGACATGCTCACGCCACAAGTTCTCTCCCGCATCAAGAGCCTGAATGAACTGGCAGCCCAGCGAGGTGAACCTTTGTCGGCGATGTCGCTTAGCTGGATTCTCCAACAGAAGGAAGTGACAAGTGTCATCATCGGAGCCAGTTCGCCAGCACAATTGAATAGCAACCTTGCCGCTCTGCGAAGCTCAGCCTTCTCTGACGAAGAACTGACTCGCATCACAGAAATCCTCGCTTCATAGCTTCCCCAATTCAGGAAGACGATGAAGCCCTACATCTAAAAGGGTTACTCTTTATTGCCAGCAGAACGTTCCTGTTCCATCCGCTGGAAGTCCTTGAGGCGCAGGACGAAGCTGCGGGTAAGGTATTTGTCGAGGACAACGGGATTGACGCTAAGCTCCTGCGGGGTGCCGTGAAAGAGAATCTGTCCCTCGAAGAGGAGATAAGCGCGGTCGGTAATACAAAGCGTTTCCTCTACATTATGGTCGGTGATAAGGACACCGATGTTCCTTTGCTTGAGCTTCCAGACGATATATTGGATGTCCTCGACAGCGATGGGATCGACACCTGCAAAGGGTTCGTCGAGCATGATGAACTTCGGGTCGATTGCCAGACAACGGGCAATCTCTGTCCTGCGCCGCTCACCACCGCTAAGCTGGTCGCCCAGGTTCTTGCGCACCTTTTCAAGATGGAACTCGCTGATAAGGCTCTCGAGCTTCTCGCGCCGATAGTCGCGAGGCTTTCCCGTCATCTCCAGAACGCTGGCTATGTTGTCCTCAACACTCATCTTGCGGAACACGCTGGCCTCCTGTGCCAGATAGCCGATGCCGCGACGGGCTCGCTGATAGACAGGCAGGTTGGTTATCTCTTCGTCGCCAATGAAGATGTGTCCGGCATTAGGCAACACCAGGCCTGTGGTCATATAGAAAGATGTCGTCTTGCCTGCGCCGTTGGGTCCAAGAAGGCCAACAATCTCACCCTGACGGACATCGAAGGTGACGTTGTTCACTACGGTTCGCTTGCCATATATCTTGACAAGTCCCTCGCTACGAAGCTGCAGTTTCTCCATTGAACATTGAGTATTAAACATTGAACATTAGTTCTCGCCCTTTAAGGGAGAGTTTGAGAGGGTCTGCTCCTCTTTCACCTTCCGCAGCAGGTCGCTGGCAAAGATGAAGGAATTGAGTTTCTCGTTGGTCGAAGCCATTATCTCGTCCTTCGAGCCTTCCCATTCCTTGTGGCCGTCGCAGATGAAGAGAATGCTCTCGCCGATGCCCAGGACGGAATTCATATCGTGAGTATTGATGATGGTTGTCATGCCGTACTCGTGGGTGATGCTGCTGATGAGTTCGTCGATGACCAAGCTCGTCTTGGGGTCGAGGCCTGAGTTCGGCTCATCGCAGAAGAGGTACTTCGGGTTGAGGGCGATGGCACGGGCGATAGCTACACGCTTCTGCATACCGCCGCTTATCTCGCCCGGCATCTTCTCTTCGGCACCTTTCAGGTTGACACGTTCCAGACAGAAGCGGGCACGCTTCACGCGGTCTTCCTGATTCATGTCGGAAAACATATCCAAGGGGAACATGACATTCTCCAGCACCGACATCGAGTCGAAAAGGGCTGCGCTCTGGAATATCATGCCCATCTCGCGCCGCAACATCACACGCTCCTTCTTTCCCATCGCCACGAAATCACGTCCGTCGTAGAGAATCTTGCCCTTGCTTGGCGTGAAGAGGCCCACGATATTCTTCATCAAGACCGTCTTGCCGGAACCCGACTGACCGATAATGAGATTCGTCTGCCCATCACGGAAGACCATATTGATGTCCTTGAGGATGTCTCTGTCATCAAAGCTTTTGTATAGATGCTGAACCTCTATCATTTACCACTTATTCATTTACCATTTACCATTTTATTCTCCCCCTACAAGGGGGAGTTAGAGGGGGTCCTTATGCCAACAGGTTCGTCAGGAAGATGTCGGAGAAAAGGATGAGCATACTGCTGGAAACGACGGCATTAGTGCTGGCCTTTCCCACATCGAAGCTGCCGCCCTCGACAAAGTAGCCGTAGAAGGAAGCCACACTGCTGATGATGAAGGCAAAGAAGATGCTCTTGATGATGCTCGTCCACACATACCAGGAGTTGAAGTCGTGGAGCAGACCTACGGTAAGGTCTTCGGGGGTGATGATGCCCGCAATAGCTGTGGCGTATGCTCCCACGAAGCCTGCCACGATGCTGAAGACGACGAGGAAGGGGATGATTGTCATCATGCCTACCACTTTGGGCAGGATGAGGAAGGATGCCGAGTTGACGCCCATGATTTCGAGCGCGTCAATCTGTTGCGTCACGCGCATCGTGCCTATTTCGGAAGCAATGTTCGAGCCGACTTTACCTGCAAGGATAAGACACATGATACTCGACGAGAACTCCAGCAGCATAATCTCTCGTGTGGTGTAGCCTGTCGTGAATGTCGGCATCCAGGGGCTCTGGATGTTAAGCTTAATCTGGATGCAGATGACGGCTCCGATGAAGAAGCTGATAAGCAGGACGATGCCGATGGAGTCAACGCCAAGCGAACCCATCTCGCGGACATACTGCCGCATGAACATACGCCAGCGCTCGGGCAGGCTCAACACGCGCCCCATGAGCTGCAGATATCGGCCAAAGGCGGCCAGCCACTTGAGTATGAACATATCTTGTCTTTTAATTAAGAGTTAAGAATTAAGAAATAAGAATTGTTCGGTCCCTTATTCTTAATTCTTCTCTCTTAATTCTTAATTTTCTTTTGGTGTTTCCATTCCTACGACCAGACGGTTGCCCGAGCCGAAGATTTGCTGAGCTATCTGCTTGATGTCCTCGACAGTTATGCTTTGTACACAATCCTCGTAGCCAGTCACGAAGTCTTGGTCATAGCGTGTCTTGGATATCAGGCTCTCCATCCAGTAGCTATTGTTCTTGAGGTTCTCCTGATGCGAGCGGAGCATGTATTCCTTTATCTTGCCAAGGTTCTCTTCCGTAGGACCTTGCTCCATCATCTGCTGCACTCCGTCATAGACGATTTTCGTCATTGCCTCGCGCTTATCGGGGGCCGTTGGGAGCACAATCTGCACGTTGGCAATCTCCTCGGGATAGTCGTTGATGCTGGCATTGACAGGCACACCATAGGCACCGCCTTCATCCTCGCGGACGCTCTCGGTGTAAAGCATCGTCATTGCCTGCTGAAGCATATCGACCAGGATGTCGTTCTTCAGCGTCTCCTTCATGGGAGCATGATAGAGGAAGACGTTCAAAGAATTGGGCGTGTCCTGCTCTTTTGTGAAATAGCACTCACGCTCACCTTTGTGAATACGCTGGTCAATGGTCTTATATGCCTCCTTCTTACCCTTTGTGGGGAGTGCACCGAGGTACTTTGCCAGCAGCGGAGCGACGGAGTCGGCATTGACATCGCCCACCAAATAGAACTCGAAGTCACCAGCATTGGCAAAGCGTTCGCGATAAATCTCAAGCAAACGGTCGTAGCTGATGCGGTCGAGGTCTGCCTCCTTCATGCGCTTCGCACGTACATTATTATCATATACCACACTGACGATGCTGTCGGTGAGAGCAGTTCTCGGGTCAAGCTCCTGATTCTTCATGGCATTACGCGAGCGTTCTATCTGAGAGGTGAAGGCATCATCATCACGACGGGGCGAGGTGAAGCACAGATAGGTGAGCTGAAGCATCGTCTCTACATCCTTCTTCACGCAATGGCCGCTAATGCCTTCAGTACGCGCCCCTACAGCAGCAGAAGCACCTGCCTGTATGCCTGCCAGTTTCTTGTTCAGTTCGACAGCAGAGAAGTTGCCCAAGCCTCCCTGACGCACCATTCCGACATTGCTGGTATTGATGTACTCGTCATTACTATAGAGGCTGTTGCCACCCCATGAGGTTGCCCGGAAGTCCATCTTGCCTGGGCTGTAGTCAGTTTGCAGGACGTGAATCTTCATGCCGTTACTCAGGGTGATGAGCTTCGCGCCAAAGATGTCGTCGGTTATCTTCTTGACCTTCACTTTGTTCTTCAGTTCAGGCACAAGCGGGTCGGTGCTGACCTCTTCTGTGAAAGCAGCAATATCTTCAGCATCCACTTCTGCCATTGCAGACAGTATTTCCTGTTCAGTCGGGCAGGTCAAGCCTTCCTTTTCCGGCATAAAGACAAGGATAGCACGGTTATCTGGTGTCAAGCCGTCTATGGCCTGATTGATGTTCTCCAAAGGAATCATCGGCACAATCTGATGCATGGTCTGGTGCATCCATTCAATACCTGCTGCTGGAATGTTGTCGAGGAAATGCCGGACGTAGGTATCGACGAGCGAAGTGTTTGTGCGCTTGTCGCGAGCCTCATATGCTGCATCGATTTGCGAAAGATACTCGTCCTTGAAGCGCTGATACTCGCTTTCAGTGAAACCATTACGAGAAGCACGAAGCAACTCCCTGTAAGCAGCCTTAATGCCTTCTGTGTAGCGATTCTCCTTCATGCTGATACTAAAAGACAAAGCCTCCTTCGTCTTTGCAATAAGGTACTCGTCAAAATAAACGCTTGCAAATGAGAAGGGAGCATCAGCCTTGCGCGTTATCTCATTCAGTCGCTCGTTGATCATACCCGAGATTGCATCCTCTACATAGTCCTTAGCAATAAATGCCATCGTCCCTCTTAATTCGCGAGGCAAGGGGTCAGTCTTGAACATAACGGTCGCCACCATTGCCGGATACTCCTTGTCCTTTCCGATAAAGACGAGAGGCTCTTGGTTGTCGGGCACAGGATAGTCTTCACGAACGGCAGCATCGGCTGGTGCGGGAGCTATGTCGGCGAACATCTCCTGTAGTTTCTTCTCTATGTCAGCTGGGTCCACATCTCCCACAATAACGAGTGCCTGCAGGTCTGGACGATACCACTTGCGATAGTAGCTGCGGAGGGTTTCGTAGGGGAAATTCTTCACCACCTCCATCGTACCGATTGGCATACGATTGGCATACTTGCTGTCCTTGCAGATAGTGGGCAGGGCTGCCTCGATGAGTCGCAACTGAGCGCTGCGGCGCACACGCCATTCTTCCTCAATGACGCCGCGCTCCTTGTCGATTTCCTTGTCCTCGAGCAAGAGGTCGTGGCTCCAGTCGTGCAGGATGAGCAGGCAGGAGTCGATGGCTCCAGCTGTCTCGACGTTCACATTATTTATATTATAGACAGTCTCGTCGAAGGATGTATAGGCATTGAGGTTCTCGCCGAACTTCACACCGATGCGCTCCAGATACTGTTTCAGGGCGTTGCCTGGGAAATGGGTTGTGCCGTTGAAGCACATGTGCTCCAGGAAGTGGGCCAGGCCCCGCTGGTCGTCTTCCTCCTGCATAGAGCCTACACGCTGGGCGATGTAGAAGTCGCAGCGCTTCTCCGGCCACTCGTTATGGCGGATGTAATAGGTAAGGCCGTTCTCCAGCTTGCCTGTCTTAACAGCAGGGTCAAGTGGAATAGGCGGCATCTGCTGAGCGCCGGCACAAATGAATAATAGACAATAAATAATAAATAATAAGTGACGTTTCATTTCTGTATTTTGTATTTTGAATTTAATCATTTTGATTTGTTCCCCTAAGGAGGTTATGGTGTCCACATCTTCCATCCGTCTTCTTGCAGGATGAGCAACATTTCTATCTCCTCGCTGGTGCTGTCGGAGAATTGCAGTTGCAGCATTACCACGGCTGTGCTGTCAGCACTCAGGCTGTCGCTCAAGGCCGAGACACCACACAAGCCACGCATATTCTCGCCTGCCATAAACTGTGCCGTCGCATCTGCCAGCTGACTGCGGAAGTCTTCGGGCATGTTCTTTGCATCGGCATATCCATTGACGAATCCTTTATAGTTGCCCTCGACGAGCATCGTGTAGTACCCAACAGCAGCCTCCCGCACAGCTTCGTGGGTGAAATATCCCTTTGAACAAGCGAAAAAAGTAGATAAAAGAAGATAGAAGAAGATAGAAGAAGATAGAGGACAATACTTTTTTATGATTGTCCAAAACTGTCGTCTTCTATCTTCGCCGCCGCAGGCGGCATATCTTCTTCTATCTCCTTCTATCTCCTTCATTCTTCAACTACTTTTGCCTAACGAAAATGTTTATCGGACATCCCGTGAAACACCAGCGCTCGCGTATCTTGTTCTCGAGGAAACGCTTGTAGGGCTCCTTGACGTACTGCGGCAGGTTGGCATAGAAGACGAAAGAGGGCACGCGGGTGTCGGGTATCTGCATACAATACTTTATCTTGATGTACTTGCCCTTCATGGATGGTGGCGGATAGGCCTCGATGAGGGGCAGCATCTCTTCGTTGAGCTTGTGGGTAGTGACCTTGCGTGTGCGGTTCAGATAGACATCCTTCGCCGTCTCTAAAACCTTGAAGATGCGCTGCTTCGTCAGGGCAGAGCCGAAGATGATGGGGAAGTCCGTGAAGGGAGCCATACGCTCGCGGATGGCATCCTCCATCGTCTTGATGACTTTGTTGTCCTTGTCCGGCACGAGGTCCCACTTGTTCACGACCACGACGAGACTCTTCTGGTTCTTCTGTATGATTTGGAAGATGTTGAGGTCCTGCGTCTCGATACCGCGTGTGGCATCAATCATCAGGATGCAGACATCGCTGTTCTCTATGCTGCGTATGGAACGCATGACGCTATAGAACTCCAAGTCCTCGCTCACCTTGTTCTTGCGGCGAATGCCCGCTGTATCAACCAGATAGAAGTCGAAACCGAACTTGTCGTAGCGGGTGTAGATGCTGTCGCGAGTGGTTCCGGCTATGTCCGTCACGATGTTTCGCTCCTCGCCGATGAAAGCATTCACGAGGCTCGACTTGCCCGCATTCGGGCGGCCCACGACAGCAAACCTTGGGATGTCCTCATCGGGCAAGGCATCGCTCTCTTTGGGAAACTTGCTGATGACGAGGTCGAGCAGGTCGCCTGTGCCGCTGCCCGTAGCAGCCGAGATACATTGAGGGTCGCCAAGGCCGAGCGAATAGAACTCAGCGGCAAGGTACGTCTCGTTGTTGTCCATCTTGTTGCAGACGAGCAGGACGGGCTTCTTCGAGCGGCGCAGGATGCCGGCCACGGCCTCGTCCAAATCGGTAATACCGTTTTGGATATCAACAAGGAAGAGGATGACGTCGGCCTCGTCCGTGGCGAGCGTCACCTGCTTACGTATTTCCTCCTCGAAGATATCGTCGCTTCCCACTACCCAACCGCCAGTATCAATGACGGAGAACTCGCGCTGCCCCCACTCGCACTTGCCGTACTGACGGTCGCGTGTCGTGCCAGCCTCTTCGCTGACGATGGCGTGGCGTGTCTGTGTCAGACGGTTGAAAAGGGTACTCTTGCCCACATTCGGGCGTCCCACTATGGCTACTATGTTTGACATCTCTATAATTTACTATTTGACGATTTACTATTTACGATTTATCCCCATTCTCTGTTTTGCTGTGCAAAGGTACGAATAAGTGAGCAAAAAGCCAAATTTATTTGTGCTTTTTCGAGCGTACCTATCCTCCCTAACCTCTTTCTTCCATCAACACCCCCTGTTAAATCACCCGCCATAACACGTTAAGTTGACCGACTTAACACGTTATGATGCCCCACTTAACACGTTATGATGAAAGCCCAAATAAAAGTCCGTTTTTGTGAGTGAAACCGCCATTTTGCACCCAAAAGCCCCCAAACAGGCATCTGAGGTTGAAATTCAATACAGAAATAGTCTGCGCAAAGAGTAGGATAAAGCACCCTAATTGGCGTCTCAAACACGTTTTTTGAGGCTTTTTAGGAGGAAAAGTACACCTTATTTGAGATGAAAACGGTCTCAATCTCACCAGATGCTGTTGTCTCATATGTCGTAAATCATTGCTTTATAAGGAATCAGATACGATTGCAGTCACAGTCACAGAATCACAGTTGTTTTTTGAGAGGGTATCCACATCTCTTCCTTATGTATATTATATATCTAATTATTAATAAGTTATAGGCAACACAAGAGAGGCTTTCGATGTGGAAAGTGCCTTTTTATTTTAACTGTGACTGTGATTCTGTGACTGCCAGGAGCCGTTTCTACCTGTTCTCTTCTACAAGGCCATCACTCCTGCTGCGAAAGACAATTATGGTTCATCCGACAAATGCGTAGTTTTTATCATGTAGAGAAAGTATTTTGAGTTCAAAGAACTTGTCATCTCTGTATCCATATGCTTGTCTTTTCATTGTTTTGATTTT
>Ga0310690_10005156_pt1 | contig 17925 bp, 18 predicted proteins | sample AusTroGonzalo_MG_2_FD_207661 | JGI IMG/M metagenome (GOLD analysis project Ga0310690, IMG submission 207661) | Bovine rumen microbial communities from tropical cattle in Woodstock, Queensland, Australia - Gonzalo_04 (v2) (version 2) | ecosystem: Host-associated > Mammals > Digestive system >...
TTTTCTCCAACTGTAATGCTTATGAAAATAGAAGGATGATATTTCGTTCTTTTGTTTTTAAATATTTTATATTTACCCATATGCATGATTCCTTTCTAATGCTATGTTTTTAAAATTTTTGGCGAACCACAGACCGCAAAAACTAAACTATCTATACCTTTCTTATAGTTTTCTACTAACTTATTAGATAATTCTTTCTGTTCTGGAGATAATTTATACTCTAAGTGGATAGGTGCTTTCTTTGGATAAGAATGTTTATGCTCCACTCCTTCACCTTTAAAAGAAATACATCTACGACAATATGGCTTACCGTTCAGGTATCCGATTGAATGAGTGTCCGTGTTGCCACAAATTGAACATTTATATGTTTTGATATTGCATCATCTCCTTTAATTTGATTTAATAAATACACTAGTTGTCACGCAGAGCTGAATAGGCTCAGACAACAGCGCACCAATTGGCAGCTCGATCTGCCCGATGCACTAAGTCCTTATTGGACTTTTTTTATTTTTTTGTTCTAAATACCTTTTATATTTTTTAGTTAATAAAGCTTTTTTTCTTTTGATAATTACGATTCTAGGCTTATCTATCTTATCTATTTTTAATCCGCCTAATTCATGATCGCCTAAATCACCATGTGAAGCTATTACAGGTTTTTTATGTACGAAAGATGCTTTTACTGTGCTTTCTATTGGAACCTTCAACATAATTCTGTCGTTCCTTCCAGTAGTATCGAATACAATAATCCAGTACATATTTCTTTTTCGATTCAGCCTAAAAACAAAGGATGGATGGCCTAATCTTCCCGTATGGAAAGTTGTATAGAATTTTCCTCTTACTATTCTGATTCTGTTTCTTTTCTTTTTACTCACGTATTCCTCCTTTCTATAAATGCTTGTTATATATCTTTTCTTGCTCATAATTTGTTATGTTCTCTTCATTAAATACATAGGTAAAAAAATTGATTTTTTAAAATAAAAAAAGAAGCCGCAAAGCGGCTTAATTTTTGTAAATTCTTTTTTAATTATTTTTCTTCATCAGTAATAAGATTAACTCTAGTAGCGTGTTTCCCACCCATAAATTCAGCGCTAAGGAATATATCCACTCTTCTTATTACATCTTCTAATTCCATAAATTTTTGTCCAAACGCTATCATATTGGCGTCATTATGCTCTCTAATTAAGTGAGCAACGTCATCATTATAAGCGATGCCACATCTTATCCCTTTTACTTTATTAGCAGCAATAGCAATACCTTCTCCACTGGTGCAAATAACGATTCCAAAATCACATTTTCCTTCAGCAACTAATTTAGCAGCTGCAAATCCATAAATTGGGTAATGGCAAGAATCGGTGGAATTTGTTCCTACATCTTCCACTTCATATCCTTTATTTAATAGATGATTTTTAATGGCTTCCTTATAATCATATCCACCATGGTCGCATCCTATTGCTATTTTCATATGCTCAAGCTCCTTTTTAATTTGTTCTAATGTGATATTTCCTTCTCTAATAACTATTATATCTCCTTTAGTTAAATCAACAATTGTGGATGGCTTTTGATTTAATGAATCTTCTTTAACAATATAGCCTAATTCATCTTTGAATTCTTCTTCCACTTCTTTATATGTCGATAAAGGTTTTTGATTTGATCTATTTGCGCTTGGAACCAGTAAGGGTTTACCAATAAAACTCAACATATCCCTAATATTTTTCATATCTGGCACTCTAATTCCGATGATTGATGTGTCATGTGTAACATAACCAGGGACATTATTTTTTGCTCTTAATAGAACGGTTATTGGACCAGGCATAAATCTAGAAATAAGCCTTTTATCTCTTACACTTAAATAAGCGTATTTTTCAATGTCTTCCACTTTGGCAAACATCATTGTATAAGGTTTATCTTCTGGACGTCTTTTAATTTCATTTAAGCGGGTATATGCGGCGTAATTGTCATATAAAACGCCTAAACCCATCACTGTCTCGGTTGGAAAAGCGATGACTTGATTTTCTTCTAAAACCTTTTTAATTATCAATAATTCTTCTTTATTCATATTTTTCCATTCCTTTAAACTTAAATACAAATAAGAAGCGGGTCTTATAATAAATGTCTTCTTCAAAAGAATAACCAACGCCGATATATTTGGTTTCTAATAATTCTGTTAATTCTTCTTTCATATCTTCGCCAATTTCAAAAGCAATCAAAAACTCTTCATTCATTTGTTTGATATGAGAAAGGATTTCTTTATAATACTTGGTTTTTGGAAATGCAAACAACGCTAAATGGGGCTCATATTTTAATGTTTGCTCATCAACGGTAGACTCATTTTCGATATAAGGAGGGTTAGAAATAATAACATCTAATTTCTCTTTAATGGGTTCTAACATATCTCCTACTCTAAAATCGATATCAACTCCATATGTTTTAGCGTTCTCTTTTGCAACCTCTATACATTTAGGAGAAATATCAGCAGCAATCATTTTTGCGTTTTTCAAATTTCTTTTTAAGGAAACCGCTAAAACGCCAGATCCAGTACCTATATCTGCAATGGTAATATTCTTTTCAAAACCAAATATTTCTCCAATCCTTTTTAAAGCGGACATCATAAGTTGTTCAGTCTCTTGGCGAGGGATTAAAACATCAGGAGTAACCTTATATTCTCCATGCACAAAAAAGGCATGACCAAGAACATATTGCATTGGTTCTCCAGCAAGAATTCTTGCTAATTTCCCGTCAATTTCCGCCTCATTTTTTAAATTATCATCAAAATGCTTCACCAATTCAGTAAAGTTAGCAAAGCCTCCGTCATCAATTAAAAGTGATGAAATGACGAGTCCAGTTATATACTTACTTTTAATATTTTTTATTTGAGAATATTTTTCACGATAGGTCATTATTGACTATCTCCAGAAGCAATCTTCATGGATTGATCATAGTGAATAAGCGCTTCGATAACTTCTTCCAAATCGCCTTCCATAATTCGGTCTAATTTTTGAAGTGTCAAACCAATTCTATGATCTGTTACACGATTTTGAGGATAGTTATATGTTCTAATTTTTTCGCTTCTTTCACCGGTACCAATTTTTAATCTTCTTTCATTACCGATTTCAGCCTGCTGTTTCTCTAATAAAGTTGAATAAATTTTGGCACGTAGCATTTGCATGGCAATTTCACGATTTTGAATTTGTGATTTTTCGGTTTGGCAAGCAACCACAATGCCGGTTGGTATATGTGTAATGCGAACAGCGGATTCAGTTTTATTAACGTTTTGACCACCAGCGCCTTGAGAATGATATGTATCGACTTGCAAATCATTTGGATTAATTTCCACATCAATTTCTTCGGCTTCAGGCATAACTAAAACGGTAGCTGTCGAGGTATGAATTCTACCACTAGCTTCTGTTTTAGGCACTCTTTGCACACGATGGGCGCCAGATTCAAATTTTAATTTTGAATACACCATTTTGCCTTTAATCATAAAAGAAACTTGCGCAAAGCCACCTGCTTCAGACTCATTTGCGTCTAACATTTGAATCTTCCAGCCTTGACCTTCCGCATATCTTGTATACATTCTAAATAAGTCACCAGCGAAGATATTAGCTTCATCTCCACCAGCGGCGCCTCTAATTTCTACGATAATATTTTTGTCATCATTAGGATCTTTAGGAATAAGAAGTTCTCTTAATTCTTGTTCAAGTTGTTCTTGTTCTTGCGCAATACGCTTCATTTCTTCTTTACCCATTTCAGCGATTTCTGGATCGCTATCATGAGACATTTCTAAAGCATCTTGGTAGTCACTTTCATTTTTTTGATATTGTTCAAAAGCTTTAACTTGTGGTTCTAAAACCGCTCTTTCTTTAGAAATATCACGAAAATGTTTGATGTCCTTCATCGTTTCTGGGTCGAGAAGTTCTTCATCTATATCCGCTAAGCGCTTTTTTGCCGCCTCTAATCTTTGATACATGCCTTGTTCCATAATTACCTCGATTTTGCGTTTGCTATTGTATCACACAAAATGCCCAAGAAAAAGATGTGAAAAATTTCTTCTTAATATTTATTATTAATTCTTCAAAGATTTCTGTTTTCTTTGTATACTAATAAGCAGGTAATTTTATGGCATACAAAGCATTATATAGGACATATCGTCCACAGACATTTGAAGAGGTTGCCGGACAGCAACATATCGTAAAAACTTTAAAGAATGCATTAGCAACTGGAAAAATCGCTCATGCATATTTATTTGCAGGTCCACGTGGTACTGGAAAAACTTCGATGGCAAAAATTTTTGCCAAAGCATTAAATTGCGAAGAAGGAATCGGTCATCAATGCAATAAATGTAAAAACTGCTTATCAATTATTGATGGTTCACACCCTGATGTTTTAGAACTAGATGCTGCTAGTAATAACGGGGTAGACGAAATACGTGATTTAATTGACAAAGTAAAATACGGAACAATCTTAGGCAGATACAAAGTATATATCATTGATGAAGTTCATATGTTATCCACTGGTGCATTTAATGCGTTATTAAAAACATTAGAAGAGCCACCAGAACACGTTATTTTCATTTTAGCCACAACCGAGCCACATAAAATTCTTCCTACCATTTTATCTAGATGTCAAAGATATGACTTTGAAAAAGTAAGTGATAACGACATTAAAGAAAGATTAAAAGTTGTTCTATATGAAGAAGGGGCAACTTATGAAGAAGAAGCCATAAATTTAATTGTCAAATTAGCAGATGGTGGGGTACGTGATGCCTTATCAATTCTTGAAAAAGTCTTAGCGTATTCAAATAACAACTTAAATGTTGAGGACATTTTAAATATTTTCTCGCTAGAATCCACTGAAGAAAAAATTAATTTATTAAAATCAGTAGCAAATCACGATATTAAAGATGTTTTAGATAGATTAAATAAATACGTTGCTAGTGGTAGTGATATCAAGAGACTAACAGAAGATCTATTAAGTATCTTAAAAGATATTATTATATATAATTCCTCTTATAATTCTGCCTATCTAGAAATATTAAAAGAAGACGAAGTACAAGATGTTTCTAATTTCATTGATAGCGATTTAGCCTTACAAATGATCGATGTATTAATGAACGCCACAAAAGACTATAAAAACGTTACTTCAATTATTCCGCTTTTTGAAATTACGCTGCTTAAATTATCATCGCTTAATAGTGAAGAAAAAGCCGTGAAAAAAGTTGAAAAACAAAGCAGTCCCCGCGTAAATCAAGAAGAAAAGCCAAAAGAAGTGATAGAAAAACCTGCTCCTCAAAATGTGATAGAAAATATAAAAGAGGAGACTCCAGAAATCAAAATTGAAGAACCAGTTATTAGTCAAGAAATAGCTCTAAATGACTCTGTTATTTATTTAAAAGATGCTGAAAAAGAAGACTATTTTGAAATAGATGATGAAATGATGATAAACATCATGGTTACTTCCAAAAAAGAACTTAAAAAAGACATGATTAACGATTGGAAAGAGATTAAGAAATATATTTCACATCCAGTGGTTGGAAAAGCTGCAACCTTATTGATGGATGGCCATCCACTAGTGGCTAGTAGCAAAATTTTAGTTTTAGAATATCAACTAGACAAAATGGTGGAAAAAATTAATCTAAAATCCAACCAATTAGAATTACAAACGATTTTGCAAAAAATCTTTGGCCGTAAAATGTTTGTTTACGCAATAAGTAGAAAAAGATCAGTTTTCTTACAAGGTGAATATATTAATTTATCGCAAATTGGTAATTTACCAAAAGCCAAAGATATCGTTTTAGAATTTGAAGGAGAATAACTGCAATGAACATGCAACAAATGATTATTCAAGCACAAAAAATGCAAAGAGAGCTTCAAAAAGCGCAAGCCGAATTAGCAAAACAAGAATTTACAGTGACAAAAGCTGGCCTAGTAACAGTCAAAGTATTAGGTAGCAAAGAAATCATTTCAATAAATATTGAAGAAGATGGTTTTGATAAAGACAACAAAGAAATGATTGAAGAGTTAATTGCTTCTGCTTTAAACGAAATATTTGAGCAAATTGATGAAGCAAACGAAGAAATTAACGATAGAATAACTGGAAAGGGCGGTCTTCCATTTTAATGGAAAAACTCAAATCACTAATTAGATTAGAAGAAGCGCTAGCAAGACTACCAAGCGTTGGCAAAAAATCCGCTGAACGTATGGCGTATGCAATGCTAGATTTTTCTGATGAAGATTTAAAAGAAATCAGTGAAGCAATTTCCGATTTAAAAATAAATATCAAACGTTGCTCAATATGTGGCATGATTGCCGAAGATGATGAATGTGAAATTTGTAAAGATGAAAATAGGGATGAATCAGTTTTAATGATTGTTTCTTATCCAAAAGATATATTTACAATCGAAAAAAGCGGCGTGTTTAATGGTAAATATCACGTTTTAAACGGTGAAATATGTTTAAGCAAAGGACGTGGTTTAGATTCTTTAAATCTCATTCCTTTATATAAAAGATTAGAAGAAGGCAAAATTAAAGAGGTAATTTTAGCCACCAATCCAACGATTGACGGTGAAACAACTGCTTTATATTTAGCCAAAAATCTCGAATCATATGGAGTAAATATCACTCGTTTAGCGTATGGTCTTCAAATGGGAGGCAATTTAGATTACGTTGACCCCCTTACTTTAAATAAAGCTTTAGAAGGCAGAAGAAAAATCTAAGAGGTAGCATTATGTTTATTACTTTAGAAGGACCTGAAGGATCAGGAAAAACAACCGCAGTTGAATTTGCAGTTAAAAAATTAGAAGAAATGGGTTATCAAATTGTTAGAACCCGTGAGCCAGGTGGCACTCCTATTTCTGAAGAAATAAGAAATGTTATTTTAGATAAGAAAAATACCTCAATGGATGGTAGAACCGAAGCTTTATTATACGCCGCAAGTAGAAGACAACATCTAGTAGAAAAGGTTTGGCCTGCTTTAAAAGAAGGCAAGATAGTAATTTGTGATAGATATTTAGATTCTTCTTTAGCGTATCAAGGTGGAGCAAGAGGTTTAGGAATAGATGAAGTTTTAAACATCAATCTTTTTGCCACTGAAAATACATGGCCTGATTTAACTCTTTTATTTGATATAAAACCAGAAGAGGGATTGAAAAGAATCGCCGCTAATGCAAATAGAGAAGTAAATCGTCTTGACTTAGAAAAAATAGAATTCCATCAAAAGGTTAGAGAATCTTTCCTTTCTTTAGCTAAAAGATTCCCAGAAAGATTTGTTATTATAGATGCTTCTAAGAGTAGAGAAGAAGTTGCAAAAGATACTTTAGAAGCAATTATGACGCGTTTATGCAAATAGAAAAATATCTAAGAGAAAATCAACCAATCGTATATCAAACATTTGTTAATTCTTTAAAAAAGAACACTCTTTCTCACGCCTACTTATTAGTGGGCAATCCAGGAACGCCACTTTTTGATGTTGCTAAATTTTTAGCGAAGTCCATTTTGTGTGATGATCCTTCCCCTTTAGCGTGTGAAAATTGCATTATTTGTTTAAGAATTGATAGCGAGAACTATCCAGATGTAATAATCGTCGATGGTAGCAAAGATACAGTCAAAAAAGCAGATGTATTAGGAATCGAAAACCGATTTGAAAAAACTGCATTTGAAAGCAAAGGCATCATGATTTATATCATCAACTTAGTGGAAAATATGACAGTAGAAGCTGTTAATAGCATGCTTAAATTTTTAGAGGAACCAGAGACAGTTGTTTATGCATTTTTAACCACAAATAATGAAAACAATGTGCTCCCTACCATTTTATCTAGATGTCAAATCTTGCATTTAAAAACCATCGAAAGAGATAAAATTATTAAAGACGCTATTGATTTAGGGGTAGCACAAGACGATGCTGAATTACTATCTTATTTCTATAATGATGCAGAATTAATTTTTGATTTACTCAATAACGAAAAGGAAGATGATAATTCTAAAGAATGGTATCTAAAGAGCAAAGAAGCCTTTAATGATTTATTAAATGCCCTAAATAGTGGGGACAAAAAAGATGCACAGTATTATATGGACACCATCATTGTCCCATTAGTAAAAACCAAAGAATCAATGCGTTATTTTCTAGATATGCTAACCGAGGCATTTGAAGATTTGCTAAATATAAAATGTTCTCGAGAGATAACTTTGAAAAGTTATGCTACAATATTAAACGATTTAGTGACCAAGTTGCCTCATATAAGTGAGTCGCTAATGGAAATTTTAAAGCAAAGAAATCTTGTAAATGTGAATATCAATATCCCTTTGCAACTTGATCATCTAATTATCTATATTACGAAGGAATAATTATGACAGAAGAAACAAAACCAACAAATTATATCGGAACATATACTCATTACGTGGGTATTAGTTTTAACAACGCTTATCGCGCTTACTTTTTTGGCGTTAATGATATACCTTTAGAAAAAGGCGATAAAGTGGTCGTTGAGACAATTCGAGGCATCGAACTTGGATTCGTGGCTTGCGAGTTAATCCCAATTGAAAAATATCATAGCGAACTACCTTTAAAACCTATTCTAAGAAAGGCCACTGACGTTGACGCAAAATTATATGAAAATAATCTAAAAGACGCGCAAATCGCGCTTGAAATTTGCAAAACTGAAGTAAAAAAGCTCAATTTAAACATGAATTTAATCTCATGTGAATACACTTTAGATAAGGCAAAAATTATCTTTGCATATGTCGCAGATGACCGTGTTGATTTCCGTGAATTATTAAAAGTTTTAGCGAGCAAACTTCACACTAGAATTGAACTTAGACAAATTGGCTCTAGAGACAAAGCTAAACTGGTCGGAGGTATTGGAATGTGTGGTCTTCCACTATGCTGCGCTACCTTCTTAAACGAATTTGATAACATCTCTATCAATAGAGCAAAAAATCAAATGTTAGCCATCAATATTCCAAAGTTATCTGGGCATTGTGGTAAATTATTATGCTGTCTTAAATTCGAAGATGATGTTTACACCGATTTAAAACTTATGTTCCCAGATTTAGGATCAAAAGTCTTTATCGACAAAGTCGAATATACAGTGACACAAATAAATGTTATTTCTAAAACTGTAACTCTACAAAACTCCGAAGATTTGTTAGTTCTATCTTTAGAAGACTTTAAAAAGCAGACCGGTTATAAGAGAAAAGATTTTAAGAAAAAAACAAATAATAATACCGGTAATAACAACGCTAATAATGAAGAAAATTAAATCATTTGATAATTCGCATCCAGTTTTATATTTAATTGCCACTCCAATCGGAAATCTTGGTGAATTTTCTAAGCGAGCAATTGAGATCATTCAAGAAATGGATTATTTAGCGTGTGAAGATACTAGAAACACAAAGGATTTATTACGTAAATTTGATTTAAATAAGCCACTAATATCATTAAGAGAACATAACGAAATAGAAATGTCCAATCACGTAATAGATGATATAACCAAAGGCAAAAAAGTCGCATATGTTTCTGATGCTGGATATCCTGCAATAAGTGATCCGGGCAATATTCTAGTTAAAATGGCAATTAAAAACGATATTGCTGTCAGTGTAATATCTGGCAGTTCAGCTTTTATAAATGCTTTAGTGTCTTCCAATTTAGATACCAATCATTTTTATTTCCATGGTTTCTTACATGCTAAAGAAAGTGAAGCAAAAAGAGAATTAGAAGAGCTCAAAAATAAAAAAGAAACTCTTATTTTTTATGAGTCTCCACATCGCATTAAAGATACGCTTGAATTATTATTAAAAGTTCTTGGTAATCGCGAAATCGTTTTAGAAAGAGAATTAACCAAAATAAACGAAGAAAAAATATATGGAACAATAGATGAATTATTATCTCTTGATTTTAATCAAATCAAAGGTGAAATCGTTTTAGTGGTTGCAGGAAACAAAAACGAAGAAGTTATGTCTGATATAGAAATAATAGAACGAGTAAATTATTTCGTTAACAAAGGCATGAGCAAAAAAGATGCAATTGAAGTGGTAAGTGAAATATATAAGGTAAAGAAAAACCACATTAAAGACTTGTTTTAAGCGAAAGAAAGCCGCTATTTTAATTTTAATTAGTTAGGTATTCACCTAACTTTTTTTATATCAAAAATCCTATTTATATCTTTGAAACAATTAATATGTTTCATTTTTTCTTGAAAATTATTTTGATAATCACTATCATACAACATGTATTTTTAATACAAGGAGGGCATTGCTATGGACATTAGAAATATCGCAATTATTGCTCACGTAGACCATGGAAAAACAACACTTGTTGACCAATTATTAAAGTCTTCAGCTACTTTCCGTAGTAATGAAGAGTTAAGTGACCGCGCTCTCGATTCTAATGACTTAGAAAGAGAAAGAGGAATTACAATCTTAGCTAAAACCACCTCAATCATTTATCACGACACTAAAATTAATATTCTAGACACTCCTGGACATGCTGATTTTGGTGGCGAAGTTGAAAGAATTATGAACATGGTTGATGGCTGTCTTTTACTTGTTGACGCTTTTGAAGGAACAATGCCTCAAACTCGTTTCGTGCTAAAGAAAGCCCTTGAATCACATGTAAAACCAATTGTTGTTGTCAATAAAGTTGACCGCGCTAATATCGATATTGAAAGAACTCTAGATGAGGTTTTAACGTTATTTATTGAATTAGGTGCTCCTGATGAATTTTTAGATTTTACAACTGTCTATACTTCTGCCTTAAAAGGTACATCTTCTAAATCAAGCAATATAGAAGATCAAAAAGAAGGAATGGATGCTGTTTTACAAACTATAATTGACGAAATCCCAGCTCCAAATATGGACAAAGATAATCCATTGCAATTACAAATTGCGTTATTAGACTATAACGACTTCGTAGGTCGTATTGGTATTGGCACTATTAAAAGAGGGACAATCCACGTTAATGATTCTGTGACAGTTTCTAGATTAGATGGCTCTACTCAGATGTTTAGAGTCTTAAAATTATTTGGTTTTCAAGGCCTAAAAAGATTAGAAATTGATGAAGCCTCTGCAGGAGACATCGTTGCGGTTGCAGGTTTAGCGGATATCAATGTTGGGGAAACAATTTGCCAAAACGGACATATCGAACCACTACCACTTATTAGGTTAGATGAACCAACTTTGCAGATGACTTTTGGAACAAATTCATCACCATTATCTGGAAAAGATGGAAAATTATTAACCGCCAGAAAAATTGAAGAAAGACTTTTTAGAGAAACACAAAAGGATGTCGCTTTACGCGTAGAAAGAATCCCTAATACTGAATCTTGGATTGTATCTGGACGTGGTGAATTACATTTATCTATTCTTATTGAGAATATGAGAAGAGAAAGTTTTGAATTAGAAGTGAGCAAGCCACAAGTTATTATCAAAGAAATTGATGGTAAAAAATGCGAGCCATATGAAGATTTAAGTATTGATGTACCAAATGAATATGTTGGTGATGTGATGACCACTATCGGTGAAAGAAGTGGTGAATTGGTCAATATGGATGCAAAAGAAACAGTCACTTTACTTCAATATATCATTCCAAGCCGAGGCTTATTAGGATATATGACCAATTTTATGACTTTAACTAAAGGGTATGGCATTTTATCACATACGTATCGCGAATATCGTCCAGTTGCAACTTCTTCAATCGGGGAAAGAAATATCGGTGTATTAGTTTCTGTAGCAGCAGGACAAGCTACTCCATACGCGATCGAACATACAGAAGAAAGAGGCACGATGTTTATTGCGCCAGGTACTGAAGTGTATGAAGGAATGATTGTTGGTGAACATCGCTACGACTTCGATTTAGCAGTCAATGTTACAGAAAAGAAAAATCTAACTAATGTTAGAAGCTCGAATAAAGATAACACCGTGGTATTAAAATCACCACGAAGAATGTCTCTAGAATCTTGTCTAGATTACATAAATTCTGATGAATTGGTGGAAATCACTCCTTCCACATATCGTATGAGAAAGAAAATTCTTAATACAGCAGAACGTAAAAAATATGAAGCTCATCAAAAAAGAGCAAATCAAGAATAAAGAGTAGCAAAGCTACTCTATTTTTTTCCCGGAATTATTTTATCCTCTGGAATTCCATCAATTACTACTGGGCATTCTCCACCAATTTGCACATCATATATAATCGTGCCATCGCTTTTTTGATGGATATCATATATAAATCCATTTGAGAGTTCACCTTTACGATCACGGAATCTAACCGATTCTTTTATTTTATATTTCGAATCAATAGTGATTTCTTTTTTCTTTCTTTTAAATAAACACATACATTTATAAGTAGGGAGTCGCCTATTTCCTTCTTTTTTTGACTAAAATAACACCAGCACCAAGAATAGATAATGAGGATAAGAGAATGCTTGTTGTTAAAATCGAACCTCCACACCCAAGTTTGGTAGTTGGTGGATTATCAGGAATAACTGGGGTTTCAGATTCTTTAACTACTAAAGTGAATGAAACAGTTTTTGTAGCTTCGCCTTCTGTATAAGAAATAGTAACTACAACTGTTCCTGGAATCTCAGTAGAAACAACACTAACGTTGAAATTTGTGACTTCTTTAGAGTTACCATCACTATAAGTGGCAATAACTGTGCCATCAAATTGATAGGTTTCTCCAACTTCAATTTCTGTTGTTTGCCCAGCAATTTGAATTTCAATTAGTGTAGGATTAACTAGTTCTGGTTCTAAGACTTCAAGATTAAATGAAGCGGTTTTGGTTATATCGTTTTCCGTATAAGAAATAGTTACAAGAACTTCTCCTGTTTCATCTGTAGAAACGCTACTAATAGAATAATCAAGTACTTCTTTGGAACTATCATCACTATAAAAGGCTGTAACAACACCATCAAATTGATATGTTTCTCCTAATTCGACTGTTGTTGTATAATCGCTTAATTCAATTTTTATTAATTCTGGAACTGCTGGGGCACTTACAGAGCATTTATATGTATAAAATGGGATAAAAGATAATTGCTGATAAAATCTTATATAGGTAGTATTCTTTTCTAAATACCTGTTGTTACACATTATACGACCATCAGAATCAACCGAACAAACTCCACCTTCAGTACCATAAATAAATTGATTAGAGGTAGGAGTAGCAATATATTGTTCCGCAGCTGCATCATATAAAGTAAAACCATTTGTGGTGATTGTAACTTCGTATTTCATCCAAAGTTCTTTATTATCGGAAATTGTCGCGTCTTTGGTGTTATCAAATCCAGTAACTCCAAGAGCATCATCCAATAAAGAAGTGGCGAGAACCACACTATCCCCAGTGCTTAAATCAGAATTTGATTTTACTAATTCATATTGCGGAGCATTAGCATCAATAGATATAGTTACAGGTATATTTTTAGTAATTGTTTTCTCACCTTGTTTAGCGGTTACAACAATTTCAGTAGTTCCACTAGCAACACCTTTTACAAGACCGCTATCACTAACAGTAGCAATACTTTTATTATTAGAAGAATAGCTTATGGTTGCTTTAGGATAAACATAAATTGGATCTAAAATAGTTGAGATTTGCATGGTTTTTCCAACAAAAAGCTCAATTTCTTCGGGATCAACAACAAGATCTAAAAGTTCTACTGGATCAGGTTCAACAACAGTTATTACTCTAGTTGCTTTTATATTTTTATCACCTGTAGAAGTAGCAGTAATTGTTGCTGTCCCAACACCGACAGCAGTGATTAAGCCACTATCACTAATTGTTACTACTTTTTCATTTGAACTACTCCAATAAACTAATTTACTAGCATCGCTTGGAACAACGGATTTAACAGAAATTGTAATTGTTTGTTCTAGCATAATTGTTTCAGGAGTTTCACTTAAAATAATCTCAGTAGGTGTTTCTAAAGCATATGGATCATTTGCGCATAAACTTCTAGTTGTATCATTGGTATTACCCCAAATTCTACAAACATATTCAGGATGATCGATGAAAGGATTTCTATTACCTTGTAAATATTCAGCCCCTTCATTTCTATTTTTTTCTCTTTGCATAACTGGATAATTTAAATGCCATTTAATCATGTCACTTAATTTGCCCATCGTATTATTGCTAGTAGAATCATTTGTTTTATCAACAAGGCCTAAAGAAGTGTCCGCAATAGCGGAATAGAAAATAATACGTGCGGAATCACCTCTATATGTTTCATCACCGAAACTTTCCATAGCGGGATCCCAACCATTAGATGTATGTTTCATGCCTTCTACATAAAACGAATTACCTCTAGAGCCATTTTCTGCTTGTATAGTTGGTCGCGGCATATGGATATCAGCTTCTACTTTATTTCCACCGCGACTATCTGGCCAAACATGTTCTTTATTCATGTTTCCGCCGGAATAAGTGGCACTTGTTCCGCTATAAAAGCTAAGTAGTCTTTCTCCAGATGCAACACCATTTATGTCGGTAGTAGCATATGCAGGATCGTAATCTGTGTATTGATAGTAGTTTTTAAGTGAGCTATAACCGATTGTGCTTTGCCTTTTGGATTTATTTAAAGTATTTAAGGCTTTTAGCAAACTATTTCCGGTTAATGAATTATCAATTTCATTATAATATGTAGCGGCATCGCCAAAATTATATGTTGCTTTAACAACATTATCATTTTTAGGTGTAGAAAACGCACCAACAAACAAACCTAAAAGCAAAGGCGTAACAGTAAAAGGTAAAACTCTTCTAATTTTCATTTTTTTAAATCTTTACAAACAAAATTGAATTGTGTTTGTAATCTCACTTTCAATAATAGTATAGCACCGAATATATATTTCTATAATTGTAAAAAAAGACTTACAAAGTAAGTCCTTTTAAATTTGGTTATTTTTCAAAACTATTTCTTTTGAATTTTGCCTTTATTTTTGCCTTTGGAAGCATGTGAATGGTAGGCAACACCTTGGTTTTCTGCCATCTTCTTGGTGTATTCTTCAGCTTCGGCTTTGGTATTAAATAATTTAATTACCTTATCGCTTCCCGCTCTGAAGACTTGCCATTTGCCATCTTCTCTTTTAGAAACATGATAAGCAGCGCTCTTCTTTTTTGGTGCTTCTTTTTCAGGTGCTTTCTTTTCAGGAGCAGCCTTCTTAGGAGCAACTTTCTTCTCAGGAGCTTTCTTTACAGGTTTCTTTTCTTCCTTTTTTTCGACTTTTTTAACTGCCATTTAAATGAACCTCCACAATTTTATTTTTAACTTATAAAAACATTCTAATCAAATTTTAACCCAGAAACATCGTTAACCGGTAGTGAAAAAATAATTCCTTGTCCTTTAGTATCAACACCAGCAACCTTATTAATTGCGCTCATAACTTGATCTCTAATTTTAGTATTAACTAAAATGTAAATCATTTCTTTTTGAGGGGTGATAACAATGCCATACTTCTTTTCCATTTCTTTAGTTCCGGTACCTCTAGCATGAGCAATAGTGCCGCCTCTAGCGCCACTTTCTCTTGCGGCGTTCATAACAACCTCAGAATAGCCTTCATTAACAATGATAATAATTACTTCGTATTTTTCTGCCATATAATCTACCCCCTCACTGTTTGAGTAAGAAATTTATATATTTTGACACCCATAATGGTGCTTAAATCAATAGTAAATGCAATTCCAGCATTCCTCTTGCTAGAAGCAAAATAAGCATCTAATTCAGTTTTAAAATCATCAACGTATTCTTCTCTCATGAAAGAATAAATGATTTCTTTTGAATTATCTTCGATATTTAAAATGCTTTTCACTTGTTTTGTTGCTGTTCCTTCACCGATTTGCACAAATTGAGCGGAACTATGATTGGCTTTTAATAATTTAATAATGTTTCCGCTTTGTCCGCGATTAACAATAATCATATAAAAAACCATTTTTTTAATATCATCACGTTTCTCAAAAGATTCTCTAATTTCGGAGACTTTTCTCGTGCTTTTTGTATACTTTTTTGCTTCTTTAGCAGGAACTATTTTTTCTTCTTCCATAAAGCCTCCTAATTAAAATGAATGATTTCATCATTACGGCTATCTTGAATTTGATCTCTGATAATTCTAAGAGCTTGAGCTTCTTTAATTCTAGATACCAAACCAAGAATTTGTATTGCAAGAATTGGTGTCAACGCAATAAGAGCAACAACACCAAAACAATCGGAATAGAAAGATACTCCAGATTCGATGTCGCCATTCTTTTTACTATACACACCAATAATTAAAGGTAGGATAAATGATACCGCCATTGGACCTGATGCAGTTCCGCCAGAATCGAACGCAATTGCGGTATAAATATTTGGCACAATAAACATTAAAAGCAGCGATAGTAGATAGCCAGGAACAACAATGTATAAAATTGAAAAATTGTATAAAGTTCTAATCATGGACAAGCAAATTGCTACGCCAACTCCAACGGATAAAGCCGCTAAAATGGTAGGTTTTTTAAGTTGACCATCACTAATGTTTTCGATTTGAGTTGTTAAAACATGGACTGCAGGTTCACACAAAATAGTAACCAATCCTAGAATGAATGCAATTAAAATAATCACCCAATTTTGTTGTTGACCAAGTGCCTTACCAACTTCTAGTCCGATTGGAGACATTGCTGCACTAACGCAGGTTAAAAATATTACTAATCCAACAAACGAAGTTAAGAAGCCAATCAATAGCTGACCAATCTTATTTGCGGGTAGTTTGATATAGATAGCTTGATAGATAAAGAAAATTATCATAATTGGCATGAATGCCATTAATACTTCTATGATTGAACCCATGGAAGAGAAGTCTTTGCTTGGAAAAATAGATAGTAAGAATCTTTCCCAAATGGTGCCTGCAGTTGTGTGACTTATTTCATAAGGAGAAAAGCCATTACGAGACAATAAAATTAGAATTGTCATTGTTAAAATAGGGCCAATAGAGGCCATGCCTACTAATCCAAAAGAACTTTCTCTACTATTTTTACCACCCCTAACGCTCGCAACACCTGCGCCCAACGCAAGAATAAACGGAACAGTAGCAGATCCAGTTGTTACACCACCGGCATCAAATATAAATGGTAAAAATGCATGATTTGCGGCATCGACTTGTAATAAACAAATAAGTGCAAAGACGATGAAATAATAAATCAAATACCATAATGTAAGTGATTTTTGAAACATAATTCTGCAGATACCAATAACAACAAAAACACCAACACCGGCGGCAATAGAGCCAATCAGGATTGTTTTATTTATTTGCACTTGGTTTGCTACGATTAAAATGCTTGGCTCTGCACATGTAATGAGCGCGCCTAAAAGAAAAGCAAATAAAATTACCACAAATAATCTTTTTTGCCTTGATAAAGAAGCACCCATATATTCGCCAACTTTGGTAAGACCACTGGCGGCTCCAGTTTGGAAAAGAGCCAATCCTAAAATCATTCCAGCAGCACAAATAGCTAATAAAACATAATTGTTGGATTCAATTGGTGTTGAAAAAGTATCAATTGGGGCTATTTGAGAAAAAGATAATACTAAGATAATAGCAATAATTGGAATTATTGATATTGAGGATGATATTAGCGACTTCAAAAACCTGTTTTGCATAACAATTTATTAATTATTATAAAAGACAAGACAAAAAATAAAATTATTTTTTTATAAATTTGGGAATAATGTCTTAAACTCCTTAGGAATCGGAGCTTTAAATTTCATCTTTTTCTTTGTGATTGGATGAATTAATTCTAAAGCGTAAGCATGAAGGCCTAGTCTTTTAATTGGGTTAGTTGGGTTCCCATATTTATCATCGCCAATAACGTGATGACCAAGATCTCCTAAGTGAACACGGATTTGGTTTTTTCTTCCACTATCGATATTGACATCAAGTAAAGAATAACCATCAATTTCTTTTAAAACTTGATAAT
>Ga0310690_10005157_pt1 | contig 17921 bp, 24 predicted proteins | sample AusTroGonzalo_MG_2_FD_207661 | JGI IMG/M metagenome (GOLD analysis project Ga0310690, IMG submission 207661) | Bovine rumen microbial communities from tropical cattle in Woodstock, Queensland, Australia - Gonzalo_04 (v2) (version 2) | ecosystem: Host-associated > Mammals > Digestive system >...
ATCTGAAACTTTTTCTTTTTGCTTTTCGAGCCAAGCGAGACATTCGTCTATTGTAGCACCCCCAAAACCTTGCCAATTGTGTTCTGACAAACCTTCTGAAAGCCCACAAATCAACGCTTTCCTTATCTTCTCGTCTTCGTTCTCCTTCAACTCTGGCTCTGGAGTGATGATGAAAAGGTCAAGTTCGTGATTGTGCAAACAACCATCAGATTCTTTTCCATTTACATCATAAGTAAACGGATTTTCTGTTTTTCCGTCGGGCGCAAGGACAAGTGCAATTATCTTCCAATAAGTAGTGCTTCTGTCCCAGCAAATGATTCTTACGGGTTGTTCTTTCGCTGTGATTACTTTATACTCGCCCGATTCAATCTGCTGTCGATATTTGACGTCAAAAGATATCTTTGCCATAGTTATTTAATTTTATATATTCCTTCAGACGCTTCGAGAGCAAGCCCTTTTTCAATCAAACCACGATAGTCAAACATCTTTTTGTTGAGCCAATCAATGCACATAGGAACAGAACCAAGATTAGGTGTCTTATCTTTCTGTAAAAATGGTTGTTCAAAACAATATGATGTGTATTCTTTTCTTTCTTTCTCTGTCATACTTGACATTGGACGAAGATAAGGCTTAACAAGAAAAAGATCACACTGATATCCACCAATTGTAATATAAATTTCGCCATCATCAAATCCGATATGTTCTACCCCCTCTGCTTTATCAATTATAACTTCATATCCACCGAATGGCCTATTATAATCTGCATCCACTTCATATTCTCCCCTGCACATTACTCCATAAGGCAATCTTGCACAAAGGTCTTCAAGCAATAGCTCTTTATCTTCTTGTTTCATAGCATTTAATTTTTGCAAATTTACTGTTTATCTTTCAGAACATTAAACGCGTCTTCAAAGAACGCGAGAGAAGCGCTAAGATTATATTCTCCGTTGTTGAAAACATCTATTGTGCATAGAAACTTATTTCCTTCCGGAAGCATATTCTTGGCCTTTAGATCCATTTCTGCTTTCTTGCCATTCATCTGAATCTGGATATAACGTGCAAACGCCTGCTTCCCGTCTTCATATTTCTCCCGTCTGTGCTGGCCGTCAAGCCACTTGCCATCCTTGGCAAAACCATAGTCGAAAAAGTATATCATATTTTACATCTTGTTTTTATTCCACCAACATAAAACTCAAGATATGTATTTTCAGATAGGAGATCATGATACTCTAAAGATTCTTGAATGCTACCATCAATGTGCATACATAGTATTCTTTGAATATTATCATCAAATCTGCTTCGTACAATTACATGTATCCACATTCCTTATTCATTTAATATCATATCACGAATAATAGTACAGAAAGCATAGAAGCCTCCCAGTAACAGGGCGCAAGATACGCAGCAAATTGCGACATATCCCAGAATTATAAGCAAATCATTCATTTTATCTTGTTTTTAGTTGTTTTCAAATAGAAACCTGTCGGTATCTCACGACAACGAACAGGCTGGGTAATATCATCACCAAGACTCACATATCTTACGCCTCTTACATTATCCAGAATAGATAATTGTGGTCCCAGCAGGATTTGAACCTACGCTCCACTGATTCGTACCACTATAGTTTTCACTACCAGTTTTGATGTGGGAGCCTCCGCCGAATTTCCCCATACTTTATAAAGCGGGCGTTATTCATCATGTCTGTTTGATGGTCTGGACTTTATCTTAACCATATTGAAATCTTGCAAGATACCCTATCAGCTTCGTTTCCGTGTTATCCGGTATTTACTTCCGGCGGCTGCAAACTTTCAAGGATAACTTCAACTTAGGTTCCTCCTGTATAGTCTCTACACACTGTCTCTTCACGCGAGTTTCTTTCACCTCGAACTGTAAGAATAACATTGGCTCGGTATTAGCATATTCGAGGTTAGTTTCAAACCACTTCTATCGATTAGATAGTATAATTTAGAACTTAGCTTTCACCGAATTAGGGAGGTTCTACATTCGAGATTTCTCTCGAAGCACACAATGTGGCTATTAAACCACTTAATGAGTCAGCTGCTCTGACCAACTGAGCTATGGGACCAAAACCGGCTGTATCTCACGACAGAGCCGGCAAGTAAATGTTTTATGTATAAACTAATCTCTCGCCTCGTTCTCTCTATTCTCTTCTATCCATTCCCGGGTTGCTTCGATGATCTTATCGAAATTGCAACAGGAATGAAGCGTAATGGAATCAAACTGTCTAAAATCATTAAGTGCTTCATCCTGCTGCGTATTGACATCCGTACAATTTGCATCCTCTTTGGTCTGATAGAGCATCAGGATGTCCCATTCAGGATAATCGAAACAATAGATCTCAATCGGAATTTCCTTCTTTTTCTCTGTTACGGACATCTCCCGATAAGCATGCAACTGCCAGTCCGGATCGATGGCAGCGTCGAAACGGAGTCCGTCTACTGTATAACGGACATTGATAATTCTGTTGATTCTCATAGCTACTTATCTTGTAGTTCCCGCATCGCATCCTCATCTCCACGGTCAGCGGGACTTACCATCAGACCAGAAATCATTGCACCAAATACTAACACCCGCGTTCCGGTGTTCTCATCAATCTCCAACTTTGTCCAATTCATTTTCTCATCCATAAGACTTGTTGTTTAATTGTTCATATGATTTAGTAGCCCAGGCCAGATTCGAACTGGCATTAGTTTCCATTATCATCCGTTGTTCCTACGGACTACTGGGCTATTTTATCCCCCCTCTCAGACTCTCCCCCCTAAAGGGGAGAAAGGATAATAAGATCGCCCGCGTCCGCGTGCGCGATTTCTAAGCCCTTTGAAATTATCATTTCAAAGGAGAGAGGAACGTGTGTGTACGCGCGCGTGCGTATACGCGTATGTGTAGAAAGACAAACATACCTCGACTGGCGATGAACTTCGCGAATCGTGAGGCAAACGTAGTTTGACTTCCCCCGAAATTCAGAAAGAAATGGTCAGGGTGATTGAGAGCGCCGTCTGCGAGGTGATGGTGACGATTGGGGGTTGAGGGGGTTCTCCCTCGCTCAGACATCCATCATTCTCTTTCCGGAAATCATTCTCTGAAGAATCCTACGCGCGAAGGTTTCAAAGTGCTCCGTGAGAATCCTCCGTGTTCTCCGAATCTTCCGCGGGGTCGAACTGTGAGAAGAAAAAGCGTGGAAGTAAACTGTGCTGAATCAGAAAATAGAAAGGGGAGGATCTCTCCTCCCCGCCTATCTACTACTGCTCGGCGTCCTTGGGCTGATAGACGCGACGCTCTCCGTGGAGAACGATAGCCTCTCCGCCGTCAACTGCGGCAACCCACTTCATCGTGTCCTTCTCCGGGTCCGGCTTACCGGGAGTCTTGTAGCATACGCGAATATACACCTCGTCGAGCGACAGGTTCTTCGCGGGAACATACTTGACTTCGCCGTTTTCGAGTTCGACCTTATCGAAGATGCGCTTCATATCCTCGGCGGTGAAGTTCTTTGCCGGATAGATAATCCTGTCCTTACGAACATAACCCGCATCACTGTTGGCATAGCCTGTCAGAGAGATACCGATAAAGTCGTCGGTGTGGTTCTCGTTCTTTCCACAGAACACGGGATGCATCTGCGGCTCGCTCATCTTAAGGCTCTTGTTGAAATAACTGGTACCGATAAAATCGTCGAAGTCGATACCGCGCTGGGGGACATAATTCTGGTCCATAGTGCTTAAATCTTTAAGTGAATAAGTGTGTTGAATTGAAAAAACTGTATTGGCACCCGGGGGCACATCCCCCTGCCTTAAAATTGCCGGGGTGGTTAAGGGGTGTACCTCTCGCTTGAACATCTGCTCCGCAAAATTCGGAAGTCGGCTATACATCCCGCTTGAACAGATATTGTTCAAATTATAGTAACGCCACCTCTCGCATAAACACATACTATCGAGAATTACAATATACCTTCCGCTTGAACACATATGGTGTGATTATGATAATACCCACATGTATTTGGATCGGGATCAGACGCCCCGGGGGTATAACCAAATTCTCAATGAGAACGGGGGCACAAGCAAATCATTTATACATGTCTGGGGTATTTGCATATATGCTATTTTTGTACAGGCGTGACTGCCGAGTGACATAATGAGAGGAAAGAACTGACAATCCGGGACGCTGTGAAGTTTCCCGGATTATGTTTTGTGTCAGCGATTTTTCGTTTTGACAATAGTGGACGAAAATGGTTTTTGCTATATTTGCTCTCATGAGAAGCGTAATAGCCGTATTGTATATCTCTTTCGTTTGTTTGTTTGTCTATTTGTCCCTTGCGTATGCGGACGGGAGGCGCGATGAAGCGTATGACAAGACGACAAGGTTGATAGATTCGTTTTTCTGTGATAAAGATGGAATCGTTGTTCGGGAGGATTGGGGCAATCGCGGAGATCCATTTTTTTATCCGGAGTATATCGATTCGTTGTTCAGGTTTGAGCGGGCAGATGATCTGGATAATCTACGTCTGATAGACACGAATGGATGCTGGACTCTTCGTTCTTTTCTACGTAAAGGAAATCTTATCAGCGAGATTGTGGAATATCCGGTTTATATGGGCGATGTTGTCGGGATTCCGGAAGGGCAGGAGCTGCCAGATTCGCGTTTTCTGGAAGATGCGATGATGAAGATAACGCAGATGGACAGAATGAGCGGAAAAATGATCGATGGGAAGAGGGGTGCACGCGTCTTGTGCGATGTTGCGAGCAATCGTTTTTACAAGCTGGCCAGACATCCTGATATGAAGACGGAGCCAGACAAGCGGCGTGTGTTTAATCCGTACCGATGCGTCTTTGTCTGTACGCGTCCGGTTGCGACATATAGTTTGGAATATCAAAAGTGGGCGCATCTTCTGTCTTTTATGCTCATATTCGTTTCCGCGTTTCTTCTTTTGACCGCGGTAGCAATTCTTTTATTTAATCGAACAAAGTGATTTTGTTTTAATCGTCGCATCATATGTAGAAATGTCTTATACTTGCAACATGTATAAGACAGATGGAGACATAGATTTCAGATTTCCGCAAGGTTGGGATAATCTTCGGAACAGAAAGATCGGCTTGAGACCGCCGTTAGTAGCGGAGGGCTCTGTAATTCCCGGCGCGATTGAGCTCCCTGAATATGATATTTTCCAGGACGAGAAATCGTATTCACGTAGGGATGCTCATTTAAATAGCCTGGATGAGTTCATCCGCAACAACAAGACTGTCGCCGGACTGAATACGGCTGATTTCCGGGATCTCCTTTCTGCGATAGCGGCTATAGAGAGTTCCTATCGAAGCGGGGCCGAGAACAGGTCTGGATACAGTGGGTATTATGGGCTGAAAGGCGGTAAGAATTATTCAGAATCCGAACAGCATAGAAAAGCTTATGAGCATTTGGCGTCGCTTTTTAAGAACGTTATCACTGATGATGATCTGGAAAAGGCGAGGCGGCGCGGATTCTCTGATGCGCAGACTTTATATAAGATCTGGAATCAACAAAACAACGCTATTGAATATCTCCAGAATGGCACAGATAGGGTTATCGGGAACAATCCGAGAATGTCTGTGATGGGAAATAACATTCCGATTGAGATAGATCTGGGCCCATATGTTTCAGAGGCGGACACAAGCGATTATCATGTGATCGTGCCGGGCGACAATTTCTCTACCATACAAAGTAAGGTTCGGAAGCCCGGAAGACATTATAATCAGGCCGGTAAAGACATGCGTAAGTGGAATAGTGACGATGTTGTAAATGGTAAGTTGCATATTGGAGACACGATTTGGTTTTCGGATAAGAATGGGCCGCATGATACAATTGATGAGGACGTGCCCGTTGCGCCGGTTTTGATTTTTAACAGTGAGACCGGAGACGCATTCCCGATAAATACTGTTTCGGATTCCAACAATTTGCTATTGAAGGATTATCGTTCTGGCGGCACGATCCACATCAAGCCCAGCAAACGCGGAACCTTTACCGCTGCCGCCAAGAAACATGGAAAATCCGTTCAGGCTTTCGCCTCCCAGGTTCTGGCCCATAAGGAGAATTACTCCCCGGCTATGGTCAAGAAGGCGAATTTTGCCAGGAATGCAGCTAAGTGGCACGCAGAGGGCGGTCTTATGGGTAGGCTCGATGCTTATTCAGGTGGAGACAGACAGAAAGTTCTTGATTTGATTCAGAAAGTAAGGGGCGCGTAGCCTTTCTTTCATATGGTTTAGTTTATGCGGTGAAAGCGGATGCCGAGATGGTCTCCGCTTTTTTTGTAACTTGTTTGTTTATAACTTATAAAACAAAAATGTTACATTTCACAAATCTTTTCCTATATTTGTTGCAGACAAAAAATATTATGTTAAGCAACTCGGGTATGAAACTACTTACAATCAGCGGAAATCAGCAGCGGGAGGTGGTCGATAAGGCCAACGCTCTCGGGATTGAGAAAGACCAGATAGTCTCTATCAATCAGAACGGCGACGGAACATTTACTTTGTACTATTACGGAGAGGACTAATGAGCCAGGGATATCAGCGTCAGGACTATGAAGATGAGCCGGTATATTACTGCCGGAGCTGCCATTCGCTGAAGATACTTGTGGACGAAAGCCTTGCCAATGACGACTGGGACGGTTCTTACTGCGCTGTGTGTCATTCTGCCGACATCGGAGAGTGTTCTATGGATGAATGGCTTGACGAAGAAGAGAGAAGGCGTAAGAAGCGGGAGGAACTGGAATGGAGAAAATAGATAAGCGCGATGGTTGTTTCTACTATGGAGATGAATGCTGCAAATCGGCAGACGCAGCTTATCGGCGGTTCAAGGACGACTACCACCGCGATCTCGGAAAACGAGTATATCGCAGATTGGAGCGTCTTGGAGCCAGAACGGAAAGAATTCACGGTTTCGGAATAGACTTTACGAAAGAATATTCGGATGAACTCGCAGCGAAATATGCAGAATATGGAAGAGCCAGATGTCGGATTATGGGCATCGTCGGTATCAGTTACTGCCGTATGGTTGGAATATGGGATCTCCCAGACGTCCCTGACGACCAATTCGCTTCCTATCTGGACTGGCTCTTGGACAGAAGATCACATGCACTATATGTAGTGGGAAGACGGGCTGGAAGCGGACGAATGGACAAACGAAAGAAACGTTATAGATAAAATTTCAAATTATGGAAGAAAAGAAAAACGCACAGGGGAATGCCCCGCAGAAAATGTCTTATGAGGATCTGGCAAGAACCGCCAATGAACTCAGCGTTCAGAACAAGAAGATGGTTGAATACATCCAGCAGTTGCAGGGTGCGCTTGCCGAGCAGGATTTCAACCGCATCTCCTTCTTCTTGAGCATGCTCTTCAAGGTGATGGATCACGCTGAGTATTATTCCGATGATTTCATCAAATGGGCTATTGAGAAGATCGAGTCTTCTCTCAAGGAGTTTGACGAAGAACTGAACGCAGAGCCGCAGAAGAATGAAGCCGAATAATCTGCTCCCGCTCAAATGCACGGAGGAGTCATTCTACCGTCTGTGGATTGAATTCCTCGCACCGTTTCATAAGCTCACGGCTCGTGAGCGTGATGTTGCGGCGAGGATTGTGGCGCAGTATTTCAAGCTCAAGGAAAGTATCTCTGACCCCTCGGTGCTTAAGGAAGTCCTCTGGAGCCAGACCTCGCGCAAGGACATGCGCGAATCGCTCAAGATGTCTCCAGCGCATTTCCAGATGGTACTTGGGGAACTGAAGAAATCGGGGTTCCTGGTTGATGGTGATTTGAACAAGCAATACATACCGCACAAGACCGACGGTACGCGATTCGTGTTCGAGATCATCTTCGACTGGTCTTCCCCGGAGCGTCCGTCCAATGGCGCGCAATAGACTGGAAGAGGCCGAGTATCGCCGGATTGCTGACGATCTCGGTCTCTCCGATATTGATGTCAGGAATGCCGTCAAGTCCTACTTCGACCTGATAGCGGATGATGCTAAGACGGCTGGTCTTAATACGGCGAGAAAGATATACTCCAAGTCCGTGTTCGAGACTGTCGCATTGCCGAGGGTCAGATGCATACCGAGTATCGGCAGGATGGGACCGAGCTATAACAGGTATCTTACCTGGCGCGCGAACGAATCCAAGGGACTGGACATGATGCTCCATCCGGGTAAGCGAAACTGGCTGTCGCCGGAAGAGGTTGAAATCATTGCGAAGAAAGTGCTCTCTGGCGAGGCGCTGCCTCTCAGAGAGAAGAATAAAACGAACTTCCACCGCGTCTGGCTTGTCGGGGAAGATGGTAAGAAACAGGCCAGACAGGTTATAAAGAAAGACTGAAATGTTTACGATCAAGAAAATCAGGCCGATGTTTACCGGTGTCATCACAACGGCATACACATTCTCGGAAGACCAGAGAACCAGCGCCGGTCTATATACTGGCGGCAAGCGCAAGGGAGACCTCAACCCGTATCAGTGGGTGGTGTCCGTTGGCAATACGGTAACTGGGCTTAAAGAAGGCGACATCGTGTACATCAACTTTAACAGATACGCGAAAGCCAAGCATGTTCCCGGGAGCATCAACGATGACAACATCCAGAAGGACAATATGTCCATAACCTACGAGATTCCGTTCATCGACGTTGACGGCAAGACCTATCTGCGTCTCCAGAACAGTGACATCGAATTCGTCGTCGAAGAGTTCGATGGCATAGACGAAGGAGGTCTTTTGGAATAATGGTGCCGCTTCCTGTGCCAGATGAGATGATTCGCATCTCTGCCGAGCAGCGGATTGATTTCCTGCTGCATAATGAGCGTGGGGGCTATTACCGCGTACATCGAGATGGCAGTTACACCGAACTTACCAAAGAAGAATGGGATGAATTGTTTAACGGGGAGGAGTGGAATGTACAAGAGTGACATACAATTTCTGCGCGACAAGTATCGTGAACTCGCAGAAGATTATAACAAACTTCTGGAAGAGAACAGGGTGTTGAAAGAAATCAACGCACGCTATCGTGAACTGATAACCATAGAAGACGATGGAGAAGAAACACAAGTCGGTTGAGGATTTCTCAGTCAAGACCCTTGAGCTTGGCGGTTTCGGTACTGCGCTAAAAGCCCTGAGGTTGCCATTCGGCAAGGCGTGCAGGAGCATGGGTGAGCTTAGCGTGCAATCAGATACCAGGGGTCTGTATGATTACATGCAAATCGTGAACGACGTATATGTTCATTCCGAGGATATTAAGTTGCTCTCTACGCTTGTTAAGCGCGGCGACGAGCATGCGAAAGTGCTTCGCGGCATTGTCGTGTGGTGCAGGATTGTTGCTCCGAGATATTTCTATCAGGAGCTTGACAGATACCGCATCGGCTGTGAATGTCTCTCCAGCGAATCTACGATGCATATACAGGGCCACGGATTAAGCGAAGACAAACTGATCGAGATGAAGGAGAACCTGCCCGAAGGAACCATGCAAGAAAGAATTTGGATGTTCTCTTATCAGACGCTTCGCCGCATCTATTTCCAGCGCAGGGATCACCGTCTTCCTCAATGGCGCATGTTCTGTGGCTGGATTGGTACTTTGCCTTTTGCAAAAGAATTCATAACGATTGAAAAATGACGGCAAAAGAAATGTATGAAGAGTTTGAGCGTCGATATAAAGCTGTCGCTCCAACTATAGAATCTTCTTATCCCGAAGAATTTAAAAAAGAGATGGAAGAAGGGATTTGCATGTGGCAGAGAAAGTTCATAGAAACTCATTACGGAAAAGATGAAACTGATTGAGTTTGACGGAGTGGAATTCAAGGTGGCGGATGAGGCTTTTCTCGTTCGTCAGATTCGCCAGCTCTTCGAGGCGGACAGATCCAAGAAGAAGGAGAATTTCTGGCAACAGATTTCATATATGTGGTTCATGTGCGATCCGCGCAGTTCTTACATGTACCTGACGGACGAATCGCAGAGGGCGGAGGAAGTCAAGGCGCAGGAAGGATTCGGGAAGGACTGGGAGCCATCCGACTTACTCAAGCAGGCGATGGAAGTCTATACCAAGCAGTGTACAACTACCGCATCTCTTCTTCTTCAAGATATGCGTTATGGCATTGATACCGTCCGCAAGATTATCCGTAAGATTGGTGGTGCGATAGATCCTACGGACGATAGTGGAAAAACTTCTATGGCATTGGACAAGGCTCTTCCAGCCATGACAAAGACGCTGAACGACATTCCGGAACTCGCCAAGAAGCTCGCGGATGCGGAACAGGCATTGGCGAAAGACTTCGATACAAGCGATGTAGCACGCGGCGCAGCACATAAATCCGCATTCGAAGACGAGATATGACGCAGAACGTAAAGAATAATCTTACTTGGCAAGACCTCTGCGAAATCGTGGAGACAGCTGTCGGCATGCTCGGGAAGAATTTCAACGAAGAGCTAATGGGCCAGTACAAAAGTCCGAAAGAATTTTATGAGATCCTATTAAGAGCGCTTTGTGACAGAGACTACGGTAATTAATACTAACGAGTATCAGACCGGGATAACTCAGGAACTGCTCAGCACCTACCCTGACGAGGTATCTGAACAGTTCTTGGAGTTTGTTGAGAAGGTCCCGCTCATCAAGTACATGATTTCGCCAGGCAGACCAAGAGCCAAGGACCTGCCGAGGGACGAGCAGGGTAAGATTATCGTTGATATCACGCATCCGCATATCCTGGAAGACATGGACTATTTCCGTCCTGCCGCTAAATTCTATGAACAGAACGGATGCTATTCGCTTCTGAAACCGAATTCCAATCCGAGCAGTGAATACGGCAAGTGGTTCCTTGAAGAGCGCAGACGCTGTCGGGAAGGATATGTGCGAGAGTCTGACGGTGAGTGGGTGACGGGACTGATGTACTGGTTTCTGAACTATACGCCCATCATGCTTAACCGCCGTTCAGAGAAGACTGGCGTTGTACAGCGTGTTGAAGGTTTCCCTGATTTCTGGGAAGGAATCTATTATCGTTTCCACTATCTTGATCAGGCGCGTAAATCAGGAAAACACGCGTTGGAACTGGCAAGGCGGGGATGCGGAAAAAGTTTTTCGCTCGCCAGCATCATGTCGCACAACCTCATACTCGGTGAGAATGAGGAAGTTAAGAAGCGCGTGACAACTATCTTGACGGCATATCTCAAAGAATATCTTGCAGAAAAAGACGGAACCCTGAGCAAGTTCACGCCCATGATTGATTTTGTGGCGCAGAATACGGAATTCCCCCGACTGATGGTCAAGCGTTCTCCGAGCGAAATGACATGGATTGCTGGATATAAGAACAAGAACGGAAATATCATGGGATCGTTGAATTCGGTTCTTGGTCTGTCTGTCAAGGATGACGAAGGTAAGGTTCGAGGCAAGCGTGGCTTTATCTTCTTTGAAGAGGTAGGTAGCTACTCGAACTTCCGTGGCGTATGGGATAACGTGCGAGACTCTGTTATGGAAGGCGATAATGTGTTCAGCCTTTTGTACGGAGTGGGAACCGCGGGCGATGATGAGTCTGACTTTGCCGGTATCAAGACGATGCTTTATAATCCAAACAGCTATGGAATCTATGCGCTGAACAACGTGTATGATGAGCGCGGTAAGGGAACGGCGAAGTTCAGCTATTTCTTCCCGTCATATATCTCTCGTGCGGGCTGTATGGACAAGGACGGAAATTCCGACGTCGTCAAGGCTTTGTTGCAGATTCTCATGCAGCGGTATGAGGTCAAGCATGGTGGAGACCCGGCGTCGCTGCTCTCCCGTATAGCCCAGATGCCTATCACGCCCGCCGAGGCAATCCTGAAAGTACGCTCCAATTTCTTCCCCGTCGTGATGCTCAACGAGCGCATACGTCAGCTCGACCAGGACCCGCATGCATATGATGATGTCTATGTCGGCAGTCTTGTTGACGTAGGCGGACGGGTAGAGTTTAGGGCGACGGATGATACTCCCATTAGAAAGTGGCCTGTGGATAATACGGAACGCGGCGCTGTCGAGATATTTGAAATGCCGGTTAAGAATCCGCCGCATAACAGATATATAGTCGGTGCGGATCCCGTTGATAATGACGAGGCAGAATCAACGTCTCTGTTTTCTTGCTTTGTCATGGACTTGTTTACGGATACCATAGTTGCCGAATTTACGGGACGCAAGCAGTTCGCCGACGACAACTATGAAATAGCTCGTCTGCTTTGTGTCTTCTATAATGCGTCGTGTCTGTATGAATCCAATAAGCGCGGCATGTTTGGTTACTTTGCCAAGATGCATTCGACGTGGATGTTAGCGGATTGTCCCGAGTACCTTCGTGAGAGACAGTTGGTTAAGTATTCCATGTTCGGTTCTGCCATTAAGGGCGTGTCTGTGAATGCGGCTCTGAATTTCTACGCTGTTGGGCTTATCAGGGATTGGCTTCAGAAGACATATCCGGTTGAGGTCAAGGATGAGAAAGGAGAGACAAGCACTCAGCAAGTGCCGCAATTATATCGCTTGAGGAATAGGGCGCTTCTGTCCGAGCTGGTGTCATATGGTCCAGATGTCAATACGGACCGTATCAGCGCGCTTGCCCAAGTAATGTTATATCGAGAACACTTCATCATCCTTTATGGCGGTTCTCCAGCAGAAAACGAAGCAAAATCCGATGATGTTGCGGATGATCCTTTCTTCGATAAGGACTGGCAATCATATCAGCGTCGCTTCGAACCGAACAAATAAACCGCTTTGATTCCATAAGCGATTCATTTATAGTCGTTTTCTGAGAGGTATATTTATTTACATTCGCCCAGAAAATGACTATATTATGGATGTAACTGTGTCATTCCCCAAGCAGAGAATCCCGTTCAAGTCGAAGGGCGAGAAATGGCGTCGTGAGTGCGTCGATTGGGGAGCTTCGAGAACATATTTTAATTATTCTCCCGTCAGGAAGGACGTGGTTCATATGAAGATAAACTACGATCTCCTGAACGGAATCATTCATATGCAGGATGTTGCGGCTATTATCAACCCCGGGAACATCTCTACGGCTTTCCTGCCGGACAGAATTCAGCATTATCCTATCATTAACTCAAAGCTGAATACGCTTCGCGGCGAAGAGGCGGCGCGCGTCTTTGACTGGAAGGTAATCGTTACGAATCCGTATTCTATCTCCCGTATTGAAGAAGACAAGAAGGAGCAGTTCTACACGATGGTTCGGGATATTGTCGAAGACCAGAATATCGACAATCAGCAGGCGGAGAAACAGATGCAGGAGGGACAGGAGTTCTACGACTATAGCTGGCAGGATTTGCGTGAGATCCGGGCGAATGAATTGCTTCGCCATTATTCCAAGGAGCAGAATTTCAAGCAGATTTTCAATGATGGTTTCTGGGATGCTATGGCTGTCGGCACTGAAATCTATCAGACTGGCATCGTCGGCGGAGAACCTGTTATTGTCAGAATGAATCCAATGAAGCTCCGCGTCTTCCGTTCCGGTTATTCCAATCGAATTGAAGATGCTGATGTCCTTGTTTATGAAGATTACTGGTCTCCGGGCAGAATCATCGACACTTATTACGACGACCTGACTCCAAAAGAAATCAGTAAGATTTCTGATGAGCTGCCTGATTTTGGCGGGCAGGGGCCCCTTGGTGCCGCAGGTAACGAAGACGACAGGTTCGGATTCATTCCCGCGCATAATATCGTCGGAGAAGATGGAATTATGATCAATGGCGATCATGGGCTTGGATATGTCTTTGACGCCGTTTCCGGGCTTGACGGAGGAATTGGCTCAAACCTGCTGCCGTATGATGTGACGGGAAATATACGCGTCGTTCGTGTCTGGTGGAAATCTCAGCGTAAGATTTATAAAGTCAAATCGTTCGATCCGGTTACGGGTGACGAGGTTTTCGATTTCTATCCGGAGACTTATGTGCCAGATAAGGATGCTGGCGAGGAAGCAACGGTTCTCTGGGTGAACGAGGCTTGGGAGGGTACGAAGATCGGCGAAGACATCTATGTGGGCATTCGCCCGTGCATCGTTCAGCATAATACGATTTCTAACCCGTCCCGCTGCCATTTCGGTATTGTCGGTACGATTTATAATACCAACGAAAACCAGCCATTCTCGCTGGTGGATATGATGAAGCCGTATAACTATCTATACGATGCCATTCATGCGAAACTTGTCGATTTGATTGCAACGAATTGGGGCAAACTATTGGAGATGGATCTTGCCCTGAAGCCCAAGAACTGGGAGGTTGAGAAGTGGATGTATTTCGCTCGAACGAATAAAGTTCTCATCAAGGATTCGTTCAATGAAGGAGCCAAGGGCGCGGCAACCGGTAAGCTTGCCGGCGGTCTGAATAACGCAAGCAAGGGTTATGTCGACGCGGATTGGGGCCAGTCAATTCAGAACTACATCGAGCTTTTGCAGTGGACAAAGGATTCCATGTCCGAGCTTGTCGGTATCAACCGTCAGCGTGAGGGTAATACCTATAACCGTGAGACCGTCGGCGGTATCGAGCGTGCCGTTCTTCAGTCGAGTTATATTACCGATTGGTTATTCCAGAAACATGACGACACCAAGCGCCGTGTTCTTGAAGCTTTCCTTGAAGAAGCTAAGGGCGCGATGAGAGGTAGGAATATCAAGTTCCAATACATCCTGTCAGACAATTCCATGAAAGTGATGGATATTGACGGAGATGAATTCTGCGAGTCAAGTTATGGCCTTGTTACTGATAATTCAACCGAGACACAGAAACTTTATTCTCAGATGGATTCCATCTCTCAGGCGATGCTTCAGAACGGCTATCGTTTGTCTACACTCATGAAGATGTATTCCTCTGCTTCTCTTGCGGAGAAGACCAAGATCATCGAGCATGAAGAGAAGCAGCAGGAACAGGCCCAGCAGGAAGCCGCTCAGCAGGAGATGCAGGCCAAGCAGCAGGAGGCTCAGATGAAGCAGCAGGTTGAGATGCAGAAGCTCCAGCAGGAAGACATGCTCAACCAGCGCGACAATGAAACCAAGCTCAAGGTCGCAGAGCTTAATTCTCGAGCAGAATATATGCGCCTTGGTATCTATGCCGAAGAGAATGATGAAGAGCTTGTACATGAGAAGCTTGACATCGAGCGCGAAAAACTCCGTGCTCAGATAGATCAGTTCGATAAGGAACTCAGGCAGAAAGAATCCGAGCAGAAAGACCGGAAAGAGGTTGAATTAAAAAAGATTGAGGCGCAGAGAGCCAAAAGTGCTACGTCAAGCAAGTAATTTGCTATGAAATACTTTTCGGATAAGAATCTCGACAAGAGAATCAAGGAGATAGCCAGCAGCACCGGAGCAATCTATACCGGTGGTGAGCATATCGTCATTTCCGATTCAAATGTCATTGATATTGATAGCGAAACGCTTGATGACATATCCGAAGGTACGAGCGCATACGGAGCAATCTTTCAGAATGGTCTGTACGTCGCAAAAACGCTAGTACACACTTCCAGTCAGACGGACGATGTAAAAGGCATTCGCGGTTTCTACTTTGATGCGCAGGACGAGATTACAAGCGACAAGCCAGATTTATATGTCAGGCTGATTGGGTCCGGTCCGACTCAGCAGCGTGTTCTCTACTCTCCCCTGCCCCTTATCACGGAGGGAGACCAAATAGTAGGCGACGGAACGCCAGGCGGAGGGGATACGCCCGTCCACTACCTGAACGATCTGTCTGACGTGGTCATCGGCAGCAATCTTGCCGACGGCCACCTCATCGTGTGGGACTCCACGGCGCGTGGCGGCCTCGGTGCATGGGTGAACGTCAGCCAGTCCTCGATCACGCCGGACATGTCGAATTATTACATGAAGTCCGAGACCTATTCGAAGACGGAGGTCAACAACCTCATCGGCGCGATAGACCAGTTTCACTACGAGATATACGCGAGCACCAGCGCGGTCACGGATCCGCAGAGCAACGTCCTCTACCTCATCGGTCCGACGGGCAGCGGTGCGGACAAGTACGAGGAGTACGTCTACACCAACTCCACGTGGACGAAGATCGGTGACACGAGCATAGACCTGTCTGGATATGTCCAGACTAGCGATGTAAAGACGCTATCTCTCTCAGTCGGGAGTACGCTCATAGGTACTTATGACCCTCTTGATTCAAGTGGGACTTCGCTGACCATCTCGGCGCAGAACCTGTATGATGCTATCGGAGCATCCAAATACCATCCATACGGCGGCGACACGCAGAGCAACACCTTTAAGATTGGAGACGCGACATTAACTTGGCATCCAGAATCTTTTGATGGCGCTGGTGACGCTTATCTCGAACTCGACTCCGCCTTCCTGACCCTGGGCGACCAGATCGTCGGCTCCGGGACACCGGGAGGTGGAGGAGGTGGAGGAGCGAGTTACCTGTACCAGTTGAACGACACGATTTCTTCCTGGACTGGCAAGCCTTCTGTGAACGCGACCCAGGTGCTGGTGTTCGACCCTTCTGCTCAGGATAAGGAGAGCAGCACGGGGGCGTGGAAGTATGTCCCTGCCACCGACATCGGAAGGGTGTACTCTGGAGGGACGGGGATAACCATAAATGGGGAGACGATCTCGCTTAGTTCCGGCGTGGCTACAACTGGGACTTACAGGTCTGTCACCGTTGACACCTATGGCAGAGTCACGGCTGGAACCAACCCCACCACTTTGAGCGGGTACGGGATTACGGATGCAAAGTTCGGGACGGCTGGAACCGACTATGTGCCAATTACTCTTGGGAGCACCACGAAGAATGTCCTTACGGCGCATCAGAGTCTGAGCGGGTATGTCCCTACTTCTCGGACGGTAAACAGCAAGGCCCTCTCTTCCGACATCACCTTGTCTCTGGACGATGTGGCAGATGGGAGCACGAGGAAGCTGGCTAACTATCTTCCGCTGACTGGAGGGAGGCTGGATAGCGGAAGCTCGAGAACGCCGCTGACCCTCAATAACACCAATCAATATGGCCCTGACTTGCGTTTTCAAATGAACGGGACTCTGTGCGGTCGTGTTGGTGTTGGCTCGGCATCTATATGGTTGGCAACGGTGAATTCAAGAGAAATTTTGTTGAATGATGATGGCCCTCACTATTCGCCAAACGGCAGCACTTACTATGATGTTTACCACTCCGGCAACTCCAACAAGAGTGATGTGGCGTGGTCTTGTTCTACATTGAATGCGTCCGGGACTTCTGCTGTATCTTTATATAACGGCAGCACCGCTGCGGGGGGGCTGAATCGGGATGCCAATAATCAACTTGTCCTCTATGCTCAATGCACGGGAACCCCGCAGATACAGTTAACTACTGATTCTGCTCCGATTTATCGTAGGAATGGGACAAATTATACCATTTATCACTCCGGCAACTCCAACTCTACCTCCGTGGCTTGGAGCGCGAGTTCTCTGACCTTACCAAATGCTGGAGCAATATATTTTCGGAACGCAGCGAATACGGCATCTTGGGAGTGTATGAAACTAACTGCATCTAATAACCTTGTCATAGGCAACTATGTTGCGGTTAGTTCAAAGGATACAGTTATAGACGGATATAATGTCCGGCTTCGTTATGGGCAGGGCAATTTGGACGGAATTTATCTCAACTCCTCCGGCAATGTCGGCATAGGAAGTAATTCGCCGTATTCAAAAGTAGAGATAGCGGGGTCTTTTGCTGAACCGAACTCGACAAGCATCGCAAGTTCGGCAATGCTCGCCGTCAACAGGCACAACGATGACGGAATATTTTTCGGATTCGGTTCAACGACAAAGGGATGGATACAGTCCGCATATTTTGGAACTTCCACGACTACTTCAGCATTGCATCCTTATCAACTCTGCATTAATCCTCTTGGCGGTAATGTAGGCATAGGAACTAATTCGCCATCAAAAAAGTTAGAGGTAAATGGAGC
>Ga0310690_10005158_pt1 | contig 17917 bp, 18 predicted proteins | sample AusTroGonzalo_MG_2_FD_207661 | JGI IMG/M metagenome (GOLD analysis project Ga0310690, IMG submission 207661) | Bovine rumen microbial communities from tropical cattle in Woodstock, Queensland, Australia - Gonzalo_04 (v2) (version 2) | ecosystem: Host-associated > Mammals > Digestive system >...
GGCCGACTCTACGACCGCATCGCGGCAATGAACGACTCCCGATGCGAATACGATGCTGGCTGCGCCTTGGGTAGCGGCCCAGTACAGGGAATATGCCCCGACGGATGGCACGTGCTATCATATGACGAAGCCGAATCCATGATAAGTTACGCAGGCTCAAACTATGCGGAAAAAATAATCTCGGCCAAGGGCTGGGGTTCCTCTGTAAACGGAGAAAACACCTACGGACTTTCCTTCATTGCTCCGGGCACACGTGATGGCGGCAATTACGATTCCAAGGGTGGTTATGCTTTCTACTGGGTTTACAGATCCTCTTACAGCCAGAACTACCTCCTCATTGACGGCGAAGATGGAACATTGGAGTTAAATACCTATAACAGCCATGTACTGTCCCTCCCCGTACGTTGCATAAAGGATGAGTAATTTTTAATCAAGGTGAAGAAATGAAAACGTGTCCGAAATCCATACGTTTTAGCATTGCCGTTTCGGCGTTGCTCACTGCGCTACTTCTCGCAAGTTGTGGCGATGACGACTTTACCCCGATAGCAAGGCCAAGCGCCGATCAGGACGAGGAACTCTCCAGCAGTTCACGTGGGTCGAGCAGTTCCGAAGATGAGGACATCTCCAGCAGTTCGCGGTCTTCATCAAGTTATTCATCATCAAGCTACAGCTCATCTAGCAGCATCTCTTCGTCGTCAAGCAGTTCTTCATCGAGTTATCGGGCGAGCACTTCATCGTCCTGGTACGATCACAATTTATCGAGTTCCGCAACCAGAAAAAAAAACTATGAATACTGTGACGACTATTCGGTGAATTGGCCCGATACCAAGGACGACATATTTAACCCGAACATTGAGTACGGCACCATGACCGACCCGCGCGATGGCAAGACCTACAGGACAGTGGAAGTCCTAGGCCAAATCTGGATGGCGGAAAACCTGAACTTTGCAGACTCGGCCAACTTCCCGCTCTTGAAGGGCAACACCTTCTGTTATGAGGACGACGAGGAAAAATGCAATATCCTTGGCCGTTTGTACAAGAGGCAAGCAGCAATGTATACAACGATGCTGACAGCTTCTGTAACGCCGGTGATGAACCCGTCCAGGGAATCTGCCCGGACGGATGGCACCTCCCCAGCGCAGAAGATGTATGGGAACTGATTGATCTCGAGAAGGGTGATGCAAGGGCGTTCATGTCAGCATACGGATGGATAAGTGGCGAAGAAGCCGTCCTCCCGGGAGAAAATACCTACGGACTCTCCTTTGTAGGGAATTATTTCCAGACCTTATCCAAATGCGCAACGATGAGCGGGCTTGGCATGTATGCAATTATGTGGGTGTCCAATTACGGTTTCTACCACCACTATATGGTAATCCAAGGCCAGGAGAATCACATTATTCTCATGGAGTATGAAACCGGTTCCTTAGAAAGGGGCGTCCGCTGCATTAAGGACGAATAAAGGTCCGGCAAATTAGTTCTTCTCGAATTCCAGGATGTCGGCCTGCACGGTGACATCGTCGGGGAAGTACTTCTGCGCGACACGCAGCAGGCGGAGCGCTTCGTCATCGCGCTTCTGGGCGTGGGCATCGTAGGCCATGTTCTTGAAGCCGAAAACGGATTCCGCATTGCCCTGTTTTGCCGCAAGTTCGTAGGCAGATTCGGCGCGGTCGTAGAACTTCGCGTCGTAGGCAAGGTTCCCGAGGAATATGGCCGCATCGCTAAAGTCCGGCTTTATCTGCACCAGATTGTTGAGCACATCCATCGCGACAAAGGGCTTCTCGTCCTCGGCGAGCACGTCGGCCAATTTGTACATGGTCGCGGCGTCATCGGGGCGAACGCCCAGCGCCTCGCGGTATGCACCCGCGCTTTCCTCGAACTGCTTGTTCAAGCGATACACATCGCCAAGATACACGAGAAAGTCAACCTCCTCGGGGTGGGCGGCATAGCCCTCACGAATCACGGCGACTGCACGCTCAAAATCGTTCAGCGCGATGTTCGCCTCCGAAAGCTGGTAGACAATGCTTATGTCTTCCTTGTCAAACTGGTACGCCTTCTCGATGGCACGTAGCGCGCCGACCCCGTCGCCCACTTTACTGTAGGCTTCGCCGAGGTAAAGCCAGCCGGAAACGTTTTCCGGCTCCAGTTTCAACGCACGGTGGTACGCCGCCACGCATTCGGGGTACTGCCGCAGCCTAAAGTACACACTCGCCATGTTGAAAAGCGCCGGGGAGAACGTCCCGTTAGAAAAATCAACTGCCTTGCGGTACGTGGCGGCGGCATTCGGCAGGTCGTTCACCTGGTAGTAACTGTTCGCGATGTTGAAACTGGTGGCGACGGGGTCCGCGCCTCGGGATTCCGCCTTGCGGTAGAGCGTGATGGCCTGCTTGAATTTGCCATCGCGGTAGAGGGCATTCGCGCGTTCCATCAGGTCGTATGCAGTCTGTGCCGCAAAGGAGGGAATTGCGATAAACGCGACAAATAGGGCACAGCAGGCAACAAGGCTACGGGAGTTACAGACAGCAAGATGCCCGCGCAATCCTCGCTTCAAGTCATAATAAATATTTATCAATTTGCCCAAATTCATAACCCGTTAGTCCCTAAACTTCACTTCGAAAGGCTGTTCCATTCCGCAGAACGAAACCGCCTTCCCTGCCTTTTCTGCAGGTGCGAACGTCATGCGCGATAGCGCATCCTTCCCTGCCTGTGCAAGCCCCGTACCCGCCGGAGTCTCTTCCAGCACCTTGATATCGTACACGCGCCCGCTTGCATCTACGCAAAAACTGAGACGCAGCATCGCATCGATTTCGCGGTCACGAATCTGCGGGGGCACCTGAAAGTTTGGGAACGCCCTGCTTTCGGGTTTCTTGTCCACGTCGCCCTTCTCCACGGAGAGGGCGCCACCCCGGAAATCGGCCACCATCTCTTCGCTCACGGCGGCGCCTGCCGTACCCGACGCGGTCCCGAGATTCATCGCAAAACGCGGCCCCGCCTTGGGCGAGCGCGAATTGGACTTCTGACGGTTCGGCTTGCGGGCAGGCTTCTTCTTCTCCACCTTCTTCTCGACTTCCTCCACCTTCTTCACGGCGATTTCGGTCTTGTTGTACTTCTTCTCGTGGAATACCTTTCCCGTCAAGAAGAGGTTCGCCATCGTCACAGAAAACACAAGGAGCAAACTCGCAAGGATTGCCGCGAGCAGGATGCCCAAACGCTTGAAAAGCTTCTTTATGTAAATCCAGACAATCATTCGGATGGCTTACTCCGCCTGTGCCGCGATGGAGACCTTCTTCACTCCGGCCAGGTTGCACATGTCGATTACCTGCACGAGCACGCCCGTCTCGGCGCCCTTATCCGCTATCACCACGGCTTCCCTGTCGGGCGCCTTCGCGAGCGACTGCTTCAGGATATCCTGCAGGCTCGCCAGGTCCACCTGGCGCTCGTTCATGTGGATTGTCCCTTCGCGCGTAATTGCAATCAAAAGGTTTTCCTTCTCGAGCTGGCTTGCGGACTGTGCCTGCGGCTTGGTCACATCCACGCCCGTCTCGCGGGTAAACGAGGACGTCACCACAAAAAAGATGAGCAAGATGAACACGATATCCATCAGCGGGCCCATTTCGATGCCCATATCCTTCTGCTTTCTTCTCGGCAAGTTGAAATCCATTATGCCGTCTCCACAAAATAATTCTCAATAACAGTTGCGCCAAGTTCCAAGTTCTGCCGCAAAATATCGACACGTTCATCCAGGCGCTGCTTTAAAAGCGTGAGCGGGAATGCCACAAGCAGACCACTCTGCGTCGAGATTAGCGCTTCCGAGATGCCGTCGGCCATGAGCACCGGATTCTGGTTGCCATACAGCGTAATCACCTCGAAGGTGGATACCATTCCCGTCACCGTGCCGAGCAGGCCCAGCAGAGGCGCCGCAGATGCCATCACCGATACGATGTGGTTCCCGCGCTCCATGTAGCGCACCGTCTTCATCATGCGTACCTGCATGTAGTCGCGATACCCTTCCGGGTTCTCCTGCGCCACACAAATGGCATCGCGGAGTTCCCTTGCGAGCAACCCGCCACGCTTGCGCAGGCGCTTCAGGGCCATATCGATACCGGCAGGCGACAACTTGTTCAACTTATCGCGTTCGCCACCGTTCAAGTCGCGGTGCATGCGCTTGACCACCTTGTGGATGTCAGCGCGGAAAAAGTCCTTCCCGATGCGTAGCCAGCTGGAGAACAGGTAGTAGAACCCGATGACACCCGCAATCAGAATCGGGAGCATCACCACGCCGCCGGCATGGTACGTGTTCTCGAGCGACTCGATGAGTATGTAGTGGGTGTTGGACATGACGCGGAACTACTCTTTCTTCCCGAAAATCCTGTTCAAGAGTGCGGTGCTCTGCACGTACATCTCGCTCGTGACCTTCTCGATCTTCTCGCTCAATAGCCCGTGCAAGACCATCACGGGGATCGCAATCACGAGGCCCGTTTCCGTAGTCACGAGAGCCTCCGAAATGCCACCCGCAAGCACGCGAGCATCGTTCGTGCCCACCTCGGTAATCACCGTGAAGAGCGTGATGATACCCGTAACCGTACCGAGCAGGCCGAGCAGCGGGGCTATCGAGCCCATCGCGGCAAGGAGCCCCATGCGGCGTTCCAGTTTCGGCTGCTCGCGGAGTAGGGCCTCCTGCAGGGCGCGTTCCGCATCTTCACGCGTATCGCGGGCACGGTTCAGCACCGCAAACAACACCATCGAAAGGCTCGTCTCCTTCTTGAGGCAGAGCCCGGCCGCATCCTCGTAACGGTTCTCCTTCACGAGGGCGTTCAGCTTCTTGTTGAACCTGCGGCTCAAATGCCCGCGGTAGCTAAGCACCAAGAAGCGCTCGAGGCAGAGCAGCAGCGCGAATATCGCCACCAGCATGAGCGGGTACATCACGATACCGCCCTTCTTGAAGAACGCCTGGAATTCTTCCTTCCAGGTAAGTTCCTTCGTGTCGGTAATCGCGTTCTTGATGGCCTTGTTCTGCAATACGTCCAGAGGGATCGTGACCACCGCGACCTTCGCGGCAGTCGCCGGAGCCTGCGCGGAATCGCCCGCAGCAGAAGTTGCTGCAGTTGCTGTCGCGCTACCCGCCTGCACCACGGCCTGCTTGATATTGCCGGCCATCTCCGGCGGGAGCGTCGCGTTCCATTCGAATATCTTGCCCTGCAATGCGCCCGAGCGGAGCAGTGCCTGTACCTCGCCGTTATCCTGCGCGACCTCGCCCAGGAAAACCGTACCCAAACGCAAACGGTTCACGTTCACATCGGGGCGGTTGCCCACCTGCGAAGTCTCGCGGCCATAGAACTGCGTGTAGGTCAGTTCATGACGGAGCAGCAGGTCGTCCATGAATCCCTGCACCGCACCGACCGTATTCGGCACCTTCTTTTCGGCATCCTCGGAGGCCTGCTTCAGGCGAATCAGGCGCCCATTCATGCCCACCGGGTAATCGCCCATCACGTCGCCAAGCGCCTTGTCAATCGAGAGCTTTACCTGCGTATTGAGCGCATCGTATGCCGATTCATCGGCCTGCGCCTTCTCCTCGGCATCGCCCGTCATGCTCTTGCTCGCCATGACTTCCTCGTTCACGCGGCCAAGATCCGTCGAGAGCTTGGAATAGCGTGCATCGAGTTCGCGGGACGCGGCCTGGTGTTCCTCGGTCAACTGCGATTCGGCATAGCGCTTGCGCCAGTGTTCCGCCTCGAGTTTCTCGAGCGAGTCCGCCTTCTGCAGGCGGATGCGGGTAAGCGTCTCCACCTCGCGTTGCAAACTACGCACTTCTTCCATCTGCAGGGAATCCTTGATGCGTGCCTGGTCCTCGGCGGTAGACTTCTTTTCGCCCGAAGACCACGGCCATGCAAACGCAGAAGACGCAAGCAGGCATACAATAGCGGAAAGCCGCACTACATTCCTTTTCATCTTTCACCTCCCACGATAGAGAGGCTTACAGGCAACTTCACCACCTGGGGCGGCTTCTTCGCCTGCTTCACGTCAAGCGCGAGCTTTACCGCCGCACGCTCTTCCAGGTTCAGGTCCTCGTTCCATTCGTAAACGACCTTGCCGTCGTCCACCTTGCGAACCAGTGAACCGAAAACAGTCCCATTGTCGTCGCTGTAGACCATCCACTGGTTCCCGATTCGCAGAATCGCGGCGTTGATGACTTCACCGTTCTTGCGGGTGAGCGGGCTGTTAATAATCGCCACCTCGTCGCCAAACTTGGTCTCTTCGGCAATGAGCGACTTGAGGCGCGAAAAGCCCTCCTCCTCGCTCGCGTTCCCGCTCTCGATATCGCGGGTAAGGGACTTGGCGCGGTCAAGCCTGCTCTCGAGTTCCCAGGGGACCGTCTGTGCAATCTGGCTTTCGAGGCGCTTGCTGATGCCCGCAAGTTCGGCACGCAGGGCCTTGCGCTTTGCTGCTACGTTGTCGGTACGGTTCTTCGCACGCGCCTGCTTGTTCCGTTCTGCCTGCAGGTCACCCGCCACCGCCTTGATCTTGTTGTTCAGGCTATCGATTTCGGCACGGCGACGTTCCGAATCGGCCTTGTAGCGCTGCTGCAGAGTCTTGTAGCGGGAATCGTCCGCCTTGAGCATCGAGTCGGTCGAGGCAATCTGGCGGTTCAGTTTCTGGATTTCGGAATTCAGCTTTTCCTTTTCGAGCTTGAGGTCGCGAATCTCGGATTCGCGGTCAGCAAGGGCCGGGCCAGAAACAAGCAGCACCAGCAGCACGAAAGGCAATAATTTCAGTCTTTTCATATTACTAAAACACCTGAGCACGTAAAAAATGTCACTACAATCAAAAAAAACAATAAATAGGGCTATTTTTTGCCAGAATTTAGCCGGAAAGCCACGCAGGCGATGTCTACGGCACGGGGCAGGCTCATCTCGCGGCTCATGCCCTGCGGCAGGTTCCTAAACCCGACATTGCAAATCGTGTCGCAGAGTTTCTGCGCCGCACCCGCGATAGAATCGGCAGGCGTGTCGCCATCGGCATTGCTCGCCGCATTCTGGAGCATGTTCAGCAGCATGAACCCTGCACCCAGGCGCTGCTGCTTATCCACAAGGGTCACAAGGCGCGAGGTATCGGCAACAAGGAAACCTATCTGCAACAGCGTATCGCCAGCAAGCTTCACCTTCACCTGGCGCTCCACGGCAGACGCGGGCCGCACTGACTTCTGCAGGGGCTGCATATAGGCGGCAAAGGGTCGCGCATTTACTGTGGATCCTATCAGGCCTTCGGCCTTCCAGGATGACATCGCGGACTTCGCGCATTCCGCCTTGTAGTTCGCCATGACAATTATGTTGTCTGCAATATCGAGATAGTCACCGCAGGCGCCCGCAACAAGCACAAAGTTCATGCCCGCAGAGGCAAGTTCGCGAATGCGGTCGGTCAGCGGGATTAGCGGTTCGCGCTCATCGCCCAGCAACTTGCGTACGCGCACATCGCGAATCAAGAAGTTCACCGCAGAGGAATCTTCATCAATAAAGAACGTGCGGGCACCCGCCTCCATCGCCTCGAGCAGGTTCGCCGCCTCGCTCGTAGAACCCGAGGCAGAGAGCGTGTTGAAATCCTTCGTGCTTATGCCACCGGGCAAGTCGCGCACGAACATCGAGAGGTCGGTCCCGCGTACGCTGCGCCCGTCCTCCACGCCCACACGGAGCGCCGTCGCATCCACAACTATACCTTCGCGCCCGTCGCCCGGAACATGCGGGTACACCGCACGGGTCAGCGCCTGCAGTAGCGTCGACTTCCCGTGGAATGCGCCACCGGTAATTACCGTAATCCCCTTCGGGATTCCCATGCCGCGAATCTCGCGCCCGCAAACATTCAACGTCACCGCAAGTTCATCGGGGGCAACAAACGGTACCGCCCCTTCAAGCGGTAGTTCGCTCAGGCCCGATGCCCGCGGCAGCACCGCCCCATCAGGCACAAACGCGCACAGCCCGCGCCCTTCCATTTCCGCAAGTATCTCCTTGCGTTCGGCAAGCACGCGGTAATGCTCCTGCATCGCGGGCTCGTCGCCCTTATTATAATAGAGCCCCGCCGATACCAGGTCGGGCATGACCATCGTCAAAATCTCTGCGGCAAGTTCCGCCTGTATCTTGCGCCCCTCGCCCGGGAGCCTCACCTGCAGGCATGCGCGGATCTCGCCGTTATCAATCCACAGGCTGTTCCGCACCAGCATCTCGGGTCCAGCCGTATCGAAAACAACCGCGGCATCCTTCCCGGGGTACTTCTCCTGCACCAAGCGCCCGAGCTTGCGGTACAGGTAGTCGCTCAATGCAAGCCTGCGCTCGAAACCCGAACCCCACTCCGGCGCATAGCCGAGTGTAGCGAGTTTTGCACGCAGCATCACGCGCGAGGCGGGCGCAAACGGGTCCCCCTGCACATGGATAAACTCCAGGATAAAGTCTCCAAAATCCCACGTCCTTTCGGCGAGGGACTTGTACAGGCCATAGGGCTTTCCATCGAGGATTCGTATCTTCTGGTACAGCGCTTTCATATAAAATCGGGTTTCAGGGGCCGCTTTAAAAGAATTTTACCTACAAAATATTAAAAAAGTGAGCCACATCATGGAAAACTTTATATTTTAGGGTAAAACGCAAATAGGAGTAAAAACATGAAAAAGCTCTACATTTTCGCCCTTATGGTGGCGTTCCTCATGACCGCGGCTGTCGCCGACGATGATCCACCTCCGCGTGGCAAGGCTGCAACCGTCACCATCATCACCAACCCGCCCAACAGCGACGTGTACCTGGGTAACGAACTCCTGGGCAAGAGCCCCATCGAGAACATGCAGGTCAAGTCGGGCCGCCAGACGCTTATCGTCATCGACCAGGGCTACGAACTGGTGAACCAGCGCGTGAACGTGTGGCCGGGCAACGACAAGCGTAACACCTTCGACTACGGTACCAAGATCCCGAAGGGCCACATCGAAGTGACCACCATCCCGGGCAAGTGCCTCATCTACGTCGACGGTGAAAACTCCGACAAGACCGACGGTGCAGCACTCACCATCCACAACCTCGACGCAGGCGACCACCTGGTTCGTGCAGAATGCTCCAACCGCAAGTCCGCCGAAATGCTCGTGACCGTGAAGGGTGAAGAAACCGTCAAGATTACTCTCGACGCCACTGCCGGCAAGAAGAAAAAGAAGTAATCAAAACCGGTCAGGTTTAAAAGAAAGGGTTCCGTCACAACGGAGCCCTTTCTTTTTTTAAGTCTTAAAAGGTCTTACTTGCAGACCTTGTCGAATTCCTTGACCTTGAGCTTGCCGATGGCCTTCGTTACCGCCTCGGCCTCGGTCTTGCCCACGCCCTTCGACGACTTGGTGAAGCTCACCTTGTCACCGGAAACGGACACCATCACGTCAAAGGAAAGCAACTGGTTGAGCGAACCCTTGGGCGTCGCATTCACCTCGGCCTTGATAACCGGGTCCTTCGAGTTCTTGCCCACGAGCACACCCTGCTTTGCCATCTGGTCGGCAAGAGCCTTGCAGCCTTCGGCACTTCCTGCGCAGTCAAACCGCACATTGCACGAGGCCTGCTTCACTTCGTAGGGTATCACGAAGCCCTTCTCGAGTCGTGCCGCCTTCAGGATTTCTTTCGGGAGGTCGGGCACGAACGATATGGCGAGCGTGCCTGCGCCAAAGTTCACGTTCGGGATGGTAAACACGGCGGCTCCGTTATCCTGCGTGCGGCGGGAATCAAGCTTTTTGCCGTCCTGCACCGCCTTGAGCGGGAAGTCAGTCACAGCGCCGTTTGCATCCAGCACCGTCACCGCGAAGTTCTCGATAACGTCCTTCTCGAGCACGAGCTTTTCGGGCACGGTCTTTACCTGCAGGTTACCGAGCCTCGATGCAATCTCGGCACGCAAGCCCGGAAGGTTGTGCTTCAGGTTGAAGGATTCGTTAAGCGTGAACACCTGCGCGAGTTCGCGCTTCAGGGCGTTATACGGGTCGATAAGCGCCTCTGCGGCAGTGAGCATGCGGATAGCCTCGTCATAACGCGACGCATCCAGCGCAGCACGGCCGTCAGCCTCATACTTCGCAAGCTTCTCTTTCGCGGTAGCCATCTGCAGGCGGATGTTGTTGGTCATCTCGTCCACATCAAGCGTCGCGGTGGCACGGAACTTCTTGCCGTCCTTCGGGAGCGGAGTCACCTTCACCCACTTGAGGTCGACATTCGTCTTCACGTTCTTGTTCGAGGTGTAGGTCTGCGAAATCTTTTCCTTGCCGCCCGCGGAAATGTCCTCGGTACGGAGCTTGTCATCGGCCACGACCGTCGAGGATACCTGCTTGGCAACGCCCGCAATGGCCGTGTTGTTCGCCTGTTCCTGCGAAACCTCCGAGGAGGCGGTGTACGTGATTACCTTGCCCGCAAAAGCGGCTACAGAAAGGGAAAGCAGCAAAAAGGCAAACTTCTTGATGTTCATACTACTTGAGTTCGATCAGGATCAGTTTCTTGGTAATGTTTATCTTGCGCACAGTCACGGAGCCCTTGAGCCCGCGACGGATGTAGCTGTAGACTTCCTGGGAGTCGCTGAACTTGTCCATGTCGGCAAACACGGTCATATCGATCGTCTTTGCAGTCTGCACGTTCGTGTTCACGCGCTTGAAAGCCTTCTTCGCGAGCATGTTCACGTCGTCCTGGATATCTTCCACGCGTTGCTCGTCAAAGTCGCCCTGCAACTTCATTATTACCTTGTACTGAACGCCATTCTTGCGGTCCACTTCCCAGTAGCCCTTGATCTTCTTCTCGAGACCCGGCATGGCACGGTTCGCGGCATCGAACACCGCCTGCGCAATGGCGGCCTTGCTCTGCCCGTTTGCGGCAGCCTGGCTCGTCTGGCTACCCAGCAAGCGCGCAGTAGCGGCCTCGTAGGCGCTCAGTTCAATGAGTACAATGCCACCCTCGATGGAAGCGGAGAACTTGATGTAGATATCGGCACTCAGGGCGAGGCTTGCGAGGTACGAAAGGTCCTCTTCCGTCTCGGCAATATCCTGCTGCATCTGGATGACCTCGCCGAGGGTCTCCTCGCCGGCAAGCGACTTCACCTCGTACTGGCGCTGGGTCAGGTATCCGTTGATGGCCTCGATGGCCATACGGTTGTTGGGGTTGCTATGGAAAGCCTGCAGGTCGCTCATGCCCTTCGCCTTCTGGGCGGGCACAACGACAATCGTGGGCAACGGCTGGTTACCCGCAACTGCGGACTGCATCTGTCGGGGAGCGGGCGCCTGCCTGGCAGGTGCCTGCGATTCGTAGGCCGGCTTCTTCGCGGGCCTTGCCTCGTCGGCATCAAGTTCGTCGAACGCCTTGGCAGAACGGCGGCGAGTATCGGCATCGTTTGCCGCAAAGGAGAGGCTCGCCATGAGTCCTATAAGGGCGATCAGTGTTATCAGTTTGCGCATATTTCTCCTCTTGAAAAGAATATCGCAAGGGAACCTCGGGAGGCCCCTTAAAACTTACATAATATATACTTTTTTTCAGGGGTATATACAATTTTGTTTACATTGTCTGGATAAATAAGCCATAATTTCAGATAAAATGCGTGATAATATCACAAAAAAGCCGTTTTTGGCACATTTTCGCACCGGGGCGCGCCCCATTTTCAAAAATTTTATCTAGTTTCAAGTCTAGAAGTTTTCCTAGGAGCATTTATGAACGCTAAAATCCTACTCGCAGCAGGAGCCCTGCTCGCCTCGCAGTCGTTCGCCATCATCGGTATCGGCGCACACTACACCCCCAATTTCGGTACCAAGATGACAGGTTTCGCCGAGACCCCCGACAGGTTCGGCAACAGCGTCAACGTCTCCGACGCCGGCGAAGTCAAGCTGTGGCACGGCGGTTTCGACGAGATGATGCACGGTTTCGGTTTCAAGGTGTGGGTGGATATCCTCCCCATCATCGACATCGAAGCGACTCTCAACATCCAGTTCGGTTCTTACGACGCATCGCTCTTCGTGATCAAGGACCCGACCGCAGTCCTCACGGGTGTTGCCGGCGGCGACATCAGCGCCTACGACCAGATTGACCTCGAGATTGAACTGGGCGGCACCCCGTTCGGCAAGGCTAACCCGAAGTTCGTACAGATGAACGGTGACCTCTCCATTACCTACCCCATCACCTTCATCCCCATCATCCGCCCCTACATCGGCGGCGGCCTTACCTACTACATGAACACGTTCATACTGAACCAGTCCTTCACCTACAGGGTCGTGGGCGGTACCTACAACGTGGTTAAGGCCGAACTCGAAGCCGAAATGCAGAACGCCATCGACGGCGTGATGAGCAACCCGGCCGCAGCACTCGACCCCAATTCCATCCAGCTGCCCGACCAGAACGCCATGGCTCAGAGGCTCTCTGACGCAATGGTCGAGAACCTGCAGGATGCAGCCCTCGAGGAAGGCCTCAAGACCAGCATCGGCGGTCACGTTCTTGTCGGCCTCCGCGCCAAGCTCCCGATTATCCCGATTGCCGCATACGCCAACTTCAAGTACTACTTCGGCGGCGACTTCCCGGAAGAAATCAGCCCGGGGCGCATGGCTGCTGAAGTCGGTGTCGGTCTCGCAATTTAAACTAAAGTACCCCATAGGAGTTTAAGGGAAACAAAATGGCTAACAATACTAGCAACACTAGCATTCTTATTGTCGAAGATGAACTTGCAATTGCCGAAAGCCTCGTAGACCTCTGCGAGCTCAACGGATACCACGTAAAGCATGTTGCCGATGGCGAGAGCGGCCTTACCGAGGCCCTCACCGGACAGTACGGACTGGTGCTCCTCGATGTGATGCTTCCGGGCATGAACGGCTTTGAAGTCTGCGACAAGATCCGTGAAAAGGACAGAAGCCTCCCTATCATCATCCTTTCTGCTAAGAACACCGACGAGGACATCATCAACGGCCTCAAGTTCGGTGCCGACGACTACATCCCGAAGCCGTTCTCCACCCCGATGCTGCTCGCGCGCATCGAGGCTGTGCTCCGCCGTAGCCGCCAGTCCATGGAAAACGAAGGCAAGCTGGTTGCCGGTAACCTCCGCGTGAACTTCCGCGAATACGCTGGTACCCGCGGCAAGGAAGAACTCGCGTTCACCCGCAAGGAAATCGAAATCCTCGAATACCTGTGGAACAACCGTGACCATGCGGTTCCGCGCTCCGAACTGCTCCGCGAAGTCTGGGGCTACGAGAACGCCGAATCCGTGGATACCCGCACCGTCGACATCCACATCACCAAGCTGCGCAAGAAAATCGAGGACGATCCTTCGCATCCGAAGCTCTTGGTCACGTTCCGTGGCGAAGGCTACCAGATGCGTTCTACACCTGAATGCTCAAAAACCGTCTAAAAAAGCGCCTAATAGTCATCTACTCAGCCATCTTCGCCGTGATTGCACTCCCGGTGGCTTGGCTGCTTTACGATTCGTACCTGCACATGCAGGACGAGTCGAAGGCGGAATGGGCCATGCATGCGGCACAGGTGCTGAAGATGGCGGACAACCGCATCAAGGACGACCTCGCGATCGAGAACAAGCGCTCCTTCATGGAGTACCGCTTCATCAAGGTCGCAAAGACAATCTCTGCAGGCGAGCAGCCTACCTACTCTGACCTAGCACTCAACTTCCCGGTTACATCGTGCAATAGCGATTCCAGCAAGCTGGACTACTGCAGCCAGTACGCCGGGCTTATCGGGCATTTCCAGATCGACCCCGACGGCGTGTTCAGCACGCCCTACCTGCCGGCAGGCGCGCTCGGGCAGGTGCAGCTCGAGAACAAGGAAATCCGCGAATCGTTCCAGAACCAGCTCAAGTTCATCGTGCGCGACATGGGCATCAAGAACAAGGGAACGGCCAGCACGCAGGATACCTCCAAGGGTTCCGAGAACTACAACGCACTCGACCAGCTCGCCAACGAGGTGGACCTTTCCAAGAGCAAGAACCGCAAGAAACGCCTGCGCGTGGAACGCACCTCCGAGCAGGAACAGTTCGCGTTCAATGTGGAATCCGCCAAGATGGATACCTCGGGCCTGTACAGGATATTCCCGTACGTGGGCACGATGGACATCGCTATCGAATCGTTCCAGGCAGAACTGAACCGCCAGTACATCGTGTTCTACAGGAACGTGCTGCGCGGCGAGGAGAACTTTGTGCAGGGGTTCGTCGTAGACCTGCGCGAATACCTGAAGAGCATCGTGGAACTGGAAATCGGCGACTACGCAAGCGACGACAACCACCTCGCCCTGAAGTTTACCTACAAGGGAGACCTCATCTCGTTCGGCATAGACACGCGGAACACCATCAAGGTGTTCGAGGAAAACCTCGCCGAGCCGCTGAACGCGATAACCATGAGCATGTACGTGGACGAATCCGTGCAGGAATCCGGCAACGGGCAGGTCATCAGCAACGGGCAACTGCTATTCCTGATTGGCGGCATCATGTTCCTGCTTCTGGGTGGCGGTCTCATTTCCATTTACCGGCTTACGCAGAGCCAGCTCGACCTGGCCCAGAAGCGTCAGGACTTTATCTCGGCGGTGAGTCACGAACTCAAGACCCCGCTCACCACCATCAAGATGCGCGCCGAGATATTACAGACAAGTTATCAGAAGATGGACGACGCCAAGCGCAAGCGCAGCTTTGACCAGATTGCAAGCGAGAGCGACCGCCTTACGCGCCTTATCCAGAACGTGCTCGACCTCTCGAAAATTGACGGCAACCGCTGGGTGGCAAACATCAAGAAGGACTGGCCGAAGGCCGTGCTCGACGACTTCGTGACCATGTACACCAAGAACATCGAGGACCACGGCTTTTCGCTCACCGTATCGTGCGACTCGGACATCGACCGCGTGCAGCTGATGATGGACCGCGACGCCGTGATGCAGATCCTCACAAACCTCGTGGACAACTCGCTCAAGTTCTCGAAGAACGCCGACTACAAGATGATCATCATCGAGATGAAGACGGAAGGCGACCACGTGTACCTCGCCGTGCGCGACTACGGCCCGGGCATTCCGCCCTCCGAGATGAAGAAGGTGTTCCAGGAATTCTACCGCGTAGAGAACGAGATGACCCGCACCACGAAGGGCACCGGCATCGGGCTTTCGATGGTGAAGAAGCTCTGCGCACTCTCGAACATGAAAATCGAGATCGAGAACGCGAACCCCGGTTTGCGCACGAAAATCCATTTCCCGCCCATGGTCTAATAGGCGGAACCTCCGTATTTTTAGTATTTTAGGGGACGCGGAACAACACCGCGCCGCTTTGAAGGATATGGATTATGACACAGGAAGACATTCTCGCTAACCCGCAAGACTACGACCTTTCTATCGAGACCGTCGGGAAGGGCACGCTGAAGTCCCCCATGAAGGGAATCAAGTTCGTCTCCGAAGACGACCGCATCAGCCTTACCACCGACATCAAGCGAATCCATGAATTTATAGACAAGGGAATCGAGGTTCCGTCGCTCGAGGCTGCAGGCCCGCGCGAAACGATTTTCCACGACCCCGCCTGGACGCGTGCAGGCATCGTGACCTGCGGCGGCCTCTGCCCCGGCCTCAACAACGTGATCAAGGGCCTTGTTCAGGTGCTGTGGTTCGACTACGGCGTCCGCAACATCTTCGGTATCCCCTACGGCTACCGCGGGCTCAACCCGTCCTATGGCTACTCGCCCATCACGCTCAACCCCGACGTGGTCGACTCCATCCAGGAAGACGGCGGCACCATCCTCGGGAGTTCGCGCGGCATGCAGGACCCGGTCGTGATGGTGGATACCCTGATGCGCCTCAACATCAACGTGCTGTTCTGCATCGGCGGTGACGGCACTCTCCGCGGCGCACACGCGATTGCCGAAGAAGTCAAGAAGCGCAAGCAGCCCATCTCGATTATCGGCATCCCGAAGACTATCGACAACGATTTGAACCTCATCGACCGCACATTCGGTTTCGAGACCGCAGTACTCAGCGCGACCGACGTAATCACGAGCGCGCACAACGAGGCGAACGGCGCATTCAACGGGCTCGGACTCGTGAAGCTCATGGGCCGCGACTCCGGCTTTATTGCCGCATACGCAGCACTCGCGACTACAGTTGTGAACTTCTGCCTGGTGCCCGAAGTTCCCTTCACGCTGGAAGGCCTGTTCAAGGCTCTCGAGAGCCGCTACAGCAGTGGCAAGACGCACGCGGTTATCGCCGTCGCCGAAGGCGCCGGACAGGAACTGTTCAAGGACCAGGAAGAACGCCGCGACGCAAGCGGCAACATCCTGAAAAACGATATCGGTGAATTCCTGACCCGCAAGATCAAGGAACACTTCGATAAGGTGGGCAAGGAAGTCAACATCAAGTACTTCGACCCGAGCTACATGGTGCGGAGCATCCCGGCAAAGGGCACCGACGCCATCTTCTGCTTCCAGCTCGCAGAAAGCGCCGTACACGCAGGCATGGCGGGCAAGACCGACATGGTGGTGGGCAGCATGAACGAGCAGTTCAGCCACGTGCCCATAGAGTACGCCGTGAACGAAAGGAAGAAGATCGACCCGAACGGAACGTTCTGGCACGCCGTGCTCGGAGCCACGCGCCAGCAGGACTATTTCTCCGGCAAGGGCAAGGGCAACAAATAAAGTAACCTTCTAATTTTTTGTATTATTATTTTACTATGCTCAAGAAAGAAGACAAAGTTCTAATCCGCACGGCCATGATGGAATACAGAAACCTGCTGTTCAAGACATTCCACGGCACCGACGAAGAAAAGAACCGAATCGCACACGTGAACAAGCTATTGAGAAACTGGCAGACCTAAATGCGGATTGCATCCAAGATAATCCTTGCCGTACTCCTCTGTACGCTCGCGGGCTTCGCAAACGAAGACCTGCGCTTTGCGGATTCGTGCTATGCGGCACGAGCCGAGCAAGCAAAGGGCGACAAGGCGGATGCACACAACGCGAAGCTGATGATCGATGCCTACCATAAGGCGATGAGCGACGCTTCCGTTGCCGAGGCGGCAACCGAAGGCTACGTGAAAAGCCTCTACTTTTCTTTCCGGTTTGTGCCCTTCGACAAGAAAAAGCGCTCGCAGAAGCTTGACTCCCTAAAAATCGCGGCCGAGACAGCCTACGCAAAGTTCCCGAAGAACAAGGACATCGCGCATATCTACGCGACCGCGGTATCGATGTGGGGCGCCGACAAGAATCCCCTGCAGGCGGTGAAAGACGGGATTGCAACAATCGTGCGGGACGTGGCCACGAAAACCGAGGACTGGCAAGTGCTCGGTCGCGCCCACCAGCTCTTGCCCTACATCCCGCTGATCCTCACATGGCCCGATAAGGAACTTGCGGACAAGTACCTGAACATGGCCCTGCAGCAGGACCCGAAGGACCTGTATAACTACTTCTTCCTTGCCGAACTGCGGTTCGAGCAGAAGCGATACGCCGACGCGCTTGACCTAATCGAGCGCGGACTTTCCCGCGGAATACGTACAAGTTTCTTTATGGAAGACAAGCGCGGCCGCTGGCAGTTGAAGGAACTGAAGAAAAAGATCAACGCGAAGCTCGACAAGAAGTAAAACCGGATTTATCCTATGCAAAAAGCGCCGCGATTGCGGCGCCTTTTAATTTTGATACCCGACGAACGAGCGGTCTTATCGTGAGCCGTAGGCGACTCGTATCAACGAGTCGTGGTGCGACCTTTGACCACTTAGTGCTTTAGCACTTATGTGGGCATGGCCACCTTTAGGTGGGAGCGAGTGAGGAACCGGAGGTTTCAACACCCGAAACGACGAACGAGCGGTCTTATCCTGCCTGGACAGCAGTCAAGGCAATCGTGTAGACGATGTCTTCCACGAGGGCGCCACGGCTGAGGTCGTTCACCGGCTTGGCCAAGCCCTGGAGCATCGGGCCGATGGCGATGGTGCC
>Ga0310690_10005159_pt1 | contig 17916 bp, 10 predicted proteins | sample AusTroGonzalo_MG_2_FD_207661 | JGI IMG/M metagenome (GOLD analysis project Ga0310690, IMG submission 207661) | Bovine rumen microbial communities from tropical cattle in Woodstock, Queensland, Australia - Gonzalo_04 (v2) (version 2) | ecosystem: Host-associated > Mammals > Digestive system >...
TACCAGCGGCAATTATGGTTTTTCCGGTTCCGACGCGCTGTCCTATCAGTACCAGATCAGCAGTTTCCCGTCTGGGATCATCGACGGCCGTTCCGACCTGCCCAACTACAGCTCCACGGATTACGGTGCATCTGTGATTGCCGCGTTGGGGAACGAAACGGTCCGGTACTATCCCACGGCGACGGTCCTTGGCGTCGAATCCACGCTTTCCGGCAGGGAACTGACGGTGAAAGTGGACGTGAAGGCGCAGTATGAGGAGGACTACAAGCTGACGGTATTCCTGTGCGAGAACGACATCATCGGAAACCAGTCCCATTATTCGCAGGGAACCATCAAGGACTTCAACCACAGCCGGGTTACCCGGATGAGCCTGACTGGCGTGTCGGGCGATGTGTTCGAAGGCCCTGCCGCCGGGGAAGTCAAATCCTTCCGCTATACGGCGACCATCCCGAGCGGATACGAGATCGGGAACATGGACGTAGTCGCCTTCGTCCAGCGCAGCTTTGGCAGCCGCCCGGCCCTCCAAGACGGCAGCTACGGCGAGTGGTACGTGGACAACTGCCGCGCAGCAGCGCTTGGCGCCTCGGCACCGCTGGAGGTCCAGTAGGGGCGTGATCCTATCCGAAAAAGGCGGGAAGTCTGATGGGCTTCTCGCCTTTTTGTTCGTCTGTATTTGTTCATACATGCTATTGGATTCTGAAAAATGATTCTTATCTTTGTGGCAAATGTTTGAACAAATCATGCGTCCGCTAATCCGAAAGTACAATTTCATTCCTGTCCTCGCTACTTTCTTCGTGATGGGATTCTGCGATGTTGTGGGCATCGCGACCAGCTATCTCAAGCAGGATTTCTCCCTGAGCGAGTCCCTCGCGGGTTTCATCCCCTCGATGGTTTTCATCTGGTTCCTCTTCCTGTCTGTCCCGGCAGCCATCCTGATGAACCGGATCGGCCGGAAAGCAATGGTCCAGTTGAGCAATGCCGTCACTTTTGTCGGCATGCTGATTCCGTTTTTCTCCTATACTTTCGTCTCGTGCATGGTGGCCTTCATCCTGCTTGGTATCGGCAACACGGTTCTGCAGGTATCGCTTAACCCGCTGATGACCAATGTGGTGAAAGGGGACAGGCTGACCAGCTGTCTCACCGGAGGCCAGGTGGTGAAAGCGGTGTCTTCCTTCTGCGGCCCGTTCATCGCCCTGGCGGCGACGGCGGCGTTCGGCAACTGGAAGTATCTTTTCACCATCTACGCGGCGGTCACCCTTCTGGCTTATTTGCTGCTGGAACTGACGGAAATTCCGAAGGAGACTGCGGACGGAAGCCAGGCTTCCTTGAAGGAGGCCTTCGGATTACTCAAGGACAAGACGGTCCTGCTCTTTTTCCTGGGTATTTTCTTCATCGTTGGGGTCGATGTCGGGACGAACACCGTGTCGGCGAAACTCCTGATTGAGCGCTGCGGGATGGATGTGGAGAAAGCATCCCTAGGCGCCAGCGTCTATTTCATCTGCCGTACGGCGGGTGCCTTCCTCGGAACCTTTCTGCTGGCCCGGGTCGATGATATCAAATATTTGAAGGTAAATCTGTTCCTGGCTGTTGCGTCGATGGCGTTTCTGTTCTTTGCCCAGCCCGCAGGCGGCATCTTGGCCGGCATCGGCGGCATTGGCTTTTTCTGCTCAGGCGTGTTCTCCGTTCTCTTCTCTCAGGCCTTGAAGGCCCGTCCGGAGAAGGCCAACGAGATTTCCGGCTTTATGATTACCGGCGTCTGCGGAGGTGCGGTGATCCCGCCGATGATGGGCCTGGCTACAGAATGGGTGGGCAATCAGCGGGGTTCGCTGATCGTGATCAGCCTCTGCCTCCTGTATCTGGTTTGGTGCGCGTTTGTGGCCGGAAAGCGTCAGCGCGAAGCCTCAATCGTGTAGGTGAAGCTGTCGGCGCGGTAATAGCCGATGTTATATTCCACGGCTACGCCCTTGTCATCATAGACGAATCGCTTTCGGATGAGGATGGGGTCGCTGGCCGATATTTCCAGTTTCTCGGCAATTGAATCTCCGGCGAGCCGGGCGGAAACTTCTTCCTTTGAGACCTTTACGACGATGCCGTAATTGGTTTCCAGCATCTCGTACAGGGGCATGTTGTAGTTCTCTTCGCCGGTGATGGGTAGTTTCGGATTGAAATAGGAGATGAAATAGACGAACGGGAAGGAAGGATTGCCCCGCACCCGCTCCATCACGACGCACCGGGTGTCGGTCTCCACCCCGAAGAAGCCGGCAATTTCCGGATTGGCCCGCTTTCGGCTGATGTGCAGTTCGAAATTCCGGACCTCGATGCCCAGCATCTTCATTTCCTGGGAAAAGCTCAGCCAGTTCTTCACCCCGCCGTTGATCCCTTTCCGGGTCACTTTGGTACCGACCCCTTTCTTGCGGATGAGCAAGCCCTCGAAGACCAGCTGGTTGATGGCTTGGCGCAGGGTATTGCGCGAAATGCCGAGCTGCTCGGACAGTTCGATCTCCTTGGGGAGCATCTTCCCGTTCTTATACTCCTCAGATTCAATTAGTTCTCGCAAAAGTTGCTGGGCCTGGACATGGAGGGGGACGGTGCTGCTGTGGTCAATGGTCATGGCGGTTGACAAAAAAACTGTACAAATGTATGAAAAATATTAGGTTTTAGAAAAAACTTTCATATATTTGCACAAACCTTAATATGTTCATACATATATGAGAATACAAAACTATGACAAATTCCCCGCAACAAGCACGGAGGGCCGGCTTTTCCGAGGATGGGCATCCATCCGCAGTGCCTTGGATTGTGCGCGTAGAGGTCCCCTTGCCGTTGATTGGTACACCGGCGTCTACGAAGAAGAGTTGACGGCCTCCCTGGAACCCGGTTTCCGCCGGATCATCCGCATGCGTGACCTGATGAAGCCCGAATGCGAAATCCGTCGGATGACAGATCCGTTTATGACGGACGACGTCCTGTTCGGTTATGTGACGAATCTCCGGATGACCGATTTCTTCGATGCGGAGAAACTGGCCGCCGTTCGGGATGAACTGCAGGAGTCCGGACAGCGGACGCTGGTGATTGGCGCCGGCGCTGCCCTCGTTGCCCCGTCCCACGCTACGCTCGTGTACGCAGATATGGCGCGCTGGGAGATCCAGCAGCGCTTCCGCCGGCACGAAGTGGGTGGCCTGGGCGTGGACAACCGGGAGGATCCGGTGTCCATCCAATACAAGCGGGGATTGTTTATCGACTGGCGTGTACTGGATTATTATAAGGATACCCTGTTCGACCGTGTCGACTGGTGGCTGGACACCAACGCCGCCGGTGATCCGAAGTTGATTTCCCGCGAAACCTTCTTCCGTGGCATCGACAAGACGGCGCACAAGCCTTTCCGGGTAGTGCCTTTCTTCGATCCGGCCCCCTGGGGAGGCCAATGGATGAAAGAGGTCTGCGACCTGGACCGCGAAGTTCCGAACTTCGGCTGGTGCTTTGACTGCGTGCCGGAGGAGAACAGCCTCCTGCTGGAAGTGGAAGGCGTTCGTTTTGAACTTCCTGCCAATGATTTGGTCCTTCTGCGGAGCCGGGAACTGCTCGGAGAGCCGGTGGAGGCCCGATTCGGCAAGGATTTTCCGATTCGGTTCGATTTCCTGGATACCATCGGAGGCGGCAACCTGAGCCTGCAGGTCCATCCGACCGCCCATTTCATCCGGGAGCAGTTCGGGATGCCCTACACCCAGGACGAAAGCTACTATTTGCTGGACGCCACGGAGGATGCGGTCGTATACCTCGGGCTCCGCGAGGGAGTCGACCGGGTGCAGATGATCGAGGATCTCCGGGCCGCGCAGCGCGGGGAGATTGTCTTCGACGCCGAAAAATACGTGAACAGGCTACCGGCGAAGAAACACGACCATTACCTGATTCCGGGCGGGACCATCCATTGTTCCGGCGCCGGCAGCATGGTCCTGGAAATCAGTTCTACGCCCAACATCTTTACGTTCAAGCTGTGGGACTGGGGACGGCTGGGTCTGGACGGGAAACCGCGTCCCATCAATGTGGAACGTGGCCGTCAGGTCATCCAGTGGCATCGGGACACGGCCTATGTGAAGGCCAACCTGGCAAACCATTTCAGCGATGTGGCCGAAGGGGTGGGCTGGAAGGAGATCAAGACCGGCCTGCATCCCAACGAGTTCATCGAGACGCGCCGGACCTCCTTCTCTGTTCCGGTCACCTTCCGGACCTCGGAAAGCGTCCATGTGCTGAACCTGGTGGAAGGGGAGGAAGCCGTCGTGGAGAGTCCCGACGGCCGCTTCGATCCCTTCACTGTCCATTATGCCGAGACCTTTATCATCCCCGCGTGCGTGGGCGAGTATTCGGTCCGGCCCTCCGGCCCCTCCGAAGGAAAAACTTGCATGACCATCCGGGCTTCGGTCCGTTTCAAAGCATAGACTTATGTACGAGCATGATGACAGAACCGTCCTGACTTTGGACGCCGGCGGTACGAACTTCGTCTTCTCCGCCATCCGGGGCTGCCGGGAAATCGTGGAACCGGTTCGGCTGGATGCCGTCACCGACGATGTCCGGCGCTGCCTGGACACGCTGGCGGAAGGCTTCCGCCGCGTACAGGCGCAGCTGGATGCCCCCGCCGTCGCCATCAGTTTCGCCTTCCCCGGACCGGCCGACTACGAGGCCGGCGTGATCGGCGACCTGCCGAATTTCCCGTGTTTCCGGGACGGCGTGGCCATGGGGCCTTGGTTGGAGGAACGGACCGGCCTGCCGGTCTTCATCAACAACGATGGGAACCTGTTCGCCTACGGGGAGGCCCTGCTGGGCATCCTGCCAGAGGTGAATGACGCCCTGGAGGCGGCTGGGAGCACGAAACGCTTTCAGAATCTGTTGGGAATCACCCTGGGAACCGGTTTCGGCGGGGGCGTCGTCCTGGACGGAACGCTCCTGCGCGGGGATAACGGCTGCGGCGGTGACGTCTGGCTGATGCGGAATGTCTTTTATCCGTCTCTCATCACAGAGGAGAGCGTGAGCATCCGTGCGGTCAAGCGCGTTTATCACGAGCAGGCTCCCGCCGACAGGCGCGACCTGTCCCCAAAGGATATCTTTGACATCGCCGAAGGCGCGTCGGAAGGCAACGCCGAGGCTGCCCGCGCCGCGTTTGCGGAGCTGGGCGAGGCCGCCGCGGAAGCGGTGGTCCACGCCCTGGACATCGTGGACGGGCTTGTGGTGGTCGGCGGCGGACTCGCCGGCGCTGCCAAATACATCGTTCCTGCCATGGTGCGGGCGATGGGAAAGAGCCGGTCCACTTTCGGTGGAGCGGACATTCCCTGCCTGCAGATGAAGGTCTGCGACCTGACAGACCCGGCCGGAATGGCGGACTTTGTCCGCGACGATTCAGTCCTGGTCCGGATCCCCGGCTGTGACCGCGAGGTACGGTATCGGGTCGGAAAGAAGACCGGTGTCGCCGTGACCCGTCTGGGGACCAGCCGCGCCGTCTCCCTGGGCGCCTATGCTTTTGCCCTCTCTTCGATCGATCGGCACATACAACATTCAACCAATACCAATCATGATGTTAAAAACCAAAAACAGTGAGAAAGGCAGTTTTGCCCGATGGAGTGTCGCCCTGTTGACGCCGCTCCTGGTCGCGGCTGCGCTTTTCCTCGGCGCGGGCACCGTTTGGACGGCGCTCGCCCAAAGCGGGACGAACCGGGTCTCCGGCCAGGTCGTCTGCAACGGAGAGTCCGTCATCGGCGCCTCCGTCCTGGTGAAGGGGACGACCATCGGTACCGTAACCGACATGGACGGTCACTTCTCGCTCCAGGCCGGTCCGCAGGACATCCTGGTCATCTCGGCCATCGGCTATGAGACAAAGGAAATCTCCGTCGAGGGTCGGAACACCCTTTCCATCACCCTGTCTGAGGAGAACCTCCTCTTGGACGACGCCGTGGTTGTGGGTTACGGTGTCCAGAAGAAGGTGAACCTGACCGGCGCCGTGGCGTCGGTTTCCACGGAAGAACTGGAAGGAAAGCCCATCGCCAACGTCCTGGAAGGTCTCCAGGGCACGACGCCGGGCCTCGTGATTCAGCAGGGATCTTCCACTCCGGGCGGTTCTCCGTCCATGAACATCCGCGGTTTCAACACGATGAACGACAACAATCCGCTCGTCATCATCGACGGTATCGAGGGCTCCCTTGCCAATCTGAATCCGAATGACATCGATCAGATTTCGGTCCTCAAAGATGCTTCCTCGACGGCCATCTACGGTTCCCGCGCTTCCAATGGCGTCATCCTCGTCACTACGAAGAAGGGCGCAGAAGGGAAGGTTTCGGTCCATTATGACATGACCTACGCTCTCCAGCAGCCGACGGCCCTCCCTACCGTCGTCGATTCCTGGATCTATGCCGAACTGTACAACGAGGCCGCGGTCAACTCCGGCCGCTCCACCAAGTTCACGGCCGAACAGATCGCGGATTTCCGCAACGGCGGGACCAATGTCAAGTGGATTCGGGAACTGTACCACGACTATGCGCCCATGCATTCCCACAACCTGTCCATGACCGGCGGCGCCAAAAATCTCTCCTACATGGCTTCCCTGGGCTATCTGGACCAGAACAGCCTGTTCAAGGGTCCGGACTACGGGTACAACCGGTACAATGCCCGCCTGAATGTAAGCCACAAGGTTTCTGACCGGCTCACCCTCACGGCCACCGGCCAGTTCACCCGCAACAAAATCAACGACCACGCCTACTGGACGGAGTGGATCATCGAGCAGGCAAACCGCATGCCCGCCATCTATGAGATCAAGAATCCGGACGGCACCTACAACTATCCTTCAGGTTCCAACTCCAACTCCCTGGAGCGTCTGGAAGCGGGCGGCTACCGCCAGAGCGTCAACGACGACCTGAGCGGCACCCTGAACGCAGACTTCAAGCTCGCCGAGGGCCTCCGTTTCGGTGCCACGGTGGGCGGCCGTGCCCTGAACAACGCCACCCACGAGAACCGGAAGGCCTCCCTTGCCGCCGCTTCGGGCGACAAGGAGAACCACATCTCCGAGTCTTTCTACCGGGCGACCAAGCTGACGGCTACTACGACGCTGACCTACGAGCACACCTTCGCGGACAGGCACAATTTCGCCGCGCTCCTCGGTTATGCCTATGAGGGCGAGAGCGCCAAGAATTTCAGCACCCAGCGTCTGACGGACAATTCCAAGTATGACATTTTCGTGGGCGACCTCAAAGGTGACGACGTCTCCAACAACGGTGGCGCCTCCGACTGGTCCCTGTATTCCGGCTTCGCCCGCCTGACCTACAACTTCGACGAACGGTATCTGTTCGAGTTCAACATCCGCAACGACTACTCCTCCTACTTTGCGAAGGGAAACCGTTCCGGTATCTTCCCGTCCTTCTCCCTGGGCTGGCGCGTATCGCAGGAGCCCTGGTGGGAATCCATCCGACCCGTCATCCCGTCCCTCAAGCTGCGTGGGTCCTGGGGTCTGGTGGGTAACAACCGCATCGGTGCCTACCGGTATATGCAGACGGTCACCGTGACCCAGGGCATCACCTTCGGCGATGAACTGGCCCCGACCGCCTATTTCGCTTCCGTCGATCCCGGCATCAAGTGGGAGACCACCCGCATGGCGGACGCCGGCGTGGACGTGGGGTTGCTGAAGAACGACCTGAACCTCAGCTTTGATTTCTTCCAGAACCGTACCCGCGACATCCTTGTGGGTCTGCCGGTCCCCGGCCTGTTCGGCAACGGGGCCCCGACCTCCAATGCGGCGACTGTCGACAGCTACGGCTGGGAGTTCTCGCTGAACTACCATTTCCGCACCGGCGCTGTGAACCATAACCTCGCCGGAAACCTGGCCGACAGCTGGAACAAGGTCATCGACACCAAGGGTGAGGACCTGTTCTTCGGCTACGATGTGGTCTCCATCATCAAGGAAGGATATCCGCTGTATTCCTATTATGCCCTCCGCAACAACGGCTTGTTCCAGAGCGACGAGGAAGCGGCTTCCAGCCCGCACCTCGAGGGCATCGTCCCCCGTGCCGGCGACATCCGCTACATCGACAAGGACGGCAACGGCGTCATCAACGACGACGACCGCTTCGTGGTGGGCAACGATTTCCCGCGCTATACCTTCGGCCTTTCCTATAGCCTCCAGTGGAAGGGATTCTTCGTCTCCGCGTTCGCGCAGGGCGTCGGTCGACGCAGTCGCTGGATGCGTGGCGAGGCGGTCGAGGCCTTCCACAACAACAACGAAGGCCCGGTCCATGATTTCCACATTGACCGCTGGACCCCGGCCAATCCGAACGCTTCCTATCCGCGCCTGACCATGGGCTCGGAATCCGCCAACAACGCCACCAAGTCTGACTTCTGGATCCAGGACGCCGCCTACCTGCGGCTGAAGAACGTCCAGATGGGCTATGACTGCCAGGGCGACTGGATGAAGAAAATCCATCTGACCGGCCTCCGGGCCTATGTCAGCGTGGAGAACGCTTTGACCCTGTCCCGCATGCGGGGCGGCTGGGATCCTGAATACAACGCCGACGGCAGCGGCCGCGCCTATCCGGTCGCCCGGGTCTTCTCCCTCGGCCTCAATGTGAAATTCTAATGGAGAGACAGTCATGAAAAAGATACTTTATTCCCTGATGCTTTCCGCAGTTGCCCTCAGCGCCGTCTTTTCTTGCGTTCCCCTGGACACGCCTCCCTATGACCGGGAGACCGACCTGAACTATTGGGAGGAAGATCCCGATGCGGCCCTGAGCGCCCTGAATACCTGCTATACGACCCTGACCGACATGTTCGAACTGGTGTACAGCGACGGCATGACGGACAACGCCTATGTCAAGGGCGGCCATACCCAGTCCATCGGAAACGGTACCTACGGCACGTCTGAAGGCTATGTTTACGATGTCTGGAACCGCCATTACAACGGTATCCGCGCCTGCAACGAGCTGCTCGTGAACATTGACCGCGTTACCAGCCTGGATGTGGCGCTGAAGGCCCGGTACGTTGCCGAGGCCCGCACGCTTCGCGCGTTCCACTATTATGAACTCTACACCCGTTTCGGCGGTGTTCCGTACCTGACGGAGCCCATCTCCATCGAAGAGAGCCGGACCGTCGCCCGCGACAGCCGTGAGACGGTCGTGTCCAGCGTCGTTTCCGAACTGAAGGATGTCATCGCCGGAAACGCCCTTCCGGATTCCTATTCCGGGAAGGACCGCGGCCGTGTGACCCGCTGGGCCGCCCGCGCAATCCTGGCGAAGGTGTATTTGTTCGAAGGCAACTACGCAGAGGTGAGGAACGTCACGGACGAGATCATCAGCGGCAGCGGCGCCTCCCTGTTCCCGAGCTACACCGGCCTGTTTGAAATCGGCAACGAGTACTGCTCCGAGATCCTCCTTTCCACTCAGTACACGCCGGTCATCCGCGAGCACAACATTATGTACAACACCATTCCTCCGTCCATGGGCGGCTACTCCAACATCGCTCCGCTGAAGTCGCTGGTGGACAGCTACGTCATGCTCAACGGCAAGGCGATCGACGAAGCCGGTTCCGGCTACGACCCGGCCAATCCCTGGACGGGCCGCGACCCGCGTCTCGCCGCCACGGTGATGTACCCCGGCAATTCCTATCCGCTCGCAGGCGGCGGCTCCCAGGAGCCCCTCTGGAACGGTCAGGATGCCTATAACTCCACGTCCGACGTCACCCCGACCGGCTACTACATCCGCAAGTGGTGGGACAATACCTACCGCCTGACCCTCCAGTCCGGCCTGAATCCGATCATCATCCGCTATGCTGACATTCTCCTGATGAACGCCGAGGCCAACGCCGAACTGGGAACGCTCGACGCCACCGTCTGGAACAAGACGGTCCGTCCGGTCCGCGAGCGCGCGGGCTTCACGGATGCCGCCGCCCTTGACTTCCCGGCTGGCGCGGACCTCAAGGCCGTCGTCCGGAACGAGCGCCGTTCGGAGCTGGCTTTTGAAGGCTCCCGCCGGACTGACATCATCCGGTGGAAGATCGCGGACCAGGTCCTGAATGGCTGGTGCCACGGTATGTATACCGGTGAGACGGTGGGAACCGACAACGGTTTCGTCCGCATCGAGAACCGGCAGTTCAATGCCGGCCGGCACTATCTCTGGCCCATCCCGCAGAAGGAGCGCGACCTGAACAAGAATCTCGAGCAGAATCCTAACTGGTAATCGATTATGAAAAAGATCATCTGCATATTCACTGCGCTGCTGGCGGTGGCTACGGCCTGCCAGAAGCATTATGAGCTGAATACGGACTTCGTGATGCCGACCACGCTGTCGTCCCCTTCGTCCGTCGTGCTGGATGTCACGTCCTCTTCGACGGTCGAGCTCTCCTGGACTGGAGGCGGTGCGGCGGACGGAGGCATCGTCCTGTACGAAGTCCTCTTCGACCGTGCCGGCGGGAACTTCTCCGCCCCCGTGGCCGTGATGCCGAGTGACCTGGGCGCCGGGCAGACACTCACCCTGAGCCATGCCACCCTGAACACCATCGCCCGCAAGGCCGGTGTCGCGCCGAACCAGACCGGTTCCTTCATCTGGACGGTCCGTGGCTCCAAGGGCGGCGTCGTCAAGACCTCCGACCTTACCGAAACGCTGAACGTCACCCGTGGCGAGGGCATCGACAATATGCCCGAGCGCCTGTTCGTGGCTGGCTCCGCCGCCCGTGAAGCGGGCCAGGAGTTCCGCGTGGTGCAGGAAGGCCTCTATTCCATCGTGACCCGCCTGGGTGCCGGTTCCCTCCGGTTTACTTCCGAGAAGGGAGGCGGCCTGGTGTTCCATGCCAGCGACGCCGGCAAACTCATCGAGGGCGAAGGCGACTACACCGTCGCGCAGGCCCCGGCGACCGGCCTGGCCCGCATCACCGTGGACTTCAACACCCTGAGCCTGAAGATCGAGTCGGTCGAGGCACAGCTGCACGCGGCTTGGGAAGCCACGGGCATCGACTTTGCCGTCCTCGAATACGAAGGGAACGGCATGTTCTCCGGAACGGGCGAAGCCGTGTTCTATGGTCCCGGCCGCGACGGAACGCCGAGCTGGTGCTCCTGGGTGGAGGAACGTTACTCCTTCCTCGTGGAGATCGACGGTGTCCAGAAGCGCTGGGGGTCCTCCTTCGGTGGAAACTCCTTCACTCCGGACGGCACGGAGGAGTTCTATTATATCTACGAATTCGACAAGGCCGACTGGGACGCCCTGTGGAAGATGGACCATGCCCTGGACCTCAAGAATGTCCGCGTGACCGTCTGGACCAACAAAGACAACCACTTCACCCACATGGTGGAGGAGGCGGGCCCCATCGTGTACGACCAGCCGGCGTCGACTCCGGCCGAACTCTATCTCACCGGCGCCGCCGCCGAGGCGGACGGCCAGCCTTTCCGCAAGGACGGCGACAAGTTCATTGCCTACGCCAAGCTCAATGCCGGCGGCCTTTCCTTCGTGGACGGGGACGGTGTCAAGTACTTCATCCAGAACGACAACGACCTGTACATCGGCAAGCGCACCTATGACGTGGCCGCTTCCGAAGGCGTGACCCGCGTGACCGTGGACTTCTCCACCAACAAGGTATCCTTCGACGAAATCGGTCCTGAGGTCCGCCTCATCTGGGCCGCCACCTATGCCGACATCGCTGTCCTCACTTACCAGGGTCAGGGCCGGTTTGCCGGGGAAGGCTTTGTCTCCTTCCTGAGTCCCGGCCGAGAGGGTACTCCGAGCTGGTGCTCCTGGGACGAGGAACGTTACTACTTCATCGCCAAGCGCAATGGCGAAGAGGTGTGCTGGGGCCGCCTGGACGGCGTGGACGGCGAGAACCGTCCCGATGGCGAGGTATCCGAGGACTTCTACGATCTGGGCGAGTATGCCTGGGACCAGTGGAGCCACTGCTGGAAGATGGCCTCTGCCCTGGATCTGAGCAACGTCTCCGTGGTGATTGACACGAACGATGGCGGTCGGATGCGCCACACCTTCACCAAGCAGAGCGTGGATCCGTTCCCGCCGAGCGTCGCCCCGTCTGCCCTCACCCTTTCCGGTACGGGCGCCGAGGTTGAAGGCCAGGCTTTCCGCAAGGTTGCTGATGGGGAATTCGTTATCTTCGCCCGCCTGCAGGAGGGAACCCTCTCTTTCCAGGGCGATGGCAAGAACTATTTCTACGACGCGGAGCAGGGCCTCCTGCAGGGTGACGGCGCCGGCACGGCCACGGCTTCTGCCGAAGGCTCCGTGACCAAGCTGACCGTCAACTTCCAGGACCTGACCGTCAAGGCCGAGTCCATCGACAAGGTCAGGATGATCTGGGGCTGCTGTTTCGGTGACATCGTGCCGATCTCCTACGAGGGCGCCGGCGTCTGGGGCGGAAGCGGCAAGGCCGAGTTCGTCCAGCCGGGTGACCCGCGCTGCAGCTGGCTCTCCTGGGTTGAGGAACGCTATTACTTTGTCGTGACCATCGACGGGGAGGAGCGCCTCTGCTGGGGTAGACTTGACGGGGTGGACGGCGAATACCGTCCGGATGACGAGCGTTTTACCGCAGGTGAACACTTCTATGACTGCGGCGAGTTCGGCTGGAGCCAGTGGGACCACCTCTGGAAGATGGCCGGCGAGATGGACGGTCAGAACATCCAGGTCAAGCTGTACACCAACAAGGATGGCGTGATGACCCACACCATCACCAAGTAGTTATCATTCAATGGCATTCCGTCCGTTTGTTTTCTCGGACGGAATGCCTATCTTTAGAAGATGAATGCAATGAAGCTATCCCTATTCCGGGTCCTCCTTCCCACCTTGTGCATGCTGGCCGCCTCCTGCTCCTGCTCGGACAATTCCAAGGAGGAATTCATCCCCGTCGACAACGGTGGCTCCGGTGGGACCGAGCCGGCGGCGAAAGTGGTTTGGCACGAGCGTGCCCATGAGACGTTCGGGACCATCGATCGGTTGTACCGGGTGACGTCCGGCGCGACGGCGGGGTTCTACAACGAGAACTATCCCAAGGGAAGCGGAGACCTGGCCGCCTCCTATCTCTGGCCCTACGACGGCCTGATGTCCGGAGTCGCCCTGCTCAACAAGTTGGGCTATGACGTGGATTACAAAGCAAAGGTGGAGCGGTTCCAAGGTTACTGGCGCTCCAGGGGTGCCGTGGCTGTGGGTGGTTACGGCTCCCAGACCGATGGTATGAACGGGGGAGGAGAACGGTACTATGACGACAACTCTATCGTGGGGCTGAACCTCGTGGAGGCGTACCGGCAACTGAAGGATCCCGTGTACCTGACCCGCTGCGCCCAGATCGTCCAGTTCCTGCTTTCCGGGGAGGACGACGTAATGGGCGGAGCGCTCTGGTGGTGTGAAGGCCAGAAGAACAAACCCGGGCAGAGCGATTCCAACAAGCCGGCCTGTGCCAATGGGTATGCCCAGTGGTTTCTCACCAGCTATTATGAAATCTGCCCCGAGGCGGAGAAGGCCGGAGTGCTGGCTTTCGCCAAGCGGTTGTACGACTGGGAGTACAGGAACCTGAGGGACCCGGGAGACAACGTGTACTGGAATTCCAAAGGAGCGGACCAGGTCATCAATACGACCAAGTGGACCTATAACTCCGGTGCGATGATCGCTGCGGGCGTCCGCCTGTACAAGATCACGGGCGAGGAGCATTACCTGGCCGAAGCCAAGGCGACGGCCGACGGTGCATACAACTATTTCGTCCGCGGCCGGAACGGCATCGCCCTGTGCTATCCGCTCAACGATCCCTGGTTCACCATCAAACTCGTCCGTTCCTACATTGAACTGGAACCGTATCACAAGAACTGCACCCGCTACATCGAGACTTTCGTTGCGGACCTGGAGCGGGCTTGGAACAAGGGCCGCGGCACGAACGGCCTTTTCTACGAGGATTGGAGCGGGCAGAAGATCAATCCAGACCGGGATAAGTCCCTGCTGATGCAGGACGCCGTCCTGGAATCCATGGGCACGGTCGCCTTGTATAAAGGAGAAAAGAAATGAAGATGAAGACCACTGCAGCCTTGGCTGCCCTTTTTTGCCTGGCCGCCTGCGGTCCGGGCGAGGATTATTCGCAGTACGTGAACCCCAACATCGGAACGGTCCATAGCCGCTGGTTCGTCTATACGCCGGCCGCAGTGCCGTTTGGCATGGCCAAGCTGGGTGCCTCGACCAACGGCACCTACGGAAACAGCCAGGGCTGGGAGGCCGTAGGTTATGAGGATACCCATACCTCCATAGACGGCTTCCCGTGCTTCCACGAGTTTCAGGTGGGCGGCCTGGCCCTGATGCCGGTCGCCGGTGAGCCCGTGACCGTCCCCGGTCGCTTGGAAGATCCGGCCGCAGGCTGGCGCTCTTCCTTCGACAAGGCCGATGAAACGGCCCGTCCCGGTTACTACTCGGTCCTGCTGAAGGATTACGGTGTCCGGGCGGAGCTGACAGCGACTCCCCGGGTGGGTTTTCAGCGCTTCACGTTCGGACAGGCCGGTGACGCCCATGTCCTGGTGAACGTGGGCACCCGGGAGGGGGAGAGCGGCGCCATCCGGAACGCGTATGCCGAGCTTGATGGCAACGTCATCAAAGGCTATGTCGTCACGGAACCCGAATATGTGAAAAAGTACCAGGCGGGCGCCACCGTGGAGATGTTCTTCTACGGGGAACTGTCCCGTATGCCCGACGGTGTTTCCGGCTTCCATGTGGGCGGGGAGCGGATGCCGACCGCTTCGGTTACCGGTCCGGGCGCGGTTCTATCCCTGGACTATGCGGTGAATCCCGGCGACGTGGTCGTCGCCAAGATCGGCTTGTCCTATACTTCCATCGACAATGCCCGGGCCAACCTGGAGGCCGAGGCTTCCGGCTTGGATTTCGACAGCGCCTGCAAGCAGGCCACCGGCCTGTGGAAGGAAGCCCTGGGCCGGCTGGAAGTGTCCGGCGGAACCCCGGAAAGCCGCGTGAAATTCTACACCGGCCTGTATCACGCCCTGCTGGGCCGAGGGTTGGCGAGTGACGTGAACGGTGCCTATCCCCGGAACGACGGAACGGTGGGCCGGATCCCGCTCGGTGCCGACGGCAAGCCCCTGCACAATCACTACAACACCGACGCCATCTGGGGCGGCTATTGGAACCTGACCCAACTCTGGGCCCTGGCCTATCCGGAGTATTATGCGGACTGGGTTTCCAGCCAGCTCCTGATGTACCAGGACGCAGGCTGGCTCGGCGACGGCATCGCCTGCAGCAAGTATGTCTCGGGCGTGGGCACCAACATGGTGAGCATCGCCTTTGCCGGGGCATATAACAGCGGCATCCGGAACTATGACATCGACAAGATGTATGCTTCGGCCCGCAAGGACAACCTCGAGTGGGAAGGCCGCATTGAGGGGGCAGGCAAGATGGACGTGGAACAGTTCGTCCGCAACGGCTATGTCCCGTATGTCGATGATCCCGGTTTTGTCGCGCACAGCGGCGGCGCCACGTTCTCGGTCTCCCACACGTTGGAATACAGCTTCAGCGCCTATGCAACGGCGCAGCTGGCCAAGCAACTGGGCTACGAGGAGGACTATCATCGGTTGATGGATCTCTCCGACGGATGGGCCAAGGTCTTCGACGACAGCCTCAAACTGGTCCGCCCCCGAGTCCCCGGCGGCGCGTTCATCGACCGGTTCGACCCGCTGGAGTCCTGGCGCGGTTTCCAGGAGGGAAATGCCGTGCAGTACACCTTCTTTGTCCCGCAGCATCCGGATTCGCTGATTGCCCGCCTGGGTGCCGACGTGTTCAACGAGCGGCTGGACGGTATTTTTACCGAGGCTCGGAAAAGCATCTTCGGCGGCGGAAAGACGACATACGCCTTCTCCGGCATCAACAGCCCGTACAATCACGGCAACCAGCCGTGCCTGCACGAGCCCTGGCTGTTCAACTTCTCCGGCAAGCCGTACCTTACGCAAAAGTGGGTGCGCCTTATCTGCGATGAGTTCTACGGTACGGACGGTGAGCATGGCTACGGCTATGGCCAGGACGAGGACCAGGGCCAACTGGGCGCCTGGTACGTGATGTCTACGATGGGCCTGTTCGACGTACAGGGTGGCGCTCCTGCCGAGCCCACCTTCCAGATCGGAAGCCCGGCCTTCGACCGGATTACCGTCCATCTGAACCCGCTCAACGCCACCGGCCGGAAACTGGTCATCAAGACCGTCGGCAACGGACCGGAGTCCTATTATGTGCAGCGCGCTACGTTCAACGGCAAGCCGCTGGCCGAGGACTGGCTGTACCGGAAGGACATCCTTTCCGGTGGCGAACTTGTCCTTGAGATGGGTACGGAACCGTCCGAATGCTGGAACGCCTCCCGTCCGCCCGTTTCCCGATAAACTGCCCTTGAAACGATGAAGAAGATGCTGTTATTCAGTCTGATCGCCCTGTTGGGCATTTCCTGCGGGGACCCGGCGCTTGAGCCTTTCGACCCGGGTGCCGGTGGCGGTGGCGGCGGTACTGTGCCGACGCCCGTCATGCCGGCGACCGACCATTGGGCGGCCCTGGCAGATTCCTGCACGAACGTGCTTGTCACCAATTTCCTGGACAAGTCCACGGGCACTTTCTGGTCCACGCCGAACGATATCGAGCATTCCTCCGCCTACATCTATTGGCAGCAGGCCCATGCCCTGGACGTTCTCCTGTATGCGGCGGAACGCGTCCGTGAGAAGGACGCCGCCCGGGCTGCCCTCTACCTGGGATATGCCGACCGATGGTACCGGAATTACGCCAACAACTACAACCGGACTCACCGCGGTGAGGGAACCTATGGCGGTTTTTTCAATGACTGGACCGATGACATGGCCTGGGTTTGTCTGGCGCTGATCCGGATCACGGAAGTGTCCGGAGACGCGAAATACCAGGAAACGGCCCGTGAGGTGTTCGACCGTTACATCTGGACGCGGAAGCTGACGACCGCAAAAGGGACCGGCCTTCCCTGGACCAACCACCCGGAGGACCAGACGAACATGAACGCCTGCACCAATGCCCCGTCCTGCCTGGTTGCGGCGAAGCTGTACGAAGCCTATAAGGAGGCTTCCTATCTGGAGACCGCCAAACTGCTGTGCGCCTTCGTCATTGCCAACATGCCTGACGGGGAAAGGGTGGAAGAACCCCCGCTCACCTATACGCAGGGCACCTTCGGCGAAGCCTGCCGCCGCCTGTACCATATCACGGGCGAGGATGCTTACATGACCAAGGCCGGGACCGTATTGAAGTATGCCTTCACCAGCAACCGCTGCAACGACAGTGCGACCGGATGTCTCCGCCACGAGGGAACGGACATGGACCAGAGCTTGTTCAAGGCTATCTTGATCCCTTATGCCGTGAACTATGTCCTGGACGAAAAAGCCGACAACCGGACGGCGCAGACCATCCGGGAAAAGCTGCTGGTCAACGCCAAGCAGCTGGACAGGCACCTGGACCGGAAACAGTACCCCCGCATGTACTGTGATTACTTCTGGGGCTCCACCTTCGGCAGCGGCACCGCGTCCATGGGCGCACAGGTCAGCGGCGCTTCCCTGATGGAGGGCGTCGCCCGGCTCGGGGAATAACCCTGTACAAGAAAGAAAAAGGCGGGAAGTTAATCCAACTTCTCGCCTTTTTCGTTGAACAATTCGTTTTGCAGGACGGAGAAATCGGTGATCTCCTCCATGTCCAGTTTGACTTTGTAGTGCTTTCGCCACTTGCTCAGGAAGGAGTTGAAGAGCCCCCTCCGGAGGTAGGCGCCCAGGATCGGACTGGTTTTCAGGGTCAGGACCTTGTGGCCTTTCTCGATGACATAGTAGGCAATCTTGCGTTCGATTTCCTCGTCGATCACCACGCTGGAATGGATCTTTCCGGTGCCGTGGCACACGGGACACTGTTCCATGGTGTTGATTTCCGT
>Ga0310690_10005160_pt1 | contig 17915 bp, 20 predicted proteins | sample AusTroGonzalo_MG_2_FD_207661 | JGI IMG/M metagenome (GOLD analysis project Ga0310690, IMG submission 207661) | Bovine rumen microbial communities from tropical cattle in Woodstock, Queensland, Australia - Gonzalo_04 (v2) (version 2) | ecosystem: Host-associated > Mammals > Digestive system >...
GTCAAGAAACATAAGAAGAGCATCCACACCATCACCTTCTGGGGCCTGGCCGACAACTACTCATGGCTCAACTCCCGCAGCCGCCAGAACGCTCCGTTCCTGTTTGACGGCGACTACAAGGCCAAGAGTGCCTACTTTGTTGTCCGCGACCTCTGGCGCAGCAAAGACTGACCGCAAAATGTGGAATTGGGGACAGTCCCCTTTTCCACATTTTCCACATTTTCACGCTTCAAAAATTTTTTCCGCAAAAAATTTGGAGCGTATTTTCTTATGCTTTACATTTGCAGTGTCATAGATTAATATTACACGCTTAAACAAGAAATTAACTAACTTAATAACAATACTTTACAATGATTGAAATCAAGAACTTATCCTTAGGATTCATTAAGAGCAACGGTTTGCCGGCCACACGGGTGAACTTAGGAACGGTTAAACCGGTGCTGGAGAATCTGAGCCTTACCATCGAGCCCGGAAACGTTTACGGACTGATAGGACGCAACGGTGCAGGCAAGACCACTCTCATGAACTGCATCAACGGCATTATTGCTATCAGGAGAAAGGATCAGCCCATATACCTGGACGGCGTGAAGCTGAATATCAACAATCCCTATGATCACGCAAAGCTGTTCTATGTAACGGATACCATATCAGATATCCATATACTTGCAGACGCTTTTGCAAATACCCTAGCCTGCTTCTATCCCGATTTCAGCGTTAACAGTTACAAGGAGTATATGGAGATGTTCCATATGGACCGCAACGTATTTCTTGATGAGCTGTCACTTGGTGAGAAAAAGAGTGTATTCCTGAGTTACGCGTTTGCATCGGGCGCACCTTATGTAATATTGGATGAGCCCACCAACGGCCTGGACATTACATCAAGGAAAGTGTTCCGCAAACTGATTGCATCATACATGACACCTGACAGGGCAATCGTCATATCCACCCACCACATCAATGAGATCAGTTCCCTGCTTGACCACATACTGATTCTTGACAACAGGCATCTTGTTTTTGACCGTTCCGTAATGGAGACCGGCAGTGTGCTCTCTTTCATTGAGTCCGATGATGAAGACCTTAGGCAGCAGGCGCTCTACTCCATGACATCGGCCTACGGAAACCGTATGATACTGCCCAACAGCGGAGGCTCAGACAGCGAGATTGATTATGAGCTGCTGTTCGAGGCCGTTCTTGAGAATGGAAAAGCTATTAATGAACTGTTTGAAAACAAATGAGCTATGGAAAAGAACGCTATTTTCAACATGAACCGGTTCACCGCCCTGTTCAGTACCGGCATTTACAGGATAAAGGTATCACAATGGTCTATCCTAGGGTTGTTGTTTTTCTTTTCTTCTATTCTGTTGCTCATTACTTTGCTGCTTCAGGATGCTGATAAGGATAATGTAAGACAGTACCTGATAGGATTTTATCAACTCAGTTATATTGCCACGTTGACATTTGCTTCATTCAGGCATTATTTCAATCAGGAGAAGAAGATGATTTGGTATATGCTCCCTGCATCGGCTTTTGAGAAACGGCTTTTCCAAACAATCAGAGTACTTGTCTGGAACTCAATCCTTTTTATTGCCGTTTACTTTTTATTTGACCATATTTTTTGGTCTTCAATAACCCACAACAGTATTCACATAGACGATTATTATGTAGGACTTAAAGAACTGTTCTCATTCGGCGCTTTCGATAACGGCATACCTGCATGGATCAATCATACATCTTCGGTTCTCTTTATGATTCTTTTTCCTGTCATCTCCTCTATGATATATCAACCGGCAAACATGCCATCGGGCAAAAAATCCTATACAATATATTGGGTCCTTTATAGCTTTGGCTCGATTTTTCAATTCGCCTTCCTTGTCAATACCAGTACTGACAGTGTCGGTACCATTTTCAAGATCCTGCTGGCAAGTATCTCATTGGCATTTATACTGTTTGACCTGATATATGCAGCTGTATTAAGCTGCAGAAAGGATTCAGACAAAACAAGCGGCACAAAGGCATGATATTCAAGGAGAGACAAAGCATATATCTGCAGATAGCTGATCGCATATCGGATGAGATTCTGGCAGGGACATACGCTCCCGGTGCCAGAGTCCCGTCTGTGCGTGAATACGCTGTGATGATTGAGGTAAATCTCAATACGGTGATGCGCTCGTATGACACCCTGCAGTCGTGGGGTATTCTGGATATGAGGCGCGGATTGGGTTATTTCGTGGCCGATGATGCCGTCCAGACCATCCTGGCACGCCGCCGCGAGTCCTTCATGTCATCCGGGGCCGATGAGTTCTTCGAGACCGCCCGCACCCTTGGCATCTCGCCCGAAGAGCTCGCCGAAATGTACCGCAACTACCTGAAAAGGTGACAAAGGGGACGGTTCTTTTTGGCGCCCTTCAAAAAGGGGCCAAAAAGAACCGTCCCCTTTGTCACCTTTTTACACTTGGATCCACTCCACTTCACCGCCCCAGATTTCCAGGAAGCGCAGGAAACCGGCGTTCGATACCACTACGCTGGCGGTATTCTCGCAGGGATGGAACGATACGCGCTCTGCGGTCTTGAGGTCGGCGTCAAGGAAGTACTTTACGCGGTGCCCGTTGTCAAACAGTTCCTTGGGGTTCACACCCTCCTTTACCCAGCCAAAGTCGCGGGTGCCGTCCGGTTTCAGGATTGCCGGATGCTCTGTCAGATTCATATCATTGATGAGGCCGTATGCGCACACTGAACCCGGCGCAACGCCCAGGCATCGATCCATACGCTCAGGGCTGGCGAAGCTCAGTTTGCCCTGACGCACGATATGCTCCAGCCCGTGAATATCCAGATTCTTGTGGCACTCAAAACTGGCCATATAATGTCGGTTACCCTTGTGGTTGCGGAAAAACAGATTTTTGCAGTGAGTGGAGTCAATGTTCTTCCAATAAGCCAGAGCCTCCTCAATGGTAGGCAATGGCGGATGATAGTGCACCTGATACTCTATCCCGTGCTCCTCCAACCAGTTAAGGACAAACTCCGTCTTATTCATGGGTTTCCATTCTCTTCTCGGCAAGAGCCTCGTACTTGGTGCCCTTACGGCCGTAGTTGGCGTACGGATAGATTGATATGCCGCCGCGCGGAACAAAGAAACCTGTAACCTCGATGTACTTGGGATCCATCAGCTTGATCAGGTCCTTCATGATGCGGTTCACGCAGTCCTCGTGGAATCCGCCGTGATTACGGTAACTGTGCAGATAGAGTTTGAGTGACTTGCTCTCAACCATCTTTACATCAGGGATATAGCTGATGCGTATCTCGGCAAAGTCCGGCTGACCGGTTATAGGACACAAGGTGGTGAACTCGGGGCAGTTAAAACGTACCCAGTAGTCATTCTCCTGGTTCAGGTTCTCAAAAGCCTCCAGCAGGCCGGGATTGTACTCGTTTGAATATGTGGTCTTGCCACCAAGGGCGGTCAGGCCCTCTTTCTTTCTATCTTCGGACATATTATTCGGTCTTTATCTTAAACGGATTATACTTAATGTCATAGTCATAGGTGTCAATACCCTCCTTTGCCTTGAGCCTGCGTGAAATCAGTGCGGTAACAGGCAGGATTATCACCTCGTAAAGAGTCTTGACGGTCACCTGGGTAACGATTATTGACAGGATTGTTTTGAAAGGCATAGAGCCGATGAACGCGAGCGGATAGAAAATCACTGAATCGGACAGCTCGCCCACGATGCTGGATGCCACTGCTCTCCAGCCGAATCCCTTACCCTTTGTGGCAATCTTCATGGTTGACAGCACCCATGCGTTCATGTGAGATCCCAGAATGAATGCCAACAGCGAAGCGGCAGTAGTGCGCGGAATGAGTCCGAACAGATGGTTGAAACTATTGGCCACGACAATGTTCTCGGGGTCAATCGGAGCAGGCAGGATGCTTACCAGACCTGCAGCCAATGCCACGAAAGCGCTCATGGCAAAACCCATCCAGATAACCTTCATGGCCTTACGATAACCATATACCTCGGTCAGAAGGTCATTGATAATGTATGAAATCGGGAAAATGACTACGGCACCTGACAGTTGCATCCAGGTATTTCCAACCCGCCAAAGCCTTGGCACAAAAAGATTTGATGTAATAAGGCAGACGCAGAACGTCACTGCCAGCACCACGAACGTGACGGACAGCCCCTGCTGTCCTGCAGAATTAGTTTTTTCAGACATTTTACTTGTTTTTATAGTGGTTCCAAGCACACTTGCAGCGGGCACACCCCGCTACTCGGGTGCAAAGATACAAAAAATGATACAAAAGGGGACAGGCCCCTTTTGTACTATTTTTCAAAATGCTGATAGTCACGTAAGGAATTCCAGGAGCCGCCCCATTTGAAACCGTGCTCCGTAAACAGCCTGTGACAGGCATCGCCCTCCTCTATCTTGTACGGAAAATTCCACATCCTGTCCATATACGGCTCTGCCGATGACGGCTGGAGAGTTTCATCGACACTGGGAAATCTGTAATAGGGATTGTATAAGGGGTTAATATCGACTGCCATTCCCATAGCGTGTTTCGATATGTTGCCCGATCCCGCCTTGACCCGCCAGTTGAAACAGGAGGTGTTGTTGGCAGCCATTGATTTTTCATCATCGGCATCATAATAGTCTATCAGACGGGCCTGTTCTATGGGATATGACTCATAAAAGAGCTGCTGCATGATTTCCAGGACATCATCCGCTATCTGCCTGTTTACGACCATCTCGCCTATGACAGCCTGGCCGTCAAGATTGCGGTGCAGGAAAAGGAGATAACGCAGATCGGTGCGCGGTACTGTGCAGTCATCCTTATATGAACGCCCCTGCATAAAGGCGAAAATGGTATCCGGAATCTCCTGACAGATGAAAAAGCTGTCTGCACCGCCTTCGCTAAGGAAACGCTCAGGAACCACCTGACCGGGACCATACACTGCCGGCTTGTTATCTGAGCAAGCCATAATAAAGAGCAGCATTATCCCGCCTGTTATCCAAGTGAGCAGTCCTTTTTGAGTCATAAGCATCTCATTAATGCATTTCAAAGATAATTCATTACCTTTATAACCTCAAACCAAAACAGTTTCAAATGAGAAAAATCCTGATATTCTTTGTTGCTGCGCTGTTGATGACAGCCTGCTGTGATACTGAGAAACAGTTACAGAAACGTGCGTTTGAACTGTGCGGTTATGTCCCTGACCACCAGCTGCTGGAAAAGTCAAAAGACTATCTCACAACCGATTTCTACGTAGTGCTGGACACCATGTTCAACCATCTGCCCGCGCATGAGGCTCTGGATCATGAGTGGCTCTACTATTTTGTGACAGGCAACGGAGGCACCATCGCTGATTTTGACGTGGCACAAGTAGTGAAGACTGACCGCACCCATGCGGTTGCCTCCATAAACGTACGTCAGGTCTGGGAGGACGGCTCTTATGATCCGGACTACGATCTTGAGGAACATACCCTGCTTATGGAGAAAGTGAACGGCCAGTGGCTGATGTCTGATTTTGACGGACACAAGGCCGACTGCATACGCTATATTGAGATCAACCGCCAGGAGCAGGCTGTACGTCAGGCAGTCAGCGACTATCTGATACGCGAGATAGGCGTTCATTATCTGCAGGGACAGCTGTGCATCCCCGTCCTTTTGATGGTACGTGAAGAGGATGACAGGATCTGGGGCGATTTCTGGATTGAGTGGTACAACATATCGGGCGATACGCTCAAGACCGTATCGGGAGGTAATCACTCCGGCGTGATGACGCTCAGGAAAGAGGGCAGCAAATACACCGTCACGTCATTTGAGCAGACAGTTGACGGAGCCGGCAACGAAGCCAGCGCCCGCCGCATATTCGGTGATTATTTTGACATTTACCAGAATATGCACTCCAACCAGGATGTACGTGAGGCAGTGCGCCGGGAACAGCTGAGCGAATACCTCAAAGCCCACAACCTGCCCTACCGTTATTATCAGGACTACGGCTGGCCCGCAGTCAAACTCTTCTACTGAGCCTTTTTTATTATATTTGTAGACATAACCAAATAACCAATCATGAATAAGTATTTTGCAGCGCTTGTATGCGCTTTCACGGGAGTCATTTGCAATGCCCAACCTTACAAAAATGCTGATCTGCCGGCATCCGAGCGTGCCGCCGATCTTGTAAGCCGTCTGTCACTCGAGCAGAAAGTCGCTCTTATGCAGAACGGTTCACCCGCTATCCCCGAGTTCGGAATCAAGGCCTATGACTGGTGGAACGAAGCCCTTCACGGAGTAGGTCGCGCCGGTCTTGCTACGGTGTTTCCGCAGGCCATCGGTATGGCCGCATCATTTGATGACGCCCTGCTGCTGGACGTATTCACCGCAGTAAGTGACGAGGCTCGCGCCAAGTCAGCCGTTTCCAGCCAGAACGGAGGTCTGCGCCGTTATCAGGGTCTCACCTTCTGGACCCCCAACATAAACATATTCCGTGATCCCCGCTGGGGCCGAGGCCAGGAGACATACGGTGAGGACCCCTACCTCACATCCAGGATGGGAGTATCGGTAGTAAACGGACTTCAGGGCCCGGCCGATTCCAAATATGACAAGCTGCACGCCTGCGCCAAGCACTTTGCCGTGCACAGCGGTCCGGAGTGGAACCGTCATGAGTTCAATGCCGAGAACATTGCAGCCCGCGACCTGCGTGAGACCTATCTGCCCGCCTTCAAGGCACTGGTGCAGGAGGCCGGCGTCAAGGAGGTGATGTGTGCCTACAACCGCTACGAGGACGAGCCCTGCTGCGGCAGTCACCGTCTGCTCCAGCAGATCCTGCGCAACGAATGGGGCTATAAAGGCATTGTGGTATCAGACTGCTGGGCCATAAACGATTTCTTTACTGAGGGACATCACAACACCGAGCCCGATGCCAAGCACGCCACATCAAAGGCAGTCCTGACAGGTACTGACCTGGAATGCGGAAGCTCATACGCCCAGCTGGTTCAGGCTGTAAAGGACGGCCTTATCAAGGAATCAGATATTGATGTAGCTATAACCAGACTCATGACAGCCCGTTTTGAGCTTGGCGAGATGGATGACCCCAGCCTGGTTGAGTGGAGCAAGATCCCCTACAGCGTGGTAGACAGCAAGGAACACCGCGCCCTGGCACTCAAGATGGCCCAGGAGAGTATGGTACTGCTCAAGAACAACGGCATCCTGCCGCTTAATGCCAGCAAGAAAGTCGTGGTCATGGGCCCCAACGCCAATGACTCCGTAATGCAGTGGGGAAACTACAACGGCACCCCTTCACGCACCGTCACCATGCTGGCCGGCATCAAGGCCACAGGCGCACAGGTGGAGTATATGCGCGGATGCGACTACGCATCCAATTCACTGGCTCTGATAAGTCTGTTCAGCCAGTGCAAGGCCAGCGGTCAGCAGGGATTTGACGCCAAATACTGGAACAATTCACGTGCTGAGGGTGAGCCCGATGTGCTGCGTCACAACGCCACCCCGCTGCGCTTCTCAACCGGCGGAGCCACTGTATTCGCCCCCAACGTAAACCTGGAGAACTTTGCAGCCGTATATACATCCACCTTCCATGCCAATGAAGACGGACAGGTAGCCTTCTACATGCAGAACCAGGGCCAGGCTTCAATCAGTGTAGACGGACGCCGCGTGGCAACCGGTCGCAACAGCAACGAGGCCCGCAAGGTCTACACGCTTGACGCCAAAGCCGGTCAGGACTATGAGATCACCATCAACTACAGCTGCCGCAGCGGTCTTGCAGCCCTCTCCTTTGACCTGGGTTATGAGGAAGAGGTAAGTGTTGACAAGACTATTGCCGCCTGTGCCGATGCTGACGTGATAATATTTGCAGGTGGTATCTCTCCCTCACTTGAGGGTGAGGAGATGCCCGTAAGCATTGAGGGATTCCGTGGCGGCGACCGCACCAAAATAGAACTTCCTACAGCCCAGACTGAATTGGTCAAGGCTCTCAAGGCTGCCGGCAAGAAAATAGTCTTTGTAAACTTCAGCGGCTCCGCCATGGGTCTGACTGAGGTTGAGCCTTCATGTGACGCCATCCTGCAGGCATGGTATCCCGGTGAGGAAGGCGGCAACGCAATTGCATCGGTCCTGTACGGAACATACAACCCCGCAGGCCGTCTGCCGGTAACATTCTACGCTTCAACTGACCAGCTGCCCGATTTTGAGGACTACTCAATGAAGGGCCGCACCTACCGTTACATGACTGAGAAGCCGCTCTACCCGTTTGGCTACGGACTGAGTTACAGCACCTTCAAGTACGGCAAGGCCAAGATCCGTAAGGACGGTGATAAGGTTTACGTAACAGTCAACGTAAAGAACACCTCAAAGACAGACGGTCAGGAAGTAGTTCAGCTCTATGTGAGCCGTCCCGATGATACCGAGGGTCCCAGTCACGCACTGCGTGCCTTCAGGCGAGTATCAATCCCGGCCGGAAAGAGTGCAGACATTGAGTTTGAGCTCACTCCGGAGTCATTTGAGTGGTTTGACACCAACCATAACGTAATGGCCACGATGCCCGGCAAGTATGAGATCCTGTACGGACCGTCATCGGACCTTACAACCCTGCAGAAACTCAACTATGAGATAAAATGAATATTATTGACCTAAAGGACTATGAACTTTCCGGAGGCGGAAAGCTTGGTGAGAGTTACATTAAAAAGGATAATCCCGACATCCTGCTCAAGCTCTACTCCACACAGCTGGAGAAGATGGGACTTGATGAGTATGAACGTGCATGCAAGGTACACCGGATAGGACTGCCCTGCCCCGAGCCCGGAGAACAGGTACGCACCACCGACGGCCGTCTGGGCATCCTGTACAAGCGCATTCACGGCAAGCTCTCTTACGCCCGCGCCCTCAGTTACCACCCTGAGCTTATAGAGCAGTATGCCGTAGAGTTTGCCCAGCTTTGCAAGAAACTGCACTCCACCGTCCCCCCGGCCGGTCTGTTCCCCACCATCAAGAACCAATACACTGACTATATAAAAGAAAATCCCTTCCTTACCGACAGTGAGCGTAGCGGCATAATCCGATATATCAGCAATCTGCCCGACGCCAATACCGCCGTTCACGGCGACCTGCACATAGGCAACGTGATATTTGACGAGAACGGCCGTAAGTACTTTATAGACCTAAGCGAATTCAGCACCGGCAACCCCATGTTTGACATGGGCATAATCTATCTGCAGTGCTGCTTTATTCCCGAAGAAGTGGAAATGGAACTCTACCACATAACCAAAGATATATCAACCAAGTTCTGGGAGCTCTTTGTGAAGGCCTATTTCGGAGCCGATGTAGACATTGAGGAGTTAGAGAAACAGCTAAAGCCCTATGTCCTGCTCAGAATACTCTGCGTAGAGAAGATGATGGGCGAGCCTATCACCCACATCCGTCCTGCCGTTCATGCAATTTTTCTAAACGAACATTGATTTTTTAGCTTATGAGTTTTGTAATGATTCTCCAGCTGCTCATTGTATTGGGAGCGCTTTATGTAGGTTCACGCTATGGCAGTCTTGCACTGGGTGCCATATCGGGAATAGGTCTGGCCATCTTAGTCCTGGGTTTCGGCATGAAACCCGGAAATCCGCCCACCGATGTCATCTACATCATAATCGCAGCCGTAACCTGCGCCGGAATCATGCAGGCTGCCGGAGGTATGGACTGGCTCATACAGCTGGCCGAGAAGTTGCTCCGCAAGCACCCGGAGCATATCACCTTCCTGGCTCCACTGTGCACATTCTTCCTGACCGTGCTGGTCGGAACAGGTCACGTGGTCTATACGCTCATGCCTATCATCTGTGACATATCACTCAAAAAGGGCATACGTCCCGAGCGTCCCTGCGCTGTAGCATCGGTAGCATCACAGGTGGGTATCACCTGCTCTCCTATCGCCGCAGCGGTTGCATCGTTCGTTATCATAAGCAACACCAACGGATTTGACATAAACAACCTTCAGGTCATTGCAGTAACCATTCCGGCATGTCTATGCGGACTGATGGCTGCCGCACTCTGCTCATACAAGCGCGGCAAGGACCTGGACAAGGATCCCGTTTTCCAGGAGCGCAAGGCCAACCCCAAGATGTACAAGTATATGTACGGTGAGACCGCTTCCCTGCTAGACAAGGAGGTCACAAAAAGCGCAAAAATGTCAGTTTACATCTTTCTGGGCGCACTTCTGGTCATTACACTCTACTCATTCTTCCAGATAATAGGCCACGACATCCGTCCTAGGGTCGGCGAAAAGCCCATCGGCATGAACATCATCATCCAGATTGTGATGATTACTGCCGCAGCGTTGATGATCATATTCGCCAAAGCCAATCCGCGTCATGCAATTGCAGGCAACGTATGGCAGTCAGGCATGGTTGCCGTAATAGCCATTTACGGAATTGCATGGTTGGCCGATACATACTTCGGAAACTATCTGCCCCAGATGCAGGACGGTCTGCAGGGAATTGTCAGCAAATATCCGTGGGCAATTGCGCTGGTATTCTTCGCTGTATCCGTACTGGTAAACAGCCAGGGTGCCGTAGTGGTTGCCATGCTGCCTCTGGCCTACTCGCTGGGCATTCCCGGTCCGGTGCTTCTGGGCGTATTACCATCGGTTTACGGATATTTCTTCATACCCAACTATCCGTCCGATATCGCAACGGTCACCTTTGACCGCTCCGGCACCACCCGTATAGGCAAATATCTGCTCAACCACTCGTTCATGATGCCCGGCCTTGTGAGCGTAATTGTCAGCACGATAGTTGCCACCCTCATCACCAAACTCGTCTACTGATGGAGCCATTGGGGACGGTTCTTTTTGGCACCTTTTAGAGCAAATGACACAAATAACAGATAACACTTCCCCAGAAGGTGCCAAAAAGAACCGTCCCCAATGGCTCCATCTGACTGACTACCTGAATGAGGTTTTTCCGGGAAGAGTGATTAAGATTGCGGTTAATGCGGGACTGGGGTGCCCTAACCGCGACGGGACTCTGGGACGTGACGGATGCATCTATTGCAACAACCTGTCATTCAATCCTGCGTATGCCGCTTCCGATACTTCCGGCAGTATCACTGCGCAGTTAGAGAAAGGTATCAAGTTCAACAGCCGCAAGGGTGAATGCTGGGGTTATCTGGCGTATTTCCAGTCATATACCAACACTTACGGCCCTACCGACAAACTGATTGAATTGTATGAAGAGGCGCTAAGATATCCAGGCGTAAAAGGCTTGGTTATAGCCACACGTCCCGACAGCATAAAGCCGGATCTGGCCGATTGGTTTGAGCATAGGTTCGGCCGCAAGGCTCCGGCCGGACATCCGCATCTGTTGGTTGAGATAGGAATAGAATCAACACTGGACCACACACTCCAGCTCATAAACCGCCACCACACCTACCAGTGTGCCGTGGATTGCATCAACGCCCTTAATGAGCGCGGGATAGATACAGGAGCCCACCTCATCCTTGGCCTCCCCGGAGAGACTGAGCAGGACTGGATGACGCATGCCGAGCGCATATCGGCCCTACCAATCAAGACTATCAAATTACATCAGTTGCAGGTGGTTAAAGGCACTGCACTGGCCCGAATGTACGAGAAAGAACCATTCAGGCTCTTTACCCCACAGGAGTACGCACAGGTAGTTGCCAACTTCATAAAAACCGCCCGCAAGGATATAGCATATGACCGGTTTGTATCAGAAACCCCAAAGGATATGCTAATTGCCCCATCCTGGGGTATAAAGCCTCAAGCCTTCAACCACATGGTCGAAGAACACATTAGGGTCTGACCCCTTTGTGTTCTACTGTTTGCTTGATGCGGCGGGCTACCTCATCCGGATGATCCACCAGCATCTGGCCGTGATTCATCTTTGGGAACACCTCTATATGTACTGACGGATATATTTTAGCCAGATGCTCCGCCTGCGGCTTGGCCACAAACGCCTCTTTGGTTCCGTACCAGAAATGGATATCGGCCCCGTATATTGCCTCCAGTTTGTTGGTATAGACTGATTTGTACCCGTCCAGGACCGACCTCCGGCCACCGAATGGGAAGACTTTGCGGCACTCGTCCAGCAGCACGTCAAAGTAGTGTGAGTGGAATACAAAACGCCAGAATCCGGTCCAGTGATAGCAGGTCCACACGTTGATGCTCTGGTAATAACGCAGCGGTCCCTCAAGCCAGCGCGGAAGCGGCAACAGTGGCGCGGCATCCAGGATTGCGTGGTCAATAGTAACCTCGTTACGCTCCAGAACGCGTGAGAGTATCTTGCCGCCCAGCGACAGACCGTAAACGCAATCCACCCTACCGCCGCACTGGGAGCGGATGAATTCAATCACGCGCCCGGCCTGTCCGTCAACAGAATCAAACCGTGTGCATCGGCCCAGAGTGAAACCATCCACCTGGAAAGCGTATATCCGGAACTCCTCCTTAAGCAATTCAATCAACGGGAAGAATATCTGATACGATACCCCCAAACCCGGCAGGAGCAAAAGAACGGGTTTACCTTCTGTCCCGGCTACGTACCACCCATCATCCATAAACGATTCCTGCTTCATTGCTCAACTGTTTGGAATGAGATCCTTGATTTTGGGCTGGTATTTGCGGGAGACGGGGAGTTTGGTGTCGCCCACTGATACCGTGTCCTGTGACTCCACTTTGGCGTACTTGCCGTTTACAAGGAATGCCCTGTGGATGCGTATGAATCCAGGCTCCAGCAATGCCGCCCATTGGGATATGCCCGTGCGATTGTTCAGGGAACGGCCATCGGTTGCATGGATAATCACCTCTGTATCGCATGACTCCACATACAGAATCTCGCTGGGAAGCAGCGTGATTTTCTTGCGCATGGAGCAGAACGTGACGGGAGTCTCAATTTCCGGATGCTTTACGGTGAGCCATCGGTCTATAAACGAACCGCCGATAGCAAGTATTGACACCAATATGGTTATGAACAGAGGATTTAGAAGCATGGACGGGAGAGGCTTCTGACGCATCTGATAGTATTCACTTCCACCTTGAATGTACGTGTTCGCGGCCAGTATAAGCAGATACTCAAGTACCAGAATGGCCAGCACGATATAAATCACGCCCTGTATGCCCTCACTGCGTTTTTTGAAAGATACCTTGGGCAGCAGATATTTGGCCCCAAGTGCACCGGGAAGGAACATTGTGCCCATAAGCAGTGACTCCATGAAAGTGTATCCGGCACTTGAAACAACCAGTGCCGCTATCACTACAGACAGCATCCAATAGAGTATGGTTACGAGCGTTCTCATATCATCCACGAAGATAGGAAAACACTCCCGATATTCCCAGCAAAACACCATTCAAATGAGTGACATTTGGGATTTGGGGCCAAAACGTGGGATTTGACAGCGTTTTCAAAACCGACATTTGGGATTTGTAGGCCGAAACATGGGTAGGCATCGGACATCGGACCGTAACTTTGCATCAGGAAAAAACCTTAAAACCAAAAACTATGATGAGTTACATCCTTTCTCAACTACCAGGAGGCATTCTTGCCATCCTTACTATTCTGCTGGTACTGATATTACTCAGTGCCTGGAAAGCTCCCCGTTGGGTCCGCCCCATCGGCTCCATCGCATTAGGGTTCTGCGCCCTATCCTATATCTTCGGTTTCTTTATGGGACTTTACGATATCAACAGAGCCCAGGAAATAAGTCCCGCCGTTATGATTGGCGGATTCAAAGCCTGGAACTGGATGATAATGTACGGAGTATTCATATACTTTGTATCACATGTGATCAGTTTCATCCAGAAACCCAGTCATTAACCTATTAAAATGTAACCGCTATGATTATTACAAATTTCAAGTTCATAATGCAGTCCACCACCCCGTTCATTGCCATAGCCTTTATCCTGCTGTTGGCAGCAATCATATATGTTGCGATAAAGTGTCCGGCCAAACTTCACTCCTTGGGAACCGTAACGATTGTATTCGGACTGCTCTGTTTCTCGGTAGTTTTCATCAGTGTGTTTGACTGTATTCAGATGCATTTATCCGACTGCGACTATCAGATATTCGCTTGGGAGAAGATGATGTCGGGAGAAATCATAACCAGAGAGGATTTCTATTCAGTGGAAAGCATCTGGAAATACCTGGTTTCACCCCTGGCAGCTGCAATGGCCATACTGTTCTGGAGCATCCTTGACTACATGATCGCCCGCCTCCTCTACATCATCCGCACCCCCCGCATCTGATCGCAGAAGGAGCCAAAGGGGACGGTTCTTTTTGGCCCCATTTTCAAAAGGAGGCCAAAAAGAACCGTCCCCTTTGGCACCTTTTGCGTTAAGCCAGGAGCTCTTTCAGATCCTTCTGATATTTGCGGGAAACGGGGAGAGACTCCTCGCCGATTTTGACGGTGTCCTGATTGTAGGATTCCACGTGATTGCAGTTTACCAGGAAGGCCCTGTGGATACGTACGAACGGATATCCCAGGGCCGATTCCCACTGTGATATACCGGTCTTGTTACGCAGTTTGCGGCCATCGGTTGTATGGATGTAGACCTCGGTGTCACAGGACTCAATGTACAGCATCTGGCTGGGGAGCAGCGACACGCGCTTTCTGTCCGAGCAGAACGTTATAGGCCCCTGAATCTCTTGGTTGTCCTTGTTGAGCCATCTGGTTACCAATGATCCGCCTATTGCCAAAACCGATACTATCACCGTTATTACCAACGGATGCATCAGGCCCAAGTAACGATGTGAAAACCATAAGGGATTGCTTATATCCACGCCGTTTATTCTTAGAACTCCCGGACTAAGGATAAAGCTATAGGAGGCAACCAGAATCAGATATTCCATAACCAAAATAGCCAGGCATATATAAATAACGTTACGTATGCCCTCACTCCTTTTCTTGAACGATACGGTTGGCAGCATTTTCTTGGCTGCAACAGCTCCGGGAACGAACATCAGACCAATAAATAAGGCACGAAAGAATTGGGTATCGGACGCAAACATAATTATCAGTGCCACTAAAAGCACGGATAAAACCCAATAAGCAATGGTAACGGTTGTTTTCATAAACAGTCAACGTTTGTGGTTCTGTGCACGAAGTTAGTGAATCATCTTTCAATCCACCAATAATCAGGCGGTCAAATCCCCCTCAAAACGGATTTGTATGCAAACAGTAGGATTTGACATGACAGCAGGTCGCAGACAGGGGGATACAACACTCCAAAAATTAAAAGGGGCCGATCAAACATCATATCTTTGCATAGAACAAAACTCAAACCCACTTGAATATGGAAGAAGAATTAATGGAAATCATTGAAGAAGCTCCCAGTGCCCTTGAGGTATTTTTCACCCGGACACTGCCCACGATGCCACCTATTTCAATGTGTCTGATAACACTGATGCTGTTATTTGTGTTTCTGTGCGCCTGGAAGGCTCCCAGATGGATCAAGCCTGTAGGCTCGATTGCACTGTCAATTGCCCTTATTACCATCACCTGGCCATTCCTGAGCACTTTCCGTGAGGATGCGCTTTTGGTTGACTACAGAATTTCTCCTATGGTATACTATCAAGGAATGACAAGGTTTACGCTGCTCCTTATATACGGAGTATTGGTATTCATCATTTCACGCATCGTTTACCTTATTCAGAAGTCACGCAACTGATTGTCTAACCGTACAAAAATGACATTATGAAAGAATTCTTTATAGGCACCGCACAGTATCTGTTTTCATCGTGCCCCGCATTTGATATCACAGTTTACGTCATTATGCTGCTGGCCACATTCGCGGCTGCATGGAAAGCTCCAGGCTGGATAAGGACCATCGGAAAGATAGCATTAATGATGTGCATATTATGTTTCCTGTATAATGCGTATGTATTTATTCAGGACATATCAATAAAAAATCCCACATATATGGCGATAGGTAGTAGCAGTCGCCAGTTCAGTGATCTTTTAAGGACAGATCCCGATATCTACAAACTGATAAATCGTGATTTCAGACCGTTGATGATGGAAGATATGGCAGGTGCCGTTGCATCAGTCTGTCTGGGAGGTTTCACATACCTCATCAACAGCATCACCTGCATCATCCGCCTTCCCCGCCTCTAAAAAGAGCCAATTGGGGTCAGACCCCAATTGGCTCTTTTTAAAGCCTTGACTTGAAGTCGGCGTAACTGAAGGATTTGATGAGAGTGTAGTTGGAGCCCTGCTTGAGGTAGATTGACGGCAGAGGCATACCGTTAAAGGTATTGTTCTTTACCATTGAGTAGATGGCCATATCCTCGAATATGAGGGTCTGGCCTTCTTTTATGGGGGTATCGAAGGAGTACTCCCCTATTATATCGCCCGACAGACAGGTGGGGCCCCCAAGACGGTAGGTATAAGCTTTTTCACCGGGCTGGCCGCTGTCGCGCAACGGGGGCCTGTAAGGCATCTCAATGACATCGGGCATATGGCATGCAGCCGATGTATCCAGAATGGCAATGTCCATTGCACCCTCATGATGCTGCACCTCCAGAACCTTGGTATGCAGATAACCGGAATTGAGGGCGATTGCCTCACCTGGCTCCAGATAAACTGTAAGACCGTAGCCTTGTATCATGCGGCCTATGCAACGCTCCAGGCGCGGAATATCGTAATCCTGACGGGTAATGTGGTGACCACCGCCAAAGTTTACCCATTTCATCTGTGGCAGCCACTCGCTGAACTGCTCCTCAAAGCCGTTCAGCGTTGTCTCCAGATCATCGGAGTTCTGCTCGCAGAGAGTATGGAAATGCAGTCCGTCAAGCAGAGCAACCAGATTGGCAGGAGCCTTGCGGAACTCCTCCAGAGTAACCCCCAGCCTGCTGCCGGGTGCACAGGGATCATAAATGGCGTGCTCAGCGGGTTGCGTTGAAACCTGCGGATTTATTCTCAAACCCACCTGCAGACCTGCCTGCTTGGCACGCGGACCATACAGCTCCAATTGGCGGATTGAATTGAAAACTATATGGTCGCAGATTTTAAGAATCTCAGGGAAATCCTCCTCGCGGAATGCGGGAGAGAAAACATGATTCTCACGGCCGGGCATCTCCTCGTGGCACAAGCGGGCCTCAAAGAGGCCGCTTGCAGTTGCTCCACAGAGATATTTTGAGATTAAAGGATAGACAGCATAGCAACTGAACGCCTTCTGCGCCAGCAGGATTCGGCATCCGGTACGGTCCATCACACCGCGCAGCACCTTGAGGTTCTCCTCCAGGCGGTCGCGGTCAATGACGTAGCATGGAGTATGCAATTGACTAGCGTCCATCGTATAAATCGGACCTAAAAAAAATCAGTCTACGAGTACGGGATTCTCATCCACAACCCAAGGCAGACCCCACTTGTTCAGAGCCTCCATGTAAGGATCCGGATCAAACTCCTCGACGTTGAACACGCCTGCACCCTTCCACTGACCGGTCATAACCATCATGGTACCTATCATTGCAGGAACGCCTGTGGTGTAAGAGATGGCCTGTGAGCCCAGCTCCTTGTAGCACTCCTGGTGGTCGCAGACGTTGTAGATCTTGATGCTGCGCTTCTTGCCGTCCTTGGTTCCGGTATAGATGCAGCCGATGTTAGTCTTGCCTACTGTGCGCGGACCCAGTGATGCGGGATCGGGCAGCAGAGCCTTGAGGAACTGGATGGGAACAATCTCCTTACCCTCAAACATAACGGGATCAGTGCGCAGCATTCCTACGTTCTCAAGACACTTCATGTGAGTAAGGTAGCTCTGGCCGAATGTCATGAAGAAACGTATCCTCTTTACGCCGGGAACGTTCTTTGCAAGTGACTCAATCTCCTCATGATGAAGCAGATACATATCCTTCATGCCTACCTGCTCAAAGTTGTACTCGCGCTTTATCTCCATGGGCTTGGTCTCAACCCAGTGGCC
>Ga0310690_10005162_pt1 | contig 17913 bp, 11 predicted proteins | sample AusTroGonzalo_MG_2_FD_207661 | JGI IMG/M metagenome (GOLD analysis project Ga0310690, IMG submission 207661) | Bovine rumen microbial communities from tropical cattle in Woodstock, Queensland, Australia - Gonzalo_04 (v2) (version 2) | ecosystem: Host-associated > Mammals > Digestive system >...
ACTAATGAAAAGAGTATCCTTTGCGTTGCTGTGCGCGTTTGCAGCAACGGTGGCTGTAAATGCCCAACCTTACAAAAACAGTAGTTTACCTGCTCAGGAGCGTGCTGCCGACCTGGTGAGCCGCCTTACTTTGGAGCAGAAAGTTTCATTGATGCAGAACGGATCACCTGCAATCCCTGAATTTGGCATAAAGGCATATGACTGGTGGAACGAAGCCCTTCATGGAGTTGGTCGTGCAGGACTTGCTACAGTTTTCCCTCAGGCTATAGGTATGGCTGCATCATTTGATGATGCTTTGCTCCAGGATGTGTTTACCGCAGTGAGTGATGAAGCACGTGCCAAGTCTGCAGAATTCAGCCAGAACGGTTCCCTGCGCAGATATCAGGGCCTTACATTCTGGACTCCAAATGTGAATATATTCCGTGATCCCCGCTGGGGACGTGGCCAGGAGACCTACGGTGAAGATCCGTTCCTTACGTCAAGGATGGGTGTATCAGTCGTAAACGGCTTGCAGGGTCCGGCAGATTCCAAATATGACAAACTTCATGCTTGCGCTAAGCATTTTGCCGTGCATAGCGGTCCGGAGTGGAACCGCCATGTGTTCAATGCTGAGAACATTGAGGCCCGTGATTTGCGCGAGACTTATCTGCCTGCTTTCAAAGCACTGGTTCAAGAGGCTGATGTTAAGGAAGTTATGTGCGCCTACAACCGTTATGAAGATGAACCTTGCTGCGGCAGTAACCGTCTGCTACAGCAGATCCTTCGTGACGAGTGGGGCTACAAAGGCATAGTCGTATCAGACTGTTGGGCAATAAATGACTTCTTTACACAAGGTCATCACAACACGGAGCCCGATGCCAAGCACGCCACGTCAAAGGCCGTTCTTACCGGTACGGATCTTGAGTGCGGCAGTTCATATGCCAATCTTACACAAGCAGTTAAGGATGGTCTCATTAAGGAGTCTGATATTGACGTGTCAATAAAACGTCTGCTTACTGCACGCTTTGAGTTAGGTGAGATGGACTCTCCTGAACTTGTGGAATGGAACAAAATACCCTATAGTGTCGTAGATAGCAAGGAACATCGTGCGCTGGCGCTCAAGATGGCGCAGGAGAGTATGGTGCTGCTCAAGAACAATGGCCTGCTGCCTTTGAAACAGGGTATGAAGGTCGTTGTAATGGGACCTAACGCCAATGATTCTGTCATGCAGTGGGGTAACTACAATGGTACTCCTTCACGAACTGTGACTCTGCTTGAGGGAATCAAAGCCACTGGTGCTGATGTTGAATATATGCGTGGTTGTGATTATGCATCAAATTCCTTAGCATTGATAAGCCTGTTCAGTCAGACCAGTGCCAGCGGACAGCAGGGATTTGACGCCCAGTATTGGAATAATGCCCGTGCCGAGGGTGAGCCCGATGTGCTTCGTCATAATGCTACTCCGTTGCGTTTCTCTACCGGTGGTGCAACGGTGTTTGCTCCCAATGTGAATCTTGAGGATTTTGCAGCCCGCTATACTTCTGTATTCCATGCTACGGAGGATGGTAAGGTGGCTTTCTATCTGCAGAACCAAGGCCAGGCTTCAATATCTGTTGATGGCCGTCGTGTGGCATCGGGACGTAACGGTACCGAGGCCCGTAAGGTATATACCCTTGATGCAAAAGCCGGTCAGGATTATGAGATAGTCATCAACTACAGTTGCCGTAGGGGTGAGGCCTCGCTCTCTTTCGACCTTGGTTATGAAGAGGAGGTAAGTATTGAAAAAACCGTATCTGCAACCGATGGTGCCGACGTTGTAATATTTGCCGGTGGTATCTCTCCTTCACTTGAGGGTGAGGAGATGCCGGTGAGCATTGAGGGATTCCGCGGCGGTGACCGTACCAAGATTGAACTGCCTGCTGCTCAGACAGAACTGGTTAAGGCTCTCAAGGCTGCCGGTCGTAAAGTGGTATTTGTAAACTTCTCAGGCTCTGCCATGGGACTGGCCGATGTAGAGACCAGTTGTGATGCCATTCTGCAGGCTTGGTATCCGGGCGAGGAGGGCGGCAATGCTGTTGCATCAGTACTTTATGGTACGTACAATCCCGGAGGACGTCTGCCGGTTACGTTCTATAAGAGCACAGACCAACTGCCTGACTTTGAGGATTACTCCATGAAGGGCCGTACATACCGTTATATGACTGAAAAACCTCTGTATCCGTTCGGCTATGGTCTTAGTTACAGTTCATTTAAATACGGTAAAGCCAAGATTAAAAAGAGCGGTGACAATTATATCGTAACTGTTCCCGTCAAGAATATCGGCAAGATGGACGGTGATGAGGTGGTCCAGGTTTACGTGCGTCGTCCAGGTGATACCGAAGGCCCGTCACATGCTCTGCGTGCTTTCAAGCGCGTCAATGTTCCCGTTGGCAAGACCGTGAAAGTTGAGCTTGAACTGACGCCTGAACAGTTCGAGTGGTTCGATCCAAACTATAATCTCATGAGAGTCATGCCTGGGCAGTATGAGATACTGGTAGGAGGCAGTTCGGATTTGGAGAAACTTAAAGGAAAGAAGAAGATACAAATTGAGAATTGAAAATTGAGAATTGAGAATTTTTGGAGCAGTGAGAGCCATCAAGCTTGCTTGTTTGGCCGAGTCGCGACAAAAATTCTCAATTCTCAATTCTCAATTATCTCCAGCTGTCGTAGCAGCGCCTCCGGCTCAGGATCGTGCCCTCTGAAATCGCGGTAGAGTTTTGCCGCATCAACGCTTCCGCCTTGCTCCAGCAGATGACGGAACTTGCCGGCTGTTTCCTTGTCAAAGATTCCCTTTTCCTCAAACAGGCTGAAACCGTCGGCAGCAAGTACCTCTGCCCACTTATATGAGTAATATCCAGCAGCATATCCTCCGCTGAATATGTGGCTGAATGAAGTGGATATTATGCACTCTGGTACTGTGGGGAGTACATCGGTCGAGAGCAGGGCCTGCTTTTCAAACTTGATGATTTCACCTTCAATCGGCGTAGTCATGGTATGGTAATTCATATCAAGAATGCCGAATTGTATCTGACGCATATGGTAATAGGCGCTCAGGTAGTTCTTTGAGGCCTTGATCTTGGCAATGAGAGAGTCTGGCAGGGGTTCACCGGTCTGATAGTGCTTGGCGAATGAGGTCAGGAACTCTTTCTCATATGCCCAATTCTCCATTATCTGTGAGGGCAGCTCAACAAAATCGTGATCTACGTTGGTGCCTGTCATTGACGGGTAACGGCCTTTGGCCAGTATGCCGTGCAGAGAGTGCCCGAACTCGTGCAGCATGGTGGTGAACTCATCATGTGTTATCAGTGAGGGCGTATCGGCGGTAGGCTTGGTAAAGTTGGTTACCAGGCTTATGAAGGGGCGCTCCTCAACGCCATCCTGTATCTTCAGATCACGGAAAGAGGTCATCCATGCACCGCTGCGCTTAGTGGCGCGTGGAAAGAAATCTGCGTAGAAGAGTGCCAGGAATGAGCCGTCGGCATCATGTACCTCATACACCTTTACGTCAGGATGATAAACCGGTACATCGGCAGGCTTGAAGGTAATGCCGTACAGACGGTTTGCCAGGCTGAAGATGGCGTCTATGCAGTCCTCAAGACGGAAATATGGCTTGAGTTCCTCATCGGTCAGGTTATACTTGGCTACGCGCTGCTTCTCGGCGTAGTAAGTGAAATCCCACGGACGGATCTGGTCACCGTCAAAACCTATTGACTTTGCATACTTGTTGAGTTCGGCAACCTCCTGCTTGGCCTTAGGCAGGGCGGGGGCGCGCAGTTTCTCTATGAATTCCCATATGGCACTGCCGTTCTTGACCATGCGCAATTCAGTCTTGTAGTCGGCATAGTCCTTGTAACCTAACAGGGCGGCCTGCTTGTAACGCAGATCGACAATCTGGCGGATGGTCTCGGTGTTGTCCCACTCATCGCCGAATGCACGGCGGTTGTAAGCGCGGTACAGTTTCTCACGCAGGTCGCGGCGGTCACTGTATTTCATGAATCCGCTGTAACTTGGGTAAGAAAGGTCAAATAGCCAGCCTTCTATACCTTTCTCCTTTGCTGCCTGTACGGCCATATCCTTGATAAAACCGGGCAGTCCGGCAAGCTCCTGCTCACTTGTTAGTACCATTTGGAAGTTGTTGGTTGATGCCAACTGGTTTTTCTGGAACTGCAGTGTGAGCAGTGAAAGTTTCTCGTTTATTTCACTATATGTCTTTTTGTCTTCAGGGTTCAGGTTGGCACCGTTGCGTTCAAATGATTTGTAGGTATCCTCAAGCAGTTTCTTCTGATCAGGGTCCAGCTTGAGGCTTTCACGTTGGTTATAGACGGTTCTGATGCGCTGGAACAGGTCTTCATTCAGACTGATGTACATTGAGAATTCAGTTGACATGGGTGCAACTTTCTCTGCAATCTCCTCCAGTTCATCTGTGGCATCGGCCTCAAGAAGGTTGTAGAATATGCTCCCAACCTTATTGACCTGACCGCCGGCATATTCCAGAGCCTCAATTGTATTCTGGAAAGTGGGGGCATCGGGATTGTTTACAATGGCATCTATCTCCTGCTTACCCTCCTTAAATGCCTGTTCAAAGGCTGGAAGGTAATGGCTGTTATTGATCTTGTCAAACTGAGGCGCGCCGTAGGGCAGCGGTGAATCTGTAAGTAAAGGGTTGTTTTGCATACTGCAAGCTGTTAAAAATGTTACGTTAATGATGCACGCAATGAGCTTATTCATAGTTTTTCCTTTTTATTGAGTGCGAATATACAAAATAATACTACCTTTACCGAAAATACTACCGGTTTATGATACGTAGAATATTTGCATCAATTGTCTTTGTTTGTCTGTTCCAGTATGCTTTTGGCCAAATCAATGCTACATATATTGTTGATGGAGCAGAAGAAAAGGAGCAATTCCGCTCTCATGTAAATCTTGAAGCCGTGGGCAGTGGAATAAGTGTGGTCTATGCCACCAATGGCGTTGACCTGAATCTGACTGCTGTCAGGTTGAGCAAGACATCGGGAGAGTTAAACAAGCCCGAGCGTAGGGAAAGAGGAATAAACTCAGGCATTCTGGCCGATGGCGGCAGTAAGGTCCTTATGGAACGTTGTGAGGTGAATACACATGTCTCATACGCCGATGCTGTTGCCGCATACGGTGACAATACTTATGTTAAGGCTCAAGAGGGATTTGTACGTGTTACCCGCAGTGGCTCTGCCGGTGCCAATGCCGTCGCCGGAGCAAAACTGCGTTTTGAGAACACTGAACTGACAACATCATCGGGACAGAGTCCTGTAATGATTGCCGGTAAGGGAGGTACGCTTGAGGCTTTTGAGACTTTGGGAGGTTCATCAGGAGTAGGCTCTCCATTGTTTCTGTCAAATGGTGAACTGACAGCAGAAAAATGCCGCATGACTGCTTCAAAATGGGCTCTTGCCCAGGTCGATGGAGGCCATTTAACCCTTAAGTCAAACGATCTGGTTACCCGTTCGTTTTGTGGTGTTATGGTTTACAGTACCGGTAACACAGTCAACAGTGGTGTGGCAGAGTTGAGCAAGAACAAGATTCAAGTGAATGACGGCCCGCTTTTCTATGTTACAAATGCCAAAGGAGAGATTCATGTCGATCACAATAAATTCACCCAGAAAGATAATGACGTGTTGATTGCCAAGGCCGATGACTGGGGTGTAAAAGGACAGAATGGCGGACATGCCGTATTGGTTGTCCAGGCACAAAGCCTTTCAGGAAATGTATGGGCTGACAGCATCAGTTCCGTAAAGGTTGTCCTGAACAAGAAAGGTTCTCTGTCTGGTGCCGTGAACAGTGCAGGCAATATGGCTGCCGTTCATCGGATGGTAATAGGTGCCGGAGGCAAATGGTCTGTCAAGAAAGACTCGTATCTTAATTCAATAGAGTTTGAGCAGCCTTTGAATAAGGGCCTGAAACAGTTGAAAGGAAATCATACCGTTTATTATGATCCGTCTGATCCGGTCAATGCACCGTTAGAGGGAAAGGAACACAAGATAGGAGGGGGCGGAAAACTCAAACCTTTAAATAAATGATATTCAGATGAAAAGGATTGCATATTTGCTTATAGCATTATTCTTCAGCCTGCCAATGCTGGCTGAGGATATTGAAATAAAGCCTGAACAGTTACCGGAAAAGGCCATGAAAGTGATCAAGGAGGCTTTTCCTGATGCTAAGATCAAGGAGGCGGTAATTGAGCGCAGGGCCAGTTTGAGTCAGTATGAGGTCAAACTGTCAGGTGGGGTAAAAATGCAATTCCATAAAGACGGTTCATTTACGGAATGTGTATGTACAAAAGGAGCTGTTCCTGCCATGCTTATACCTCAAAAGATCCGTACATTCTTGTCAAAAGAGTTTCCAAATAGAGAAGTGGTTAGAATAGAACATGACAGTAAACTGTTTGAACTGACACTTGACAATGGTGATGAATTGTGCTTTAACAGTTCATATCGTCTTATAGACATTGATCATGCCGTGGAATAGAAACGTGAAAAGATTCCCAAAATATCTGTCATGGCTAATTCTGATATCAATTATATCAATTTTGCCATGTTCATGTGTTTTCAATGAGAATATCGATGACACCATTGAGCGTACTGTACTTGTCTATATGAGTGCAGACAACAATCTGTCATCTAATGCATTCAGAAATCTGAATGATATAAAAAGAGCAGTCTATGAATATGTAGGCACCTCCAAAATTGTTGTTTTCATGGATGTTCCAGGTCGTCATTCCGCCCTTTTGCAGATAAACCGTAACAGTGTTGATACATTGGTGGCATACGGCAAACAACTGGATTCAACAAAACCTGAGGTGCTTGAGTCTGCAATAAGGTATGTTGTAGATAATTTTGAATCTGATTCTTATGGTTTGGTGATGTGGTCTCATGGTACCGGTTGGGTTCCTGGCAGCAAGTTGCATTCATTGGCAAAGAACTACGGTTATTCACAGAGGCGTGGCGGAATGGAGCCCCATTTGGGCGGAGACCTGTATGATTACTATTTCAATGTCACCAAGACATTCGCGCTTGAAGGTGTTCAGGGAGAGTTCCGGTATATGGAACTGGATGGAATGGCAGAAGCAATTCCTGACAACGTTTTTGACTTCATTATATTCGATGCATGCTACATGTCAAACGTTGAGGTAGCGTATGCCCTAAGGAACAAATGCCGTTATTTTGTTGGATCCGCTTATGAAATTGTCGGTTCTGGATTTCCATACAGAACTGTCACCTCTCATATTCTGAATGGCAATCTTGTCAGAGTTTGCTATGGTTTTTATGACTATTATAACTCAATGTCTGACTGGAGAAAGATGGGGGGCATAGCAATAATCAGGACTGATAAGTTGGAGCCGCTTGCCCGCAGTTTCAGCAAGATTGTGCAAAACTCTAAAGACACTATTCCTGACATTGATTTAGATAAGGAGATCATACAGTATTTTGACTGTTTTAATCATCATGTATTCTATGATCTTGAGGACCTGGCAGATTACTTATGTGATGATGATGAACTGATGAAAGAGTTCAGAGCATCATTGCAGGATTGTGTACCGTTCTGCAGATCAACTGATTGTATTTTTAAGGGAAAAAAGAAATATGATTATAGTGATGATCCTCAATATGAGATAAAAATAGATTCATATTGCGGTTTGAGCGTTTATATTCCTGTCAAGAAGTTTGATTCAATGGGATTGAATGAGGAATATCGTAAGACCGAATGGAGTATTGCTACAGGATACTGAAATAAGTATAACCTAATAACTTAACTGAATATGAACTTAAAATGTTTCCTTTCTGGACTTATCGTTGCCAGCCTTTTTGCTGCTGGATGTAATAGTGACCAGACATTGCCGCGTGACCGTAGGACCGATGATCCTCTTATGCGTAACGAGAAGAGAATTGATGAGATTATTTCAAAGATGACGCTTGAGGAAAAGGTGAATATGCTTCATGGCAAGCACATGTTTACATCAGAGGGCGTACCATCACAGGGTATAGCCGATATGGTTTATGCTGACGGTCCTTTTGGAATACGTGAGGAGATGGAGCCTCACTCCTGGAACCCGCTTCATTTGAGCACTGATTCTGCTACATTCTTTCCAACAGGATCAGCACTTGCCGCTACATGGAGTCCTGATATGGCCTATATCTATGGTACGGGTATGGCGCGTGAGGCACGTCTGCGTGGTAAGGATATGATTTTAGGTCCTGCCATAAACATTCAGCGTATCCCTACCGGAGGCCGTACGTATGAATATCTGAGTGAGGATCCTTTTTTAAGTTCACAACTATCAGTTTCATATACAAAAGGTGTTCAGGATAACGGCGTGGCTGTTTGCGTAAAGCATTTTGCCTTAAACAATCAGGAGACAAACCGTGGTAGCGTGAACGTGATTGTAAGTCCGCGTGCCATGCGTGAGATTTATCTGCCGCCTTTTGAAGCAACCGTAGTTGAAGGTAACGCATTCGGCGTGATGTCGGCCTACAACAAGATTAACGGTTACTGGTGTGCAGAAAACTACGAGTTGCTGAATCAGATCCTACGCAAGGACTGGGGATTCAGAGGCATGGTCATTTCAGATTGGGGTGGCACTCACAGCACTGTCGGTTCTGTTACAGCCGGTCTGAATGTTGAAATGCCTAACTCACAGTATTTGGGACCGGCTCTGCTTGATTCCGTAAAAGCAGGTGTCGTTGCCGAGAGTGTAATTGATGAACGCGTGCGTGAAATCCTGCGTGTACGTCTGGTCATAGATCCTATACCTGAGGATAAGGCAAATACTGAAATGACAGCCAAACCGGAACAGGCACAGATAGCATATAAGGTTGCAACTCAGTCAATTGTTCTGCTTAAGAATAATGGCGGTTTGCTGCCGATAGACCTTAACAAAGTCAAGACCATTGCCGTTATCGGTGACAATGCTGACAAGAAAATGTCAAGCGGTGGCGTAGGAGCAGGTGTCAAAGCCCTTTATGAGATAACTCCTATCGTTGGTTTGCGTAATAGAGTGGGTGATAAAGCCAAGATTGTGTATGCCCAAGGTTATACCTCACAGCAGGCACGTGGCGGATTTGGCGGTTTCGGCGGTTTCGGACGCCGTGGAGGTGCTGCTCCTGCACAACCTGCTCAGCCTGACAATACAGCCAAGAAACTGCTTGATGAGGCTGTCAAGGTGGCAAAGGGTGCAGACCTTGTGTTGTTTATGGGAGGTGACAACCGTTCACATGAGACTGAGGGTAGTGACCGTCGTAACATGATGCTGCCGTATGATCAGGAGAATGTCCTGGAGGCTGTGGCCAAGGTTAATCCCAATGTGGTGTTCATTGCAGTGGCCGGTGCTCCGGTTGACCTGAACCGTGTACAGGCTTGTTGTCCAGCAATCATTCAGTCCTGGTTCAACGGAACCGAGGGCGGTAATGCCTTGGCCGATATTCTGGTGGGTAATATTTCTCCGAGCGGCAGGCTTCCGTTCTCATATCCCAACAAACTTGAGGATTCACCAGCGTATGCAATGGGTAACTTCCCGCAGACCGATGCACCCGTAAACCAGGATGTATTCGTATCACTTGTTCAGGAGGACAGCAAGGCTGAGGAGATGCTAAAGGGTGCAACAGGTCGTGGCACAGCACTATACTCAGAGGATATGCTTGTAGGTTACCGTTGGTTCGATACCAAGAACAAACCGGTAATGTATCCGTTTGGCTATGGTCTTGGTTACTCTAATGTAGAGTATTCAAACTTCAAGGCAGACAAGGCTGAATATAAAGACGGTGAGTCCATTGAAGTGACATTTACCATTAAGAATAACGGCAAGATTGCTCAGGCAGATGTTCCTCAGGTATATGTTCACCGTGTAGATGCAACTGTGGAATGGCCTTATAAGGAACTGAAAGCTTTCTGCAAGGAGACAGTTGATGCCGGTGCAAATTGTGAATGCAAACTGGAGGTTCCTGTAGAGTCTCTCAAGTACTGGGATGAGCAGGCTCATAACTGGAAACTTGAGGCTGGCAAGATTGAATTGCTGCTTGCTCATGATGCTGGCAACGTGGTTGCAAAGGTGGAATTGAGAATTGAAAATTGAGAATTGAGAATTTTTGGAGCAGCGAGAGGAGAAACTAAGCTCGCTTAGGTTATCCCGAGATTCCCGAGCAAAGCTCGCCTACCCGTAGCCTTTCGTGACAAAAATCAACGAAGTTAATTGAATAAAAAAAGCGAGCAGGTTGCTCGCTTTTTTTTTTAGGCTTGAAGTTTAAGCATATAGAAGCATGAAGTGGTAAAGAAGTTCCGTATATATGGAATCGCGCCAACCCAGCGCCAAAGAATGCGCGGTTTCAGGTGGAACTTTGTCTCATAGTGAGGGTTTATGAAATAGAATAACCTGTCAAGCACTCTGAAATTCTTAGTCTTTATTACCCGTTCAAATTTTCCTATCGGGCACTTGCAGCGTTTTATGTCCAAAAGTTCATTGATACGTGGCTCATCTTCTTTGAAGAGTCTGAGTATGAACCTGTAAAGGAATGCCGGTAACAGATGAAACCATGGCAGATGTGACAGAAATTTGCTCATGCAGGCCTGCTGATGTCCGCCAAAAGGCATCTGCCAGGCAGGGAATGACATGAACATATAGCCTTGAGGCTTAAGCATAGTCTCACATTTCAGAATAAACTCATCCTTGTCATAGATATGCTCAATCACGTCATGGCAGATAATCAGGTCAAAATCATGCTTGAGTTCTTCAAGTTTGAAAACATCCTGCGCAATGAATTTTCCTTGAGCGCCTTCTTCGGCAAAGAACTTGGTTGCATCGGATATCTTTTTCTTATCAAGGTCAACTCCGACAACATCGCAGCCCTTTTGGGCAAACGGCAAGAGGATTCCGCCTTCACCGCAACCTATCTCAAGTATCTTTAATCCTTTCTTTATGCTGATGTATTTCTCAATATATGGAAGGAAATATTTTTGTCCGGTCGATGCCAGTTCATCAAAGTACTGACGGCGGTTCAATTGTCTGGATTGCATATTCTGGTCTTGTTTTTTCAGATTGTTTGCGAAGGTAGTGATTTTTATTAACTTCGCGCCAAAATCAAATAAAAGATGCATTTATGGCAATCAGAAAGCTGGCCCACAAATATGTTGTAAAGAGTTTTGAATGTGACCGTAAGGATACCCTGCGCCTGCTTACGCTGCTTAATCTGTTTCAGGATCTGGCCGATGACAGCGCTAATGAGATTGGGATAGGATATGACTATCTCAGGACGGTGGGCAAGGCATGGGTGCTTATAGCCATGAATGTTGAGATAGACCGCATGCCTCATTTGCAGGAGGAGATAACCATAAAGAGCTGGCCGTCAGATACATCGGCCCTTTATACGGAGCGTGAGTTTGAGGTCTGGAGTGCAAGCGGGGAGCGTATTATCCGTGCCTGCAGCCAATGGATTGTGATTGATTTTGCCTCACGCCGTCCGGTGCATCTTAAGGAGTGGCTGCCGTTGTATGAGCCTATACGTGAGAAGGTGATTACCGAGGGGCGGTTCCCAAAACTGCCTGCTGTGGAGCGCGATGATTACTCGGAGCGGTTCCTTGTGCGATATGACGATATAGACCGTAACAATCACGTTAACAACGCAATATATTCGCTTTGGGCTAGCGAGAGCCTTGTGCCGGAGTATAGGTTGGAGCACGAACCTGCACGTCTGGACATAAACTTTAAGAAAGAGGGGCTGTTTGGTGAAAAGATCCTTGTCCACACACAGATGGACGCTGACACCTCCCTTCACAGCATTCAATCCGCCGAAGACGGCCGCGAACTGGCCAGAGTCCGCTTCAGCTGGCGTTAGCCAACGTTTTGAGCGTATTCAAAGGATTCAACGTAGGCTTTCTGTTTAAGATTTTGCAAGGCGTTCACGTCTTTGCCAGTCAAGACTTTGGCCGAGAGGGCTTTGCGAAAAACAGACAGGCGGTGAAGGTCGGATCCGTATAAATCATACTTGTCTTCCAAAAGCAGATGACGGGCTTTAACGGCTGCTCCATCGCCGTACACGCCAGCCAGAGACATTATACTCAATTGGAACTTCACTCCCATATCCTTGAGCCTGTCATAATCCTTGAGCGTCATGTAAAGATAACGTTCGGGATGAGCCAAAACGGGGAAAAGTCCGCGCCTGCTTATCTCGTTAAGAGTCTGGTATAATTGTATTGGCGGATTAAAATATGAAGTCTCTACCAACAGATGCGTTCCTTGGCCCATAGTGAGCAGATCATCATCGTGGAAACGCTGTTCAAATGTTGAGTCCAGCATATTCTCTGAAGCAAGGTGCATGATGAGAGGCCCATTGTAAGCGTCACACAACTTATTGAATCCTTGACGCAGCTGATAGGTTGAATTGGGATAGTCTTCCATGATATGCGGCGTAAGCCAAACCTCGGTCACACCGGCCTCCTCATAGTAGGAGAGGGCTGCCAGTGACTTATCCAGGTTACGTACGCCGTCATCCACACCCGGGAGAATGTGGCAATGATAATCAACAGCTCCATTCAGGAAACCTATCTCATCAAACGAGTAATGATGGAAAAAGGACCACATACGCTATGCTTCTTGGGGTAATCCGTAAGTGTGATAGCCATAGCCGTACTTGCCGTAGCTATAACTGTATTTGTATCCATAATGGCCGATACGCTCGGTACCGTTCAGAATGACACTGATGTTCTTGTATCGCTTGGATGTGTAATAATGGTCCAGCTGAGGCAGCATGGAACGCTCCGTAAGGCCTGCCATCACCACTAAGATGCAGGAATCGGCCAGCGGAGCCACCACGTCAGGATCAGTCACGATTCCAATGGGCGGGCAATCCAGAAAGATGTAGTCATAATGTGAACGAAGTGAATTCAACATCTTAGCAAGCCGAGGCTCAGCCAGAAGTTCAGCCGGGTTCGGCGGCATGACACCCACAGGCATGATATCCATCTTACTTCCTTCAACATCGTGTACAATCAGGGATTCAAAATCATCAGTCTTTCCACTCAGATAATCTGCAACGCCTTTCTTGGGCTTGCCAACCAGAAGACTCAGAGTGAGTTTTCTTAAATCAAGGTCTATCACCAGCACACGACGGTTCTTGAGGGCTATGGCAGTAGGCAGATTAGTTGAGATGAATGTCTTTCCGGAATTTACGTTGAACGAAGTAACCATTACTATCTGACTTCCGTTATCTGTTGCATTGCGCATAAATTCCATATTGGTACGCACCACGCGGAAAGACTCATTGACAACGTCACGGCTATGTTCTTTTACCACTATTTCACGTTTCTTTTCCTCATGGCGGCTCTTTCCGGCAATAAATCGGATCCATTCCAATGCCCTTTCATGGAAATGTTTCTTTGGAGAAATAGAAGGGATTTCTCCAAGGAAAGGAACGGAGAGGTTTTCCATGTCTTTCCTGCCGCGAACCGTTGTATTCAGAATTTCCCGCAAATACAGGAAACCGAAAGGTATGGCCAGTCCAAGGAATAAAGCCACCATTAGAATCATTTTTTTGTTGGGGGCTACAGGGGAGTTGGAGCCGCCGGGAGAAGAGATCAGGCGGGTTGTGTAAGCTGTAAACGCCTGAGACAACTCATTCTCCTCACGCTTTTGGAGCAGAAATATATAGAGCGCTTCCTTGACCTTCTGCTGACGTTCGTCAGACAGTATCTCACCGGCTTGGCGCGGCACGGCAATGACTCTGGCATCAAAATCATGCTGTACCTGCTCAGTTGAACTGATCTGGATATTGAGTGACTTGATGTAGTTGTCAAGGGAAGTAAGAATGGCTTGCCTAAGGGACGCCATCTGTCCGTCCAGGTCTTTAACCAGCAGATTATCCTCACTGGAATTTTCTGCAAGGCGGTTGCGTTGGAGCATATCGGTGTTGAACTGGGTAATCAGCGATTGGGTATTGGCATCGCTTAGTCCAACGTTGGCAGGGAGAAGTGCTCCGGTAGACGCACCCAGGACATCAGAACGGAGTATGTGAGCGATTGACAACTGGTTGTTCAGGTCTATAAGCAGTTTGCCGGCCTCAGTGGAAAGCTGCATATCCTGCGATACGGCGTTGTTGTCAGGGAGACGGTGTGAACTACGGAAAGAGACGATGGCCTTGTCGACCGAGCCCAATTCCTGTTCTATGATATTGAGTCGTTCGTTAATGAACTCGTTAGCCGATGTTGAAATGATATTCTTATCCTTGATCCAGTTCTCGTTATATACGTTAATGATCATCCACAGCACATCATCGGCCCTTTGGACAACAACATCCTTATAGGTGAGTTCTATAACTGTAGTGTTCTTGCCTGAGAGGGATGCCGTGAGACTGCTCATGCATCTGTTGGTGGCGGTACGATAACCTACACGATTAACAAAGATTGGCTCTGTAAAATCCTGTTGTCCAAACGTGAATGCACGCTCTACCAGAATGCGGCCCGCGGGCGTATCGGTGGTATCTCCGTAAGCAACCAAAAGAGTGGTTTCCTGATCCTTAACCTTACCCCTGACAAAATGAGACAAGATAACATGCATAGAATCGGCAGGAGAGACCGTCAGTGATGCTGATTCATTAAACTCTACGGAAAGGAACCTGACTTTGATGGGAAGGGTATTTCCATAACGCGGAATACTGTGAAACGTGCCCTTTGAACTGTAATTTACGTCAAGGTCAAGGTTGCGCACCACGGACATCATAAGGTCCGGTGACTGGAAATTGACAAGTTCATTATTCACATTCAAGCGGCTCACGCCAAAGCCCAGATCTGAGAAAGAGGAGGTCACATCCAGTGCTGATGAACTTTTCATGTCTTCCTTTATCAGTATGGATGCACTGCGGCTATAGACCGGTGTATAATGTAGGACGTATAGAGTTCCAGCCAATAGGCATATTACGGCTGAAAGGACAAACCATTTCCAATGGCTCAGAACGATGGCCACGATATCGCGAAGCGTAAGCCCGTTGTTGCCTTCTAAGGTATCAGTCTGTGTGTTTAATGAGTTGGAATAGTTGTTATCCATATTGATTATAGTATAACGCTGATGAGTAGTGTAGTGATTGATGTGACAAGAGAACTGATAGATATCCAGAATGAAGTGGAACGGACATTGTTGCCGTTAATGGTAGATTCACGCTGCCGTTTCTCGTTGGGTGTAACATAAATGACATCGCCCTGTTGTACATAGAACGCAGGAGAATCATAAATCTGTTTGATATCAAGCAGATTAAGCCGATACAGGATGTCATGATTAACTTCGTGACGCACCAGAGCCACATCTTCCCTTTGTCCGTTTATTGTCAAGTCACCCGCCAGACTAAGTGCATCAAAAAGCGTAAAGCGGTCACGGTCAATCTTATAACGTCCAGGTCTGGAAACCTCACCCAGAACCGAGAATCCCAGGTTCATGAATTCAACGATTACCACAGGATCCTTGATCTGACGACTTTTTATAAGAAGTGATTTGATTGAGTTCTCGGCCTCTTCACGTGTAAGACCGGCAAGGTGAATCTTACCCAAAACGGGAAAATCAATATCTCCATGGGAATCGACCGTATAACCGGATATGCTTTGCGCACTGGCATTCATGTTTCCGCCAGAGCCTGTGAGAGACTGCGATTCGGCTAAACGCTTACCGTAATACGGAAGGTTAAACATGGACGCAACTTGAGGATCACGGCTGTTGACTACGATTGAAATCTGGTCTGTGGGTTGGAGACGGATGTAGTCAACCTTAAGAGGAGACAGTTCCTCATTGTGAGGCGCATCCTGAAAATAGACAATATTTGCAGGAGTGCTGCAGGCTGCCAAAAGGACTAAGCCAAGCAAAAAAAGCAGGTTCCGGATATAACCAGAACAGGAATAAAGCAATTGTTTGACCATCATAATGGTTCAATCAATAATTGGAATTGGACTAATGGTTAGAGTAAAAGAACGGTTCAATTACTACTAACCAAACAATACTTGTAAAACAGCTTAAAAATTTATCGGCGCGAAATTATAAAAAAAAACTCCAAACGTGTAAAATGCTGGTAATCTTTTTAATATTTATTCATTAATATTTATTCGCCTTCAACTTTGCAGCCTGATGCAGGGAACGCTTTCTCGTCCAGCTTGAACTTGGGGGTGCAGAAGTAGATGAGTTCGGCACGGGTAAGGACTGTGCTGTCGGCATCCATGATTTCGGCCTCAATGAACGCTACGTTGCGCATCATCTTGCTTATGCGTGCGCGGACGGTAATCTCATCCAGCAAAGTGCTGACGGGCTTAAGGTACTCCATGTTCATTTTTGAGGTCACGCCGTTGGTCTGCAGCTTGCGGCAAACGACCCAGCCTGCGGTCTCGTCAATGAGCAGGGCCTGAAGACCTCCGTGAAACGTATTCTGCCAGCTCTCGTAATCGTGTGTGGGTTTGAACTTGGTTACAATGTAGTCACCATCCTCCCAGAATTCCAGATGCAGTCCGATGGGGTTAGTGGGGCAGCATACAAAGCAGTTGTACCCTTCGGTACCAATCCATGGGTTAATTATTTTCTTCATACTCATATATTTTTTAGCAAAAACGTGTAAAAGGGGACAGTCCCCTTTTGCACGTTTTCTTGGAAAAAGTTGTAAAAGGGGACTGTCCCCTTTTTCACGTTTTGTCTGATTTTTTGTCCTGATACAGAAAGCGGCGGATTTTGTGCGTGGCGGTTTTGTTGAACGGTTCTTTCATTACCTCCACGTCCTTGATCTTTAGGAAATGGCTCACCTTGGAGTTTACAAATTCCATAACCTCTTTCTTGCGGCGCTCTATGTTCTCAAGGAACTTTTCCTGGCCTTCAAGGTTCCAGTCAATGGCGCCGTCATTGAACTGAACCAATGCTACAAGCTGTCCGGCGCGGCTTATCACGAGTGATTCATTCACGTCCGATATCTTGTTGATGACGCTCTCTATCTCCTCAGGGTAGATGTTCTCGCCCGATGCTCCTATGATTACGTTGCCTGATCGGCCCAGAATAGAGTATCGGCCATTCTTATCCATGGTGGCGATATCGCCGGTGCGCATCCAGCCGTCATCGGTCATCACGGCACGGGTGCGGGCGTAATCCTTGTAGTATCCCAGCATTACGTTGGGGCCTTTTACCTGCAGTTCACCCTGGCCGGTCTCAGGGTTGACATCGGCCAGACGGACCTGCACCTCGTATGATGCGGTACCTGTTGTGCCCAGATGTGTGCGCTTGGGGCCGGCGTCGCATATTAGCGGGGCGGTCTCAGTGAGACCGTAGCCTATTGCATAGGGGAATTTGATGTTGCGCAGGAACTCCTCAACCTCGCGGTCCAGCTTGGAGCCGCCTATGCCGAAAAACCTTACTCTGCCGCCAAACTGCTGCTTGACTTTTTTGCCCACCAGGAAGTATAGCACGTGCGGAAAATGTTTCTTGAGGTAGCGCAGATACTTGCTGCCGGCTATGGTTGGGAATATCTTGCCACGTATTACCTTCTCGATGATAAGAGGTACCGACAGTATCGTGGTAGGACGTATCTTGAGCAGCGCCTGGCTCAGTATGGTGGGAGTGGGGGGCTTCTGTATGTAATAGACGGGGCAGCCGGTTGAGAACGGATAGAGCATTCCGATGCTCATCTCATACGTATGAGCCAGCGGCAGGATGGACAGGAATACGTCCTTGCGGCGATAAACCTTGTGCGCATACCATGCCTCGAGCACGTTGTGGCAGAAATTTCGGTGGCTCAGCATCACGCCCTTGGCGTTGCCTGTTGTACCCGATGTGTAGATGATGGCGGCAATATCAGTAGCATCGGGCACTTTGCTGCGTCCGTCACATGTATAGCTCTCATCCTCGGCCTTTATTAGGTC
>Ga0310690_10005163_pt1 | contig 17911 bp, 25 predicted proteins | sample AusTroGonzalo_MG_2_FD_207661 | JGI IMG/M metagenome (GOLD analysis project Ga0310690, IMG submission 207661) | Bovine rumen microbial communities from tropical cattle in Woodstock, Queensland, Australia - Gonzalo_04 (v2) (version 2) | ecosystem: Host-associated > Mammals > Digestive system >...
CTGTTTTATAAGAACTTAAATCTACAACAATCTAATCTGAGTTTAATATAATATTTCTACCAATAGTATCATAAACTAATTCATCATTAGTAATAGTTTTATAACTGGATCCTAATTTTTTAACAGATCCCATGATTGTTTTGTCTCTAGACATATCTCCATTTGGTACCAATACTTGTATACGCTAACCTGGAGCATAATATATATCAGGATCACCATAAACATAAAAATATCCATCTTGATATTTTACTTTGTATTTACCAGAAGATTCATTCTAACAAGAGATAACAGTAACCTAAATAGTTTTGTTATAACCTGCGGAAGCCATCTTTTTACTGGCTATTAAATCTATAGCCTGGAGTATGGCATCTTCTATCTTGGTGTTACTCATTATGATATTCCTCCTTTTATATCTATTTTATATCAAATATTAAAAAGCTATAAAAAGCCTTTAATAAAAGTGTCCTAAATAAATAAGTAAAGGGTATTTAAAATTAAATACCCTTTACTCTTATTTTTATCTAAAAGCATATTGACTTGCTCTACTTATTAAATTATCAAATGCTTTTTCTATTTCAGTATGCTGAGTAACGTTAGGGAATGTAGCAGTAATATGTACATTCTGATCTAAAGAACTACTTGAATTAGACCTTGAATTTCCTAATCCAGCAAAGGAATTAACTAATCCAGTTTTTCCGCTTATATTCTCAAGAAGTTTATCCATAGTTCTAACAATATTTACAGCAGAAAGTAAATTAGCAGTATCTTTCTTATTTAATACTAATTCTTTTTCATGTAAGATAGCGAGTTTACCTCTATCTCCTACCCATTCTCCAGTATAACCACCTGTATCAAACCTAGAAAAATAATATTTTTCTAATTGATTCATCTTAGCTTTCCATTGATTCTGGAAACTATCTGGAAGAAAAGAATCCCCATGAAGAGCTACTTGTGCCTATATCTTATTGGCTGTTTCAGTATCAAATTTTTTAAGTAAATTACTTCTAAGAGCGGATCCCATTCCCCAACCAGACTGGCTTGGTAGAAGAGAGGCGGCCGCCGCTATTCCTGAAATAGTCTAGAGTGGAAGAGAAGAAGTTTTCTTGGTTTCATCTGTTCCTATTGCTACTAATCCACCATTTATTCCAACTAATTTTCCAGTAAGTTTAGTATCAACCAATTTACCTTTTATACTAGTAGAACTATCTGATCCAGTACTAGAGGTGCTGTCACTTCCCGAAGTTTTTTTAGAATCTGATCCACTAGTGTCGACTTTATCTATCCCAGAAGAAACTGGTGTACTCTTGTTTTTATTCTCAGCTTCAAATTGCTTTTGTGCAGCTGTTGCTGCTGCTATAGCAGCTGTTTTAGCTTCTTCGTAAGCCTTAGTTAAAGCATTTACAGTATCAATAAGATCACTAACTGTATCAGCTTCAGCCTTCCATTTAGTTATTAAAGCATCATTATTCTCAACTAATTCTTCAGCCTTCTCGATATTAGAATCAAGACCCTATCCAATACTTTCAAAATCTACTCCCGCAATTTTCTATAACTAATCTAATTTTTTCTCATAACTATCAGTGGCTTCATCTAATTGTTTAAAACTACCAGTACAAGTAGGAATAAAGCCTCCCTAACCAGCAAATTTATCAGCCATTTCTTGTATACCAGAATCCCATTGAGGAACTAAACCTCTCATTAATTCCTCTTGTTCGGCTTGAGACATATTCTTAAATGTAGATACATCAGTATCATACATCTTAGCTAATTCAGTAAAAGCTGATTCAGTAAGATTTAAACGAATTTTTTCATTCTGATCTACTACATGATTAATAGCCTATCCATACTTTTCAACTAATAAACGACGTTTCATTTCAGCCTATTCAGTCCAAACAGGATATTCTTCATATAATGCCTGCATTTTATCATTAAATTCAGTTTGTAAACTATAAATACTATTTAGATTACTCTTATATTCATTTTTATCTAAATTATATATACTGTTTTGAACCTAAGCCAATCCACGTTCTGCCTAATTAGTTTGCTGTTCATCTGCAACGTATTGATAAGTATAATTACCTTGGCTATCCCTTCTTAAACGAAGTTTAGTTTTACTCTGTCTAGCTTGTTCTAACGCTAAACGCTTAGTCTATAATTGAAGTAAAAGATTAGCCCTATCAACATCATACTGAGTTAATTTATCCTTCTATCTCAAGTATTTCAGTTGCTAGTTCATCATATCATTCAATGATTTCTGGGCATTTAAATCATTACCGGCGTCCGCAATAGCATCTTCATATGCCTGCTGAAGTTTTTCAATCTAATACATGGAATTAATTTTATCTAAATACATATCAGCATTATTATTAATTAATTCCCATTCTTCATTAACATAATCCAATCCCTTTCCGCCAGTTAGTTTTTTACTTAAATCATCAAAAATAATACTAACATTATTTTTATACTGATCCAGTAAATTACTGACAGATTCTTCAACTTTACTATTAAAATCAGAAACAGCGCTTAACCAATGTTCTTCCAGGTCTTTAAATCTCTATTCAACTTCTTTATATTCGTTAGATTCTTTATCCAAAGTATCCATTCTCTATTTCTGAGCCTGCATTTGAGCATACCAGAAATCTTTTTGCTGTCTTTGGAAATCAAGTTCTTTTTTATCAACCTACTCTTGCTTTTGATAATAGTTACTAATCATAGTATAGGCTTTATCGCCATATAACATTTCAACTAATTTCTTGTCATGATCTATTAATTGACTCAAGAAATCATACTATTTACTTTGTTCGTCAAAAGCAGATTGAGCCTGTTTGGTCATATCAAAGAAAGATTGTTTAATGTCTTTAATTAAATCATCAACGTTCTATAACTAAGACATTAACTTAGAACTATATTCTTTTAAATCTTCTAACGCTTTTGCCCTATCATTTCCATATATATCTGACCAGCCTGTAGAATCTATCTATTTTAACTATGACATAATCCCGTTAACCTGGTCTGTTAATGCTGGAATAGAACCTAATCTGTCCTCACTATTAGAGTAATAAGAATATATATCCTAGATTTGAGATCTAACTATACCAGGAATATCATCATCACGAATCTAATCTATAATCTGTTTTTTAAATTTATTGAAATTTCTTAATGCTTCTGAAAAATCTAGTTCTAGCTAAACATTTACTTTAAATTTTTCAATTTGAATTTCAATCTATTTATCAATATCTGAAGTAATAGCTTCTTTTAATTCAGGTATCAAATCAGAAAATACAGTATCATATCTTTCGATTAAATCTTTTAATGTTTCATATCTTTTTTTAGCACTCTATACTTTATCTTTATAATCTTCCTGCTATTTAGCAGACATATTATTATATTTTTCAATAGTTCTATTAACTTTAGCTAATTGAGATTCAAGTACAGAAGCATAGTTTGAAATTGCTCCACTCTAATCAAAAGTGACACCATAACCACGTAATTTATTTTGTAACTAAGATTGTTCTTGCTTTGCAATAGATAATTTTTCTTTATGTGCTTTTACTTGGTCGTTTAATATTTCTAACTGTTTTTCAAGATTATTAATTAAATCTTTACCAGTTAATTTCTTTTGTTGCTCTTGAACTTCAGTTAAACGATGTTCAATCTTAGTTATCTAAATATTTATATCATGGTAACGATCTTTTTCTTCTTCAAGTTTCTCTAGCTATTCTGGATCTTTCTACGTTTCTTTTTTCTTATTTTTCTTTTTACTTGAAGTTAATTTTCTTTTTGTTCCTTTTACAGGATTTTTCTTTTTAGCTGATGATTTTTTAGGTGTTGATTTTTTTGTACCAGAACTTTTAGCTGCTCTAGCCTTTCTTGCTCCTGAAGTATTGTAATGGCTTATTTTACCTCCAGCTTTTTTGTTTGCACCTTGAACTTCTAATGCCATAGCAGTATTCTGTTTTGTTTGAGTTTCTTGAACTGGTTCTGGCGTAGCTTTATATCCATATACAGTAAATTCAGTAGGTTGTTGAGATACTGTATAAGTAGGTTGACCATCTTCTGTTGAACTCTATTCAACAACAGGGACAGTTCCTGGTTCTGTATGAGCCTAAAGATCTGTTGAAAAACCTACTTGCTATACCGTATCAGTAGATTCCTATTGACTTGTAACAGATTTAGCATTTAAACTCAATTGTTCTACAATAGTTTGACCGCATTTAGTAGCATCATCAATAGCTTTATTCAGCCCTTCTTGATATGGAACTAAATCTACATTTATTCCAAGACCACTAAGAATGGATTCAATCTCTTGCTGAGACTGTCCAGCTACTTGCATAGCAGTTACTAATTGTTGTACAAATAAAGTATCATTAAGAGAAAGTTCTCCTGGTTCTAAGTTTTTAGCCCATTCAGCTACCGCCTAAGCAGATTGACCAAGTTTTTCATCAAGCTGAGAATAATCAATATCTAAATTTAATAAAATCTACTGTGCAGCAGCCTATTGTAAACGATTGATAGCTTCCTATCCACCTTCTGCAGCTTCCATAATTAATTTCATATTGTCTGCAATCCAGCTGTCTTTCAGTAAACTAACATCAACATCTGCAATTCCAGCAACATCCTATTTTATTTTTCTAAAAGCGTCCCCTAAAGGTCCACCTAAAACATCTGCTAAATCATTTCCGCTATCTTTTAATTCATCTTGAACTTTCTTATAATTATCTAAATTATCATAAAGATCTGCTAAAGAATCGTTAAGCCTTATATAACGAATAGCTGCATCGGTTGCTAATTCTGAATTATTCTATAATCCCTAGTAGCCTTCCTATCCAGCACGAGCTAATTCCATAAAATGTTGAGATAAATCTGAAATACGATCTGCCGCGATTCCATACTTAGAAGCACTCTATTCGGCTCTAACAGCAAGCTATAACTAAAGGCGAGCTGCATCTCCCCCTACTCTTAAGTACTCATTTAATTCATCTGTACAACTCTGATATTGAGTAGCTAATTTCGCTAACTAATCTCGATACCATTCTGTGTCTTGACCTTTTTCATCTTGAAATAAAGATGGATTCTGAGTAGTAGCCATTTGTAGATCTTCCATAGAATGAACTACATTAGATATATTCTCTAAAGCAGAGTCTGAATAATCTCCCACCTAAGCAAAAGTTTCAAATATAGTAGCTTTTAATGAAAATAATGCTTTCTAATACTCAGCAGTTCCTTTTAATTCTTCTTCATTTAATATTTTTATTTGGTCTGTTAATCCAGGATATATTGCAGCTAAACTATCTAATTCTTCTACAAGTACTCCTGCCTATTTTTCTGTTAATTTACTTCCACTATCACGCTTATTTATAAGATCAAATGCTGTTGTAGATAATTGTAAATGACTTATATTATTTAACTATTCTGCGGTTTCTTTTATTTCATTTTTAAAATCTTCCGCTTTTAAATCCATATGATCTAATAACTAATCAAAATTTTTCAAACTATAATTATTAGCATTATCAACATATTGATTCAAAATCTATCTATTTTCATCTGATATACCACTCAACTTAGATATTTTTTCTTTAGCTTCGTCACGAGCTTTTGAATAAATATCTACCATAGAATTTACTAAAACTTCAACTTTTCCATCATTAAACTTAATATCTACAGAATCTAATCCAAAAAGGGAAGCTACTAAATTAGAAAAAATTTCTGGATTCTAATCAGCCATTTTTCTTAAATTTTCATTTTCATTATATAATCCTTGAACAATTCCAACTATTGTTTTATGATAATTTTCTAAAGTTAATCCTTCTGCGGTCTTATTAAAATCCTAAGAAACTTTTTGAATTTGAGAAATATCATCAGATGTTAGCTGAGAACTTAATAAAGGCTATAATATTCCCTATTTTAATTTTTTAGCATACTATTCTGGACTTTCAAATTTATCATAAGTAAATCCATCTCCAGCCTAATTAACTCCTTGAACATAACTAGTTATAATTGAATCTAGCGTCTCTTGACCATATTCCTAAGCTAGTTTATTATATTCTTCATTTTGAGAATTAGTCTGTAAATAAGCAATCATTTCCTAAATAGGAATTTTTGCTGATTCTATTAAATCCTTATTAGCTTCTTGTTTATCAAATTCAGCTTTTCTATAATCTTTAGAAATCTCATAAAGTTTCTTTAAATTATCCTAAAAATACTTTACAGTAGCTTCATTTTCACTAAAAGCAGGATTTTCTTTTATTTTAGCCATAGCACTATTATATGCTTTAGCTAATTCTTCATCATTCTCCCAAAGTTTATCTAATCCTTCTTTTTTAACTTCAATAATTTTATTTATTTCATCTTCAAAGGTGTCACTATAAACATCACTATTTCCTTGAAACCATTTTAAAGCAGAAATAGCCTCCTAAGATAGGGCATTTAAACTAGCCTAGTCTGTCTCTCTCTGCTCAAAGTTTTTTGGAGTAAGAGATTCTCTTCTTGAATCAAGATAAGACTATCTTTTGTTCTAATATGACTTTTTATACTATTTTCCACCGTAAACTTCATCAATTTCTAATTGGTGTTTTTCTTTTAATAACTTTATTGTATCTTCAAGAGCCTAATTATTTACTAAAATTGCCTCATGTTGATCATTATATCCAGCTACAGCATCTTCATTATATGAAGCAACTAATTCTTTAATCTAATTATATCTTGCACGTTCCTATTCAGTTAAAGAATCAATATTTGAATCAAAATTACTTGCGTTAGCTTTCTTAGCTAATTCTTCATATTCTTCTTTTAATTTCTGTAACTCAGAAACATTCCCTTTTACAATTTCATCATTAGAATGAAACTCTTTTTGTTTCTAATTAAATTTTTCAAGTGCCTAGATATCTTTATCTAAAGCAGATCTTATCATGCTAAGAGCAGATGCAAAAGCTAAAAAACCAATTACATACGGAGTTGCTCCAGCTAAAAGAATTTGGAATTTTCCTAAAGCAGTTACTAAGGCTCCAGAACGTAAAGTTGCTTCTTGTTGCGCTGCCATTAAAGTTTCAACAGCATCGGTTTCATCATATATCATTTTTTTAGATGAAACCCATTTCTAAGCTAAATCTCCTAATAGAGTAGAAACTCCACCCATAGATTTTTTTAATAGATTATATCCATTAATTAACATAGGTAAGGCAGTAGTCATAGACATAATAGTTTTTAACGCTTTTTCACCCGCAGATAAATTTTCATTAGTCCATACATTATTAACAACATTACTTAAAATATTAAATCCAGAAGCTAACTGTCCAACTGAACTTATCATTTGAGTAATATTTTTTATATCAAATATTTGTTTTGCACCCTAAGCTACTTCATCTGCTTTTTTTCTTAAAAGCTACAATTCAGCATTAGTCTATTTAGTTTTTGCTTTGATTTCATCTAAATTAATTACAAGACCATTTTTCTAATAAACCTAATTAAAAATTTCATTAGCAACCTGTCTCAATCTTCTAAATTTTTGTTCAAGATCCTAAGAATTTTTTATAGGTTCTTCCATTACAGCATCAAACTAGCGAAAAGCTGGTATTGCCTAATCGTCAATAGCACCTCTTAACTATAAAATTTCATTTGCAATTCTATCGAAAGTATCCTCTACTTGCTCTCCACCCTAGGCTAAATTCCCTATTCCTCTTATAGAGTCTAACTCAGCTTTTAAATTTTCAGCATGATCCGTAATATGAATAAGCCGATTACTAAATTCAACGCCTTCTTCATCAGCTGCTTTTTGAATAGCAGCAGAAAAGGCTTCAGCTGTTTTAACTTGCTCCTATAGAACTATTACTTGTTCTTTACTTGCACCAATCTCTTTTACTATATTATTATAACTTTCAATCTATTCAGCTGAAATTACAGAATAATACTGTTGTATTTTTTCTTTTGCATCAATCATCTATTTGATAGTACCTTCTTGATACCCTTGAGATTGACCAAAAAGTTTAGTCATCTAAATATCTTGTTTAAGAATTTCAGCATTTTCTCTAGCACTCTGAAAACCTTTAACAACATTATTTATCTAATTAGCAATTTGTTTTCCAAAAACTTGAGTAGCAATACTTCCTAAACCTAATAAAGCATTACCACCGCCACCAATAGATTCTATAAAACTACCTAATAAATTAGTAGCAGAAGTTAAAAGACTAATAACAGCTTTAAAACTATCAGAATCAATTAAACTATTTTTTACACGTTCTCCCGCAGCACCTAATTGCTCCATCTTAGCGCCAAGAGATTCCATGTAACGTCCATTTTTCTCCATTAAAGTACCTTCTGACTATAATGAAGTATTTAATAACTAAGTATATTTATTCCAGTTATCAAATAAAGCCATTACCTGAGTAATCTGTCTCTGACCACCCATAGTTCTAGCAAGGAAAACTTGCTGTTCTCTGGATAGATTCTGCCAAGATTCACCGATCTAATCCATTACCTATCCAGTGTCTCTTAAATTACCAGCAGCATCTAATACATTAAAGCCCAGTTTAGCCATAGCGCCAGAATAATTTCCTAAACTAACTTCAGCATCTTCTGCCCCAGCTTTAATATCATTTAATCTAGTATAAATAGTTTTAAAAGCAGTACCAACTGATTCAGGAGCTTGTCTAGTAGTTGCAACAACAGTAGCTATCTGAGCATTTAATTGATCTACATCAACACCCATTACATTAGCAGTTGATGCTACTTTTGACATAGCAATAGCTAACTAACTCATGTTAGACGCACTACTATCGGCAACAGCTGCAAGTTTATCAACATAAAGTTCAGCCTATTCATTTGCAACTTTATAACCATTCCACACAGCTGTTAAATAATCTGCCATCTCCTAGCCTGCACCAGTAATATTCTGTGCTTTTAAAACAGCATCGGTACGTGCGGCAACCGTCTAATCATCTAGTCCCTGTTGATAGAAAGCTAGTGCCGCTTTAGTATAATCCATGGTACTTCTACCTAGAGCCTGCGCCGCATTATTAGCTTGAACTGCGAACTATTGCATTTTCTAAGTAGAATCACCTGTAACAATTCGAATATTAGTTAAGGATTTTTCTAATCCCTATACATAAGAAAAAGCAGACTGAACACTACTTGTAAAGGTATTCATTACACTTGATGCAATACCCCACTTTACAGTATTCACCATAGTAGTTCCCATACTATCTAATAAACTATTAGTCTACTTTAACTGTAAATTCGTTGTCAGTACTTCCCGCGCCATCTGGCTAAATGCGACTTGACCCTGGGCCCCCGCCTTAGAAAATGACGTATAAATCTTATCTACTGAACCAACTGTATCTTTTATCTATTGATTAAACTTTGAAATATTTACAGAATTTAAGTTGACATTAAAAGCATTTTTTAAAGCCTGTTCTACTTGACTTGCGGTAGTTTTTAAATCCTGTAATTCCGATTCAGTTCCCTGGAAATCAGCAATCTTTATCCTAGATAACTATTCCAAAGACTGTCGTAATTGTTTAAAACTTGATTGGTCCTATTTAACACCAACCTGAAATTCTATACGACCTCCGTTCTGAGCCATATATATTCCTCCTTTTATTTCCTAATAAAAATAAAAAAATGCTCCCTTTATATGTTATATATAAAGGGAGCATCTCAAATTAAACTTTTTAGCCCTTACTGAGAAATTGGTCTACCTGCATTTGCAGCTTCAACAAAAGTTTCTATTTCTTTATATTTATTTGGATCAAATTTATCCATTATTTCAACTGCGGCAGCCGCATTTCCTGGAAGATCCTGGATCACTGACTGCACCATGGCGGCCGCACTATTTCTATATTTCTGATCGGTTAATTTTAATATTGAAATCATTTTAAATAAATAATTATACTCAGATTCTTCCATTCCAGCAATCACATGAGCAATAATATCATTACTTTCTAATTCATCGTATAATTTAAACTCGTCTACTCTATCCTCTTCAGAAAATTCTATATTAGAATACATATAAACCAAATATAAGTTAAAATACATATCTAATTTCATCTCGTTATATATATTTCCTTCTAAGGCTTTCTGTAAAGCAATTTGAACTAAATCTATTTTATCTTCAATCGGAAGATACTGTTTTATTTCTATTGTAACATCATCATTTACAACAACTTGATTTGTTTTGTCTTTTATTGAAAGATTTAAGTCTTTATAATTCATTTTTCCATCTCCTTTTTTCTCTTTTGTTTATTATAACATAAAATTTTTGAAATGTCAAAAAATACTTTTAGGAGCGTAATACTTTACTAATTCGTTCATTCCAATTCTATTTTTAGCCTATATCAAATCTCCTAATTGTTTATTAAGCATATCCTATGTCATTTCTTCTATCTTATTTCTAGTACCTGCTATTTTATGAAAATACTATTTTTGCTCTTTTAAATCTCTTTCCGTATAAACTTCTTTTCCAACTATCTATTCTGCTAATTTAATAATTTGATTCATGCCTAATGTCTATGCATCAAAGCCCTTTATAGCATATTCAATCTATCCTATTTCAACATCTCCTTTTAATAAACCAGATTCAGAATCTACTTTCGCTAATTCTTCCATATACATATGAACATTATCATCTAATTTTTGACTATTAAATAATTTTACGCTATTTATGCTTCTATCTAAAAGGACAGAGGCATAAGCCTATTTAATATCTCCTGATTTATCAACCTTTGCTTTTAACCATTTTACTTTCGGAATTTTAGATAAAGATGGATTATTTAACCAAAGAATTAAACTTGTATGAGTCTTTTTCCCATAATTAAATCTCCATATTACTTCTTTATAAGTCCAATTAAAATAGTCTAAATTAAAATTATCCGCTATATCGTATTTTGTCTTATTTTTAAGATAAGTTTTAAAAAGATCAGTTTCTCTAAAACGTCCTTTAATAGCTTTTTTATTTCTTTCGTAAGAAAGGACTTTCATTAAATCCTATTCTTTTAAAGTATACATAGTAGGATTACCCTTATCATCTTGATATACATATACTAACTAAACCACTTGACCTAACAATTCATTTAACTCTCGCTGAAATCTTAGAGAAGCTTCAACCATCTATCTATAATAATCTTTTCTTGTCATTAAAGCCCGATTTTGAACTTGAGTTCTATATTCATAAGAATCTTGTATACTTCCTTGTTTAATACCACGAATTGCATACTGTTGTCGCCTTAAAGACTATTGAACATTTTTATAATTCTATAAACCTGGTTTTATAGTATCTAAATAAATTTGAGCTAATGTTTTAATCTATTTAGAAAACTATTTAGCCTTCTATTCAATTACCTAATCTCCAGACTATTCAATCACTTTTACCATATAATCAATAGCCTATTTCATTTCATCCATAGTTATCCCACCTAACAAAAAAAACGGGAAGGATAACATCCTTCCCGTTTTTTAATTTTCAATGTAATGTGGATTTACCAACTACTGCGATTCCTACCACATCAGAATCATCTATTAGTTTCCCGATCCAACTACAGGCTCACTTAAATCACTATCATAAGATAATGGATCTTCATGCTCAAGAGTAGAGTTCTGTAACATTACACTGTGACCAGTTGATGTAGCAGATCTACTATCTTCAACAACCTGGATTACACAAAGAACCTGTTTTGTCTTATCAAAATAAGTATATCCAGGGAAGGCATCCATAGTGAAATCAAATGTACTAGGATCACCAGTACCAGCCATGCTAATAGTAAATCCAGACTGAACTTTAACATTAGGGAATGTTAAGTTAGCAGGCATATCAACACCAGTGGCCTGAGATCTAAATAATGTATCAGCTTCTACATAATAATATCCGGCGAAATCTTGAGGAGTTAACTGAATTTCAGAAACTTTTTCGCTCTTCTTAACAACATAGTAATCAACTAATACATTAACACTCTCTGTAATAGTACTACCAGTACCATTCCAGTGAGGATCTTTAATCTATAAAATACCCTTTCCTAGATTATCTCCACTATTAGGTACTTTATAAGTAATAGCCTTTAAAGGTGAAGATGAGCTAGTTCCAGATGTGATAATATCACCAGTAATAGAACCATCATCTTCAGTTTTTATAATAAATAAAGGAGCATCTGCACCTGCATCAACCCAAACTCCGCCATCGTTACCCAGAGTAGCACTTGTACTCATAGTACCAAACTCTACAAGAGCATCTGTTAAATCAATAAAACCATCTCCACCAGAAATAGTCATTGTTGCGGCAGTTGTTGCATGCACATGGACCCACTTATTGGATTCTTTAACCAGGCCCGCACCAGATAACATACTAAGAGAAACAGGAGAGATAAGAGCATCAGTAACAGTAAATGTTAAAGTCTTGTCACCTTCCCAAGCAATTAATCTGGCATTACCTCTACCACCTTGAGCGTAGACTGTTGAACTAGCCTGCTCCATTGAAGAGGTTGTTGCAGTATCGATATATAATACTGGTTGTCCAATATGAAAAGTTGATGTTCCAATAACAGTCTCCTGCTTAGCACGGAAGACAATATTTGCACATTCTCTTACACCAAACTTCATAAGATTTTATCCTCCTATCGTTTTTGTGAGTGTATATCACTCATCCAATTTTTTATCTAATCTGAGTCCTTTTCTCCGCCAGCCAATTTTATTGATATGAATAAATCATAATCAACTTTTAATCTGAAACGATTATAACTATCAAATAATTGATAAATACTATAATTTAACAAAACATTTTCATCTATTCCCAAACCTATTGATAAAATAGAAATATATTGAGATAAAACGGAAACGCTTTCTGACTAACGGCCGCGACTCTTCATTTCTGCAAGTTTTTTATGACGCTTTTTAAATTTCTAAACTAATGCCTATGCTTGTGGACCACCTGGATTATACTAATCCTTTTGTAGAACCTATGTTAAACAGAAGATTTCTTTTAATATATTCTTGAAATCCTCAAAGTTTTTTTGCTATATAAAATGTTGTTCAACCTTATCCTACTCTTTCTTAGAAAGCATAATACTCATAGGTAAAAAATCCACTTTATATTCTGGAAACAATAAGATTAAAACCATCTACATACAAGTCTTTATTTTATCTATCTAAACACTTTTCGCCTATCTTATTGTTGTCATTAATATTTCAAAATCATCTATATCAATTAAATGATTTTTGTCCTTCTCTGTCAAAACATTTTTTGAAAAAGTCAAATACTAACATCCAATATAAAAATTTTTCTATCCTACATAAGCAATCTCTTTTAATGAAGGTTGATGAATACTAATACCCGCTTTTATAAATGGAACATCATTTCCAGACAAAAGAAGTAAAGTATCAATCATTTCTATCAACCATTCCTATTTGAGATATATCCTATGAAAAATGGATTCCATGATAACTTAACGAATACATTGATAAATCTTCATTTAGAACTACTTCATTACAATTTAAAAATTTATATGTTCCAATTCCAGTTAACCTTATTTGTGGCTTATGATCCTTTTGAAACGTAGCATTTTTATTCGTTAAACTATTTAAAATTCCATCTATATACCCACATATCATTAAAGGTCTTATTTTTAAATCATTTAAAACCCAAGCATCATTATAACATACTATATCAAAATTTATATTATAATCCATAAAATTTGGATTTTTTCTATTTAAACTAAAATCATCAAGAGATATGATAATATAACTTTTTATTTCTTCATGCGTCCCTCTTGCTATTTTTGGATTTAATCTAATATAACCTTTATCTATTAAATCTCCCAAAGAGAAACTGTCAATTACAGATTTATAATCTGGATTTGTAGTTTCTAAACAATCTGGATTATTTATAATCAATAACCTTTTTAAATAATCACTATATGGACGACTCTAAACAAATAAAGTATGTAAAATTTGTCGAATATCTTCCGGACAAGAGAGAAAAGAAGAATAAATAGGTTTATTTAAAATTAAATCTTTTCTCATACTTTAATTACTCCTTTTATCTCAAAACGATTTAATCACAACATGCAGTTTAGTATCTTCTAAACTTCCATAATTAATATCAAAACCAGTACTATTTGACATACCAGTTAAAATATCTACTTTAACAACTGTATTATTCTAAGAATAGCTTATAATCTTAGCAAGAGTAGGATCAGAAATAGACCAAACCTAATCACTATTAAAATTCTTAGCTTTAAAAGTTAAAGTATCATAAGGTTTTGCGGACGTCGGTCCTTCAATATAAGGCTAGACATTATCGCTCTCACTCTGGTCCTCCGCAAGATCCTATAAAGTTTCTTTTACAAACTGATCAGTATTAGTATATGTTTCCTTTAAGGCAACCCTAATAATACCAGTAGTATAATCTTTCCCTTTAGTATAGCTATCGTTATAAGCTTGAACCTACCAAGGTTTTCCATTAATAATAACTCTGTCGAAACGTTGGAAAAAAGCCAAAGTATTCTCATCTTTTGTAATATAAAGAATCTTTGTATAATTCAAATCATTCCAAGTAACATTTCTTTTAGTGTGCCAAAGTATCGAAGTTTCATTAGGACCGGTCATCCATCCTCTATATGTAGAAGATGTTTCATTACCCTAATCATCTACAGTTATGATTTCAATCTATTCATCTGCTTTTCTAATTTCAGCTCTAAAATAGGCAGTCTATTCAGAATATTGCATGTAGACAATCCAGTAAGTGTCTGGTGTCCACTATTCTTTATTTCCATGCACCCATTTAAAAACTGTTCCATTATGAAAATCTGTATCTTGAACAACGTTAGAATCAAGAGGAATATCCTAAAATGGAATAGAAATTATTTTATCTTCATAATCCACTTTCAATTTATCATGGTTGATTAAGCATCTAAATAGAGGTTCAGCATTTACCAAACCATCTACTATCTATTCTAACTAATCTATATACTCAGAAGTTCCTCTTTCGCTCTAAATATTGTACTATTCTTCCAAATTATTTAAGAAATTAACTTCTATCTCAGTTAATTCTGCTTGATCTTGTAATTTAGTAATTAAATTAATAATATAATTTGCCTAACTATGTTTAGTTACATTATATTTCTGTACAACAGCACTTTGATAGGAATATAAAAGAGCCTTTTTTAAACTTTTTAATTTATCCTATCTCATTCGTATCCATTGGTCAGGACCTCCACGAACTCCTAATCTAATTCCTAAAGAACTTGATCCTGAACTAGGCTATGATCGATCGTGGAAATTATTATTAGTACGAATACGCTTGTTTAAATTATTAACTACAGACATTTCTATCTAAATTATTCAATATTCCCAAACATTCAAAGATAATTCTACGATACGTAAACATATCTTCTTCATCTTTGAGACTGAATAATCCTTCTAATTTACATAAAACAACGAAAAAAAGATCATCCTGACCTATAATCAATCTTTTCATACCCGCTAACTATTCTATCAACGTAGATAAAGGTTTCTACCACTCTTTTCCTTCTTCTCTTGTAGGTAATAATTTATACACTTGATTTATAATTCTTTTTATATTAAAATGAATTACATCTTTATCAAAAGAAATTCCTAAAGTTAAAGCCACTTGTTCCATTCTCCCGTGCCTCCTCTAGGTTGATTTTTCATTAAAGATCCAAAGGTAGAACGATAAATACCATCATCATCTTTTTTACGTCTTTTATATAAACGTTGTAAATGAAAACTTTCTCTTTCATAATCCTTTTTTAATTGAAGAAGTTTCTGCATATGATTTGCTTGACTTGTAAATTTAAAATCTGAACCACTATATTTCATTCTTACATTTTCAACAGATGCTAATTGCTGACCTATCCATTCTACTATCATATAACTAGAAATAATATTGATTTCTTCTAAAGTTAAAATATTATTAAAACCTAACTCATATATTGGATCCCCGTTATTATCATACTAATCGGTTTGTTTTAGTTCATAATCCAAATTCTGTCTTGGAAATTCAAATTTAACAATAGCAGACAATAACAGCTCCTATAGTATAGCGCAAGTGTCTTCTTGCGTTAATTCCATATACATATCATCCGTTATTTTAGAAAGAAAAGAATTATATATATCAGAGAAAGGTGTATAATTAAGATTAGCCATAATACACCTCCAAAATATTAACTTTCTTTTATGACGCGGCGGCTGGTTGTTGAAGATTTTGTCTAGGACTTCTGAACTCTACGTTTGGTTACATGTTGTTCTTCAGCGGGTTCCGCAGACTCTTTTTGAATTTTTATAGCATTATCAACATTAAAACCAAGTTTATTTAAAATAGCTTCGCGTTTTGCAACATCATTCAATGGAAGCATAACTGAAAATGTTTTGATTAAATCTCTCACTCCTTCTGGAGCAAAATCTAAACAATCCAAAAACTAATCCATTGAACCCTATTTTAATAATCTAATAATATCTTGTTCTGTATAAGAATACTCAGGTTCTACATGACCCAAGATAACTCTTACAACTTCTTCATTATTTAAAATAACTAAACTATCTCTTAATAGTTCCATTCCGCCAGGAATATAAGATAGCTTCTCTAACTCCTAGAGAGTAACTTCTTTTGTTTCTCCTGCTTGAAAGACCCTTCTCAATCCATTCATTTCTGGTATAGAATATACTACCGCACCATTATCTCTATTTAAAACTCTAATAACTGTTGATTTGTCCATTTTAAAACTCCTTTTTTCTCCTTATATTTGAAAATAAGGGGGCTTTTCAACCCCCTTATTTATTATTTTAACCTGTCACATCCTGTCCAACTATCGCGGTCCCAACGACTGCGGGACCGTCAATTAGTTTCCCCAGGTACCAGTGCCATTATTAATACTTAAGGAAGTATTCTTATATACGCACATACCAGGATTCTGGTTATAAACAGCCACACCTAATTTCTTATAGGTCTGGATTTCTCTTGACCAATCTGCATTTTCATGCTCGCGAACAGCAGTCTGTCCTTCAAAAGCTACTTTTACAGGTTTTTCTGCTCCAGTAGGAATAATCCAAGCATATCTAGGATCAATAACCTTAACTGCATTGTCAGCATCTTCAAAACTCTGAGGAAGAACGATCATGCTATGGTTCTTATAACGAGTAAAGTAACCATTATTCCATCTTTCTTCTTTCATACCATCAGACATAGCATCCCAATTGATAGCACTTAAAGTTCTAGGAGCTACCTGAGCAGCAAATTCATAAGTACAATAGATTGTACTCTTGCCATAAGCATCAGCTGTAGCTAAAAGACGATCAAATTCAGCTTCATCAAAGCCAGCTGCACTAGTCTTATTATGAGCATTGAAATTAGCATCTTCTGCCATAGCTACTAAAGCCTTAGCAATTTCACGATAAACAGCTTCATCAAGTCCTTCAAGAACTAGATCATATACATCACTCATAGTGATATGTCCATCTAAGAACTCTTCAAAACCGATCTGAGCTGCTCCACCGTAAGCAGAAGTAGGAACTTCTAATGTGTATCCATCAAGTTTGAATACTTCATATCTACCTGCTAAACCAACTCTTGTAACGAAAGTCTTAGCACGTTTCTTAGCATATTCGCTAATTCTTACACGGAAAATAGGTTTATCTCCCTGAGGATATGTTTTAACATCAGCGAACTGACCATAATTCTGAAGTACCTTTGTAGGTAAAACTTCATCTAAACCTACTTCAATTAAATTGAAAATTAAATTTTTATTTTCACGATACTCTGCATATGTTTTAGCGAGTTCGTTCATTTCATTCTTAAATGTCTCGTTTAAAGCTTCATAAGTCAGCTTCTTGTCACCAAAAGAGAAAGCAACAGAAGGATTTAATGAAGCCTTAGCAGTAGCCTTAGCTAATGCGACTAATTGTGTTCTATCTA
>Ga0310690_10005164_pt1 | contig 17910 bp, 15 predicted proteins | sample AusTroGonzalo_MG_2_FD_207661 | JGI IMG/M metagenome (GOLD analysis project Ga0310690, IMG submission 207661) | Bovine rumen microbial communities from tropical cattle in Woodstock, Queensland, Australia - Gonzalo_04 (v2) (version 2) | ecosystem: Host-associated > Mammals > Digestive system >...
CTGCAGTTTCTTGTGGCTCTTTTTTAAAAAGGATAACAGCATGGTTTAATTCTTTTTGAAATTTTTTTTCATTGTTTTAATTTCATCTTTAACATTTTGAATAAACTGCGCATTTGTTTCTTGAAGCGTTTTTTCAAGTTTATCGGCGTTGTAAAGTTTTCCTAATAACCAAAAATTAATTAAAAATGCTAAAAACGGCAAAGTAAACGGATTGGGAGCGTAAAGCTGGAATAGGGCCAAAGCGTTGTTAACAACGTATATCTTAAACAAAAAGCCTCGTAGGGAAGTCAAGTCAATTCCTTTTTCATAAGCACTAAAATAGGCGGTGTTAAAGTATAAATCTGTTGCCGGATGTTTTAAAATGTAGTGAAAAACAAGACACCAAGCCAATTCGGCAAGAGGATATGTCATCAAAATAAGCATGGATGGCGCCGCAAACTCATTGACTCCGATCAGAAAAAGAGAGCCGAGCAAAAACGAAACGGACATAAGCGCGCCTTCGTTTGTTTTAAGCTTGAATTCAAAGAAATTTGTTTGGAATAGGCTGAGAAAAACACCTAGCATGAGCATTGAAAATAAAATAAGGCTCAGGGGTAAGCCTCCGGCGAGCGAAATTAAGACTATCCCAATTAAAATCATCGATATTAAAGATGAAGAAAAGCCTGGGAGAGCGACAAAAAGTTTGGCGCTGAACACGAAGCCCCCAAGCAATAAACCGATTATTAAAATTTGTATTTCGTAAGGTATGATGTTTGTTAAAGGAAGTGATTCTTGGTTTAGAAATAAAAAGGCACTCAGAATTGAAAAAGCAAAAACAGAAACATTGAGAAGTTTGTTTGTTTCTAAAAGGAATAAAATGTAAATTAATCCCGAAAACAGAAACGGTAAAAAAAGTTGAGAGGTTTTTAGGGGAACAACAAAGTTTTCAAAATGTTGCGCAAAAAAGCTGATGCCTAAAGAGCCGGTAAATAGCAAAAAGAAAATGTATATGTATGGGTCTTTTTTTAAGGTATATTCTTCCAATTCGTCGTTTTTGGAAACCAAGCTTTTGCTTAAAAGCGTTGTTAATCCATAAGTCAGAGTAAATATTAAAATACTTGCCGTGAGCAGAACCATAGATTTCTCCTTTATTTCGAGCGTACCATACAGGCGGCAAAAAACGAATCCATACCACCGAAGTTTTTCATATGATACGATAAAGTTCTTAAAACTTTTTTATCAACGATATTTTTATCTAAATTTATTCCTTCACAGGTTTTAACATTTGATACCAAATCTTGAAGCGTGAATTCAGGGTGATTTTTTAGGAATTTTTCGATTTGTTCTTCTCCTTCTTTCTTTGCAACAGAGCAGGTGCAATAAATCAATTTTCCGTCTAAACAAAGGTGGGAAGCGCTCGCTTCAAGGAGTTTTTGCTGAATATTTTGAACAGATTTGATATCATCAAATGTTTTAGAAAAAAGAATTTCGGGATGTCTTCGAAAAGTGCCCGTTGCCGAACAGGGGGCATCAATTAAAATGATATCAAAAATATCTTCAGTGCTTTCCAGATATTTAAAGGCGTCTGCACAAAGGATGTTCAGATTTTCGGTTAAATTTAAGCGAGCCATGTTTTCTTTTAGGGTTTCAAGACGATCTTGACTTATGTCAAGAGCCGTGACAACGGCGCCCTTGGAAAGAAGTTGCGCCGTTTTACCGCCCGGTGCGGCACAAAGATCTAAAACTTTTTTGCCCTTAATGTTGCCGAGCAAACAAACAGGCAGAGAGGCAGCTAAATCTTGCACCCACCATGATCCCTCTTTGTAGCCTTTTAAGGAGGTAATGCTTAAAGCATCTTTTTTGAGGCGAATCGTGCCGTTTTCAAAAAGTGTGCCGTTCAGTTCTTGTGCCCAAAACTTCGGGTTTTCTTTGGGCGTTATGTCAAGAGGTGGCTCACTTAAAAGCATTTGCTCCATTTGGTGGATTTGTTCTTTTTTATAATCATCTTTTAAAATTTGTTTGAAAGTTTCAGGAAATTCTGCTGCATTTTGCATTTCATCTTTATGATTACAAATTTTGCGTAAAACGGCATTGACCATGGAAGAAGAAAATTTGCCGGAAAGTTTTTTTGCAATATTAACATATTCGTTGATGGCAGCATAATCAGGCGTGTCCATATACAAAATTTCGGTTGAAGCCAAAAGCAAGATATATTCCAATACTTTATTTTTTTGAGAAATTTTCTTAACAAGTATTTTGCCTAGGAGTTTATCAATAACACTTTTTCGCCTTAAAGCCGTTAAAATGAGAAAGTTTGCAAAAGCCGTGTCTTGTGTTTTAAAATCTGATTTTAAAGCATTAAAAAACGCTTTTTCTTCTAAAATTTTTTCTATGGTTTTTATGCATTGAATTCGAAGTGACATCATTTCCTCTCCATACCAAAATAGTTGGTTTGTTTTTTGTTTGCAAGGAAAATATAAAGAAAAAACTGATAAAAAATGAGAGATTGTTCTTGAGTTTTAAGCGGTAATGCTCTATTTTCAAATGAGTAAAATTAAGAAACTAAGAACTAAAAGGATCATTAAAATGAGTGGCAAAGCACGTTATAACGATAAAGAAACATTTGAAGAATGGCAAAAAACATGGGCTTTGGAAGACAGGTATAATTTCAAATCTATTGAGAAAAAATGGCAGAAAATTTGGGAAGATGAGAAGACCTATAAGGTTAATATTGACCATACAAAAGAAAAATTTTATGCACTTGTGGAGTTTCCGTATCCGTCAGGCCAAGGCTTACATGTTGGACACCCGCGCTCTTACACCGCACTTGACGTGATTGCTCGCAAAAAAAGAATGCAAGGTTTTAATGTGCTTTACCCGATGGGTTTTGACGCTTTTGGGTTGCCGGCTGAAAACTATGCTGTGAAAACAGGGATTCATCCTGCCATTTCAACCGCTCAAAATATTGAAAATTACACGAGACAGCTCAAATCGCTCGGTTTTTCATTTGATTGGGACAGAGCTGTTAACACATCTTCACCTGAATATTACAAGTGGACGCAATGGATGTTTATTCAATTTTTTAAGCACGGTTTGGCCTATAAAGATAAAATTGCCATTAACTGGTGTCCGAGTTGTAAGGTCGGATTGGCCAATGAAGAAGTTGTGAACGGGTGTTGCGAACGTTGCGGGCATGAAGTTGTACGTAAAGATAAAGAGCAATGGATGATTGCCATTACAAAATATGCCGACAGATTGATTGATGATTTGAAAGATTTGGATTTTATTGATCGGGTAAAAACACAACAGATTAATTGGATTGGCAGGTCAGAAGGTGCTGAGCTTGATTTTGAATTCGGCGGTGAAAAATTAACCGTTTTTACAACACGTCCGGATACGTCTTTCGGTGTAACTTATATGGTTTTAGCTCCGGAACATGAATTTGTTCAAAAGTATATGGATCGTTTTGAAAATCAAGACGAAATTAAGGCTTATGTGCTTGAAGCTTCCAAGAAATCTGATTTGGACCGTACGGCAAATGATTCAAAGACAGGTGTTGAACTCAAAGGTATGAAAGCTAAGAACCCGTACACAGGACAAGAAATTCCTGTGTTTATATCAGATTATGTTTTAACGGGGTACGGCACGGGTGCCATTATGGCTGTTCCGGCGCATGACAGCCGTGACTATGCTTTTGCAAAGCTCTTTGATCTACCGATTATTCAGGTTTTGGAAGGCGGAGATATTTCACTTGAGGCTTTTGAAGGAGACGGCTTACACATAAATTCCGGCTTTTTGAATGGTTTGAACAAAGTTGACGGCATGAAAAAGGCCATTGATTATGCTGTTCAAAACGGATTTGGTCGGGCAAAAGTGAATTTCAAACTCAGAGATTGGGTGTTTTCACGTCAGCGTTATTGGGGCGAACCGATTCCGATGGTGTATTGTGAGCATTGCGGCTGGCAGCCTTTGGATGAAAAAGATTTGCCACTTGAACTTCCGATGGTGACAGATTTTCTGCCTAATGATGAAGGCGAATCGCCGCTTGCGAAAGCCACCGATTGGGTCAACACGACGTGTCCGAAATGTGGCGGAAAGGCTCGGCGCGAAACGGACGTTATGCCGAACTGGGCCGGGTCTTCGTGGTATTTCTTAAGATATTGCGATCCGAAAAATGACAAAGAATTTGCCTCAAAGGAAGCTCTTGATTATTTCATGAATGTTGATTGGTATAACGGCGGTATGGAACACACAACACTTCATTTGCTTTATTCCAGATTTTGGCATAAGTTTTTATATGATATAGGATATGTACCGACCAAAGAGCCATACAATAAGCGGACGTCACATGGTATGATTTTGGCTTCAAACGGCGAAAAGATGAGCAAATCACGCGGTAATGTTGTTAACCCGGATGATATTGTTGAAAATTACGGGGCAGATACATTCAGGCTTTATGAAATGTTTATCGGTCCGTTTGATCAGGCAGCCATGTGGTCTGACGAAAGTTTGATGGGTGTCTATCGTTTTGTTTCCAAAGTTTATGCTTTGTTTAAGAAGGTGTATCGAAACGAAGATGTCAAAATAACGGATGCCGATTTGCGCGCCATGCATAAATGTATTTTGGATGTAACGGAACGTATTGATCAAATGAAATTTAATACGGCAGTGTCGGCTTTGATGACGTATGTGAATTATCTTTCAGACATGAAGATGATTCCGGCCCAAATGTATGAAACTTTACTTAAACTTTTAAGTCCGTTTACGCCACACTTGGCAGAAGAAATGTGGGCGCGTTTAGGGTATTCGGACAGCATTGTTACCGTTTCTTGGCCACTTGGCGATAAGAAGCTTGCGCAAGATGATGTTGTGACGATTGCCGTTCAAATTAACGGTAAAATGCGCGGTACGATTGAAATGAAAAAAGACAGTTCTGACGAAGAAGTGAAAAAGGCTGCACTTTCTTTGGAAAATGTGGCACGTCAAACAAGCGAATCGGGTATTAAAAAAATCATTGTTGTTAAAAATAGGATTGTGAACATTGTTGCGTAATTTAAAAATATTAATTCTTCTTTCAGCTCTGACCGCTTGTGGATTTGAGCCGTTGTATGTTGAAAGACACTCTGATGAAAAATGGTATTATAAAGGTGAATTTGATACCTCTATTGCCGAAGAAATGGCGCAAGTTAAAGTTGAGCCGATTGCAGATAGAATAGGGCAATTGGTGAGAAATGATTTACTTGATAGTTTAACCCCCAAAGGTATGCCCGATAAACCGAAATATCGTTTGGAAATAAGCAATGTTAGGAAAAGCACTGCCAAACAGGCTATGCGTGATGACATCACTGCAACACGTGAGCGTGTTGAATATAAGCTCAATTACGGACTTTATGACGCCTCAAGCGGCAAAAAGCTTGTGTCCGGTGATACGTTGGCGCTTTTAGGTTATGATATTATGGCCAATCCGTATTCGACAACCTTTTCCGAAAAGAAAATAGAAAAAGATGCGGCGAAAATTATGGCAGATGATATTTCGCTTCGAATCGGCGCTTACTTCCACTCTGTTTTAACAAAACGCGGTAATCCGAATGAACTTTAAACAAGCGGACATTGATCGGTTTTTTAAATCTCCTGATGAAAAGGTCAGATGTGTTCTTTTGTATGGCACAAACGAGGGGATGATTGCAGATTTGCTCACCAAATTTGCGCGAACGGTTTGTGATGATTTAAACGACGCCTTTCGAGTAAGCACGTTTCAGGCGGAAACAATAGAAAAAGATATTGGGGCGCTTTATGGAGATTATAACGCAACTTCTCTGATGGGCGGTCGCAGAGTTATTTTGATTAAAGATGCAACGAATGCTTTGGGAAAGCATATTCAAGATCTTTTAGAAAACAGTTCATCCGACACGTTGATTGTGATCAGTTCGTCAAAAATGAACACAAAATCATCTTTTGTGACGTATTTGAACGCATCTCCTATCGGAATTGCCGTCGGTTGTTATGAAGACAGAGCAGAAAACATCAGTACATATGTGCGAAGCTTTTTTATTCAAAACGGAATTACAATTGCAACTGATGCGATGAATCTTTTGTGTGCTCGTTTATCTCCTGATCGAAAAGCCAGTTTTAACGAGCTTGAAAAACTGACAACCTATATCGGTTCAAAGAAAAATGTCACATTAGAAGATGTTCAAAAAGCGGTGAGTGATACTTCCGGAAGTTCGGTAGAAGATTTGTGTTATTTCGTGGCCGGAGGGCAATCAGAAAAAGCCGTATCCTCTTATGAATCTCTTTTAAGCGAAGGGGAAGATCCTTTGATGCTTCTTCGTTATTTGGCTTATCATTTTTTGAAACTTTTGGATTGCGTTGCAAAAATTGAAAAAGGTGAGACAGCCGAATCTGCGGCATCTTCTCTTCGCCCGCCTTTAATGTTTTTCAGAAAATCCGATTTTACGTTGCAACTTAAAATTTGGAGAAGGCAATCTCTTCTAGATGTTCTTTCTTTGTTATACAAAGCCGAGCGCGATTGTAAAACAACGGATTATCCGGTAAAAGAAATTGCAAGTTGGACGATGATGCAAATTTCCGGCGCTGCCCGAAAGTTAAAGTGCGTATAAAAAACGCATATAGCTGGCGACTAATACAGAAAATTTCGTTTATGCTCGGTCATGTACTTCTTTGTACACTCCCGTCGCATGCGCTCGATTTTCTTATTATTCGCGCACGCTCTCCACGTTTTTTTTGAGTATAACAGCTTTTCTGCTCTTTTAAGTGAAGGTGTGGCTATTTGTACGCATCGCTCAAAAGTTTCGGCGTGTTGACACACGCTATTTAAACTTTAGTTTATCACCGACTTTGATGCCGTGTTTTTTAACTTCGCCTGCGTTGAGTTCAATGACGTAAGCAGAGGGTTTTAATGTGGGACGAATTGTTTTTAAACTTAACGGCTCTGTGTTTTCAGCAATGCCGATGATTATTTTCTCTTTTGAAACAAAGAGCATATCAAGCGGAATGTAAGTGTTTTTCATCCACATGGCGATGGGTTGATGGTGTGATGAATCAAAAATAAAAATCATACCCGAATCTGTTTTGAGATGTTTTCGAAACATCAGACCTTTAATCATTTTGAGCTCGGTGTCGGCACGTTCAACAAAATACTTAACTTCTCCTTTTGATGTTTGAATGATTAACGGTTCTAAATCAGCTTTTGAGCAAGCCGAGAGCAATAAGAAAACACTTAAAATTTGCAACAATTTTTTCATATAAAATCTCCTTTTGCCAAGATAATCGTATATTGTAAAAATTGATTTAAAAACTTTCTTTTTTCGTTGTTTTTGCAAACACCTTGTGGCAAACTGAGAGACGGTAAAAAAAGGATAGGTGTTGATTTGTTTGCAGACAACGTTTCGCTTTCAAATAAAAAATGGGTGTATCAAAAAGCTGATGAAAATCAAATTCAGTTTTTGATGCAACGTTTGGGGTTTGCTTATCCGATATGCCGTATGCTTCAAGTAAGGGGCATAGATGATCGGTCTGCCGAAAATTTTTTGGACCCTAAAATTCAAACATTAATGCCTAATCCTTCATGCTTAAAAGATATGGATAAAACAGCTTCGTTTTTGGCTGATGTTATTGAGAAAAAACAAAAAGTCGGTATTATCGGCGATTATGATGTTGACGGGGCAACATCATCCGCTCTTTTAAGGCATTTTTTGGAGTTTTTCGGAATTTCGGTTAAAGTGCATATTCCGGAGCGTGATGAGGGATACGGACCGAGCAAAAAGGCTTTTGATGAATTTAAAGATGACGGTATTGATTGTGTGATTACAACCGATTGCGGAACAACGGCATTTGAAGTTTTAGATCAGGCCGCCGAAGATGGTTTTAAGATTGTTATTTTGGATCATCACGAAGCCGAATCGAAATTGCCTAAAGTTTTTGGAGTGGTTAATCCGAAAAGGTTGGATGAAGATGACGATTATCCCGATTTAAAATATATGGCTGCTGTCGGCGTTGTGTTTTTAACGCTTGTTGCCGTTAATCGTGAATTGACCAATCGCGGGTTTTATCAAACACATGAGAAGCCTAATTTGTTAAATGAACTTGATATGGTGGCTTTAGGGACGGTCTGTGATGTTGTGCCGCTTCAAGGCTTAAACAGGGCTTATGTTAAACAAGGTTTGAAGGTTATATCGAATCGCACAAATCTCGGATTAACGACATTAATTGATAATTCCGGTATTCATCAAAGACCGACGGTTTATCATTTGGGATACGTTTTAGGGCCTCGTATTAATGCCGGAGGCAGAGTAGGAGATTCTTCTTTCGGACATAAGCTTTTATGTACGTCAAGCCCGGCGGAAGCTTTGGATTTGAGCCAAAAGCTTAATCAATTTAATGCTGACAGAAAGGATATAGAAGCCCATGTTTTAAGCGAAGCCTTAGAGCAATTGGAAGGAAAATCACAAGAATATCCGATGGCTTTTGTGTATGGCAATACGTGGCACCAAGGTGTTATCGGTATTGTTGCCGGCAAACTAAAAGAGCGGTATAATTTGCCCGCTTTCGTGATGAGTGTGGAAGAAGATGAAGTGAAAGGTTCGGCGCGTTCCGTTACGGGGCTTGATTTGGGTGCGCTTATTATGACAGCCAAAGAAAAGGGGCTCTTGACCAAAGGCGGCGGGCATACAATGGCGGCAGGTTTTTCATTAAATGAAGATCAGATTGAGGCTTTTAGAACGTTTGTCGGAGAATATATTAAAGAAAAATTGCCCGCAGAAGCTTTGATGCCGACAATTGATTTTGAAGCCGTTGTGAGCTTGAGTGGCGCTAATATGGATTTGGCAGAAAAAATTGAAACATTGGCTCCGTTCGGGGCGGGAAATCCGGAACCTAAGATTGTGATTGAGAATGTGAAAATTTTTAAGCCGCTTATTGTTGGAGAGGGACATGTGAGATGTTTGCTTTCTGACGGACATTCAAATATGCTTAAAGCGATTTGTTTTAAGTGTACAGATAATGAAATCGGTCAGGCTCTTTTAGAGGGAAAAAATGAGCGTTTTAACGTTTTGGGAACGCTTCGTGTTGACCGTTTTATGAATAACAAAAATTTACAACTAACCATTGAAGATTTAATGAGGTGTGAAAATGAGTAAAAAAAGAAAAAAGAAATCAGCTGAACAAAAATCATCTTTAATCGGAAGATTTTTTTCAAAGTTGAAAACATATCTTTTTACCGGCATTTTGGTGACGGCGCCGGTTGGTATGACGTTTTATATTGCATACAATTTGATTATTTATATTGATAAATGGTCTAATGCCATTGTGCCGCCGAAGTTTCGTTTTAGTGAATATTTAGGTGTCGAAGTGCCGGGACTTGGTGTTGCGGTGATTGTGACGGCACTTGTTTTAATCGGTATGTTCACAACCGGTTATGTCGGGCGCTTCTTTGTGCGTTTGGGCGAAAGAATCGTTTCTAAAATGCCTTTCATTTCGAGCATTTATAACCTTCTTAAACAGGTTTTTGAAACTTTCTTTTCCGGCAAAAAACAATCATTTAATCAGGTTGTTTTACTTGAATATCCGAGAAAAGGTGTTTGGGTGATCGGTTTTGTGAGTGCCAAAACAGGTGGTGAAATCGGTAAAAAAATTAAAGGTAAAGTTTTAAATGTTTTTGTGCCGACCACGCCGAACCCGACTTCAGGCTTTTTGATTTTTGTAAAAGAAGAGGAAGTCATTAAACTTGATATGAGCGTTGAAGAGGGGTTGAAACTCGTTATATCCTGCGGTATCGTCACTCCCGAAAAACCTGAAAAACCATAAAAACGCGTATACTGGCGCATCTAGAGCAAAAATTGCGAGAGCGGAAGAATTCATGTACCTTTTTGTACACTAAAATTTTTCCGCCTCTTATTTTCGCTTTATCTCCACTACTCTCCGTGTTTTTGGAAAGCGCGTGTCGAGGCTAAAGAAAACCTGCGTGCCTTTTGAGAAATTTTTATTTTAAGGGTGTTTTTTGCTGGTTTTTGTTTTTTATGATTATGTATAAAATGATTAGCGCAAAAACGAGTGAAATGGAATTGAAGATCATCATCTGGATTGAGTTAAGATAAATGCCATATAAAATCCAAGAAAGCATGCCGATGGCATAGATGATGTATGTTGAAAGCGACAAACCTTGAACGTTTTTTGTTTTGACGGTTTCAATTGATTGAGGAAGGAAAACGATGGCCGTACAAATACCGGCGATGTATCCTAGCAATTCTCCAAAAATGTGCATTCTTTTAATCCTTGTTTTGATATTTTGATATCTTATTGATAGAGTGTTAATAAAGATTTTAAATTTGTTAGGAAAAAAAAGATGTCTGTGATTTCAAATGAAAAAGTGGATGAAGAGAAGGTTCAAAAAGCTTCAAAAATTATTTTACAGTTGCAAGCTGAAATGCCTAAATATATTGCTAAAGGTTCGGGGCCATTTTTGGCAGCGATTTATGATGACAATGGAAACTTGATTTCAAAAGAAGCAAACAGTGTTGTTGCAGAAGTTTGTTCGCATAATCATGCAGAAATGAATGCCATCAAGGCAGCTGAAAAAAAACTTGGTACTTATGATTTATCAGGTTTTAATTTGAGCCTTTATGTAACTTCCGAGCCTTGTATTATGTGTTTGGGCGGTATTTTATGGAGCGGTATCAAAGCGGTTTATTTCGGGGTGCCATCTAAACGTGTGGAGGAAATAACGGGGTTTGACGAAGGGTTTAAACCAAATTGGTTTGAAGAATTTCAAAAGCGCGGTATTACGGTTTACGGAAATATAGAGCAAGCTGCCGGCGAAAAAGTTTTGAAAGATTATGTTGACGGCGGCTATAAAGTCTATAAACCGGAAAGATAAAAAACTTCAATAAAAAAACGAGTATTGAACTCGTTTTTTTATTGGTGGAGCTGAGGAGGATCGAACTCCCGACCTAATGATTGCGAACCATTCGCTCTCCCAACTGAGCTACAGCCCCATAAATTGCTCTTTTTTATAAAATATCTGTTTTATAAAATCAAGATAAAAAAATCTTTTTCTTGCTTTAAGGCATAAAATTCTTTATATCATGGCTTATGGAAAAAAGCATTGAAGCATTTTTAGGTAAAACAATTTCAAGCGTGCCTTTAAGTTACACGCCGTTTTTGCTTGCAGATTTCATCAAAACAAGTCAGCGCGATATTTTATATGTTGCAAGCAGCGGTAAAGAATTGGAAGAAATTGCTTCTTGTTTTTCTTTTTTAGCACCTGATGTTCAAGTTTTGAAATTGCCTGCTTGGGATACGGTGCCGTATGATAGGGTTTCACCGAATGTGAGTGTTGTCGGGCAGAGGCTTGAAACACTTTCAAGGCTTTCTTTTGAGCCGAATGTTAAAAAGCCACGCTTGATTGTGGCAAGTGTGGGGTCTGTTTTGCAAAAATTGCCACCGCAAAAAATCTTCTTAAATTCTCAGCGCATTTTTGAGGTGGGCGGAAAATTTGATTTTAATGATTTTATGCATTACGCCTCTATTAACGGATACACAAAAGTCGAGCAGGTGATGGAGCCTGCCGAATATGCCGTGCGCGGTGATATTATCGATATTTTCCCGGCTTCTTCAAATGTGCCTTTAAGGCTTGATTTGTTTGATGATGAAATTGAAAAAATTCGCACCTTTGATGTTATTTCACAACGCACAACAGGTGAGGTTAAATCATATGCCCTTAAAATTGCAGACGAGGTGGTTTTAGATAAAAATACCATTCAAAACTTTCGCCAAAACTATCGCGAATCGTTTGGTGCGGCAGGCTTGAAAGATGAGCTTTATGAAAGTATTTCAAACGGGGTAAAATATATAGGTTTTGAAAACTGGTTGCCGTTTTTTTATGACGAGCCGCTAAAAACAATTTTTGATTATGTGCCGATGGCGCTTGTCGTTTTAAGCCAGCACATTATGGAGGCAGTGAGCTCTAAAGAAGACAGTATTTATGATTATTACACGGCGCGAATCGAGGCTTTGAAAGTTAAAGATGTTTCATCCGATATGGTCTACAGGCCGGTTTTGCCCGATTTGATGTATGTTAATCAAAAAGATTTTGAAGCGCTTTTAAGGCAAAAAAATGCAATTTTTTTAAGTGATCTTTCAACGCCGACTTCTGCTGATGTTGTCAATTTGTCTGTCATACCGTCGAGAGATTTTGCGCATGCCAAGAATATTTCGCTTAAAACGGTTTATGAAGATTTGAAAGATTATTTAAGTGCCAATGCCAAATTGATGCGCTTGATTTGTTGCAACACACTCGGCTCTCGAGAAAAACTAATGGTTATTTTTGATGAATACGGCATCAAAAATGCAGTGCTTGCAGATACTTTTGAAACTGCTTTGAAATTGATGAATCAAAAGAAAATTGCCGTTGTTGTGGCTGATTTGGATCATGGTTTTAAGACAGATGTGTTCTGTGTGATTGGCGAATCGGATATTTTCGGTGAGCGACAAAACAAACGCGTACGCAAAGTTAAAGCGCAAGATTTTATTGAAGATATTTCCTCGCTAAATGTCGGTGAACTTGTGGTTCATATTGAACACGGTTTAGGGCGTTTTATGGGCCTTGAAAACATTATGGCCGGCGGGGCACCGCATGATTGTTTGAAAATTTTATATGCGCATGATGATAAGCTTTTTGTGCCGGTTGAAAACATTGATGTGATTTCGCGCTATGGATCAGACGATGAAAGCGTTTGCCTTGATACATTAGGCTCGCAAGCGTGGGAAGTTAAGAAAGCCAAAGCCAAAGAAAAAATCAAAGAGATTGCTTCAAGTTTGATTAAAGTGGCGGCTGAGCGTGAGCTCAAAACAGCTGACAGTTTTGCACCGCCGCAAGGCGTGTATGATGATTTTTGCGCGCGCTTTTTATATCACGAAACAGATGATCAAATGCATGCAATTGTTGACGTTCTAAAAGACTTAAATACCGGTCAGCCGATGGACAGGCTCATTTGCGGTGATGTGGGTTTTGGAAAAACTGAAGTTGCTTTAAGGGCTGCTTTTGTTGTGGCATCAAACGGGGCACAGGTTGCGCTTATTGTGCCGACAACACTTTTGGCACGTCAACATTATTTGAATTTTAAGTCTCGTTTAGAGGGTTTTGACGTTAAAGTGAGAATGCTTTCAAGGTTAACACCCCCTAAAGAAGCCAAAGAAACAATTGAAGGGCTTAAGAACGGAAGCGTTGAAATTGTGATCGGGACTCATGCGCTTCTTTCCGAGAATGTGAAGTTTTGTAATTTGGGGCTTTTGATTATTGATGAAGAGCAACATTTCGGTGTGACGCATAAGGAAAAGCTTAAAGCTTTGAAGTCAGACGTGCATGTTTTGACATTAACGGCGACTCCAATTCCGAGAACGTTGCAGCTTTCATTAACGGGCGTTAAAAATTTAAGCATCATTGCAACGCCGCCTATTGACAGGATGGCTGCAAGAACGTTTGTAATGCCCTTTGATAAAGTGATGATTAAAGAGGCGATTTTGCGTGAAAAATATCGTGGCGGTCAAACGTTTTTTGTTTGTCCTCGCGTGTCTGATATTCCGGGAATTGAAAAGATTTTAAGAGAACTTTTGCCGGATGTTAAAATTGCGGTGGCACACGGGCAAATGAAAGTTAAAGATTTGGAAGATGTGATGGAAGGTTTTTCAAATCTTAAATATGACGTTTTGCTTTCAACCACCATTATCGAATCGGGTATTGATATGCCGACGGTCAATACGATGATTGTTTTCAGAGCTGATATGTTCGGGCTTGCGCAGCTTTACCAGTTAAGAGGACGAATCGGGCGTTCAAAAGTGCGCGGATATTGCTATTTTACCATACCGGAGCAGAAAAAACTCAAACCTGTTGCGTTAAAAAGACTGAATATTTTATCTGCGCTTGATACGTTGGGTGCCGGTTTTTCGCTTGCCTCGCATGATATGGATATCAGAGGCTCAGGCAATGTGTTGGGAACAGAGCAATCCGGACATATTAAAGATGTGGGTATCGCGCTCTATCAGCATATGTTGCAAGAAGAAATTACACGCCAAAAAGCATTGATGATTAATGAAGCTGCAAAAGATATTGAGCAAGATGAATTCAGCCCGCAGATTATGACGGGAATCCCTGTGATGATTCCTGAAAGTTATGTGAAAGATTTGGGTGTGCGTTTAGGGCTTTATAAACGAATCGGCTCGCTTCAAACAAAAGATGAGCTTTTGGATATGAGAGCTGAGTTTGTTGATCGTTTCGGAAAATTGCCCGAAGAGGTTGAAAATTTGTTTGATACTATTGAAATTAAACAAATATGTTATCACGCAGGTATTTCAAAGGTTGAGGCAGGTGCTAAAGGCATTATGATTTCTTTTCATAATAATGTTTTTAAGGCGGTTGATAAATTAATTGATTTGGTTAATCGCTCATTCGGAGTGGTGCAAATCAGGCCGGATCAGAAGATTTTTATTGAAGGAAATTTAGCGGATTATCAAAAGCGTATTGAAATAATTAAAAAATATGTTACACTGTTTTCACAGATGGTTTGTATATAGAGAAAAAAAATGGCAAAAGAACAATTTGATAAGAGTTTATTGAAACTGTATCATCCTGAAGAGGTTCATGGGAAGATAGATCATTTTAAAGGTGATTGGCAGTATGTGGAAGAAGATAATTCTTTTATGCATAAAACGGGTTTGAAGTTTTTTATTGAAAGGGATGAGAAAGACGGTAGACGCCGTGTGTTTTTGCATGAAGATAATCTTGCCGGTTGGAAAAGGCACATGAATGAAACTTTTGGTTTAACTTTAAAGGAAATGACTGTTTATAAAGATAGGTTAAATCAAGAGTTTGTTGCTTTTCTTGGATGGTATGCCGAGCAGTTAAAGCAAAAGGCAGATAATATGGAAATTAATGCTCAGATGTTGCCTTATTTAATTAAACAATCGGTTGAAAAAGGCTATAAAAGTTAAGGCTTTAGTTTTTTCATGAGATCATTATAAGCCGTTGTGATTTTTTTGAATTTTTCCTCGCAAGATTTATCGCCGTCATTGACATCAGGATGATATTTTCGTGCGAGTTTTTTATATTGCTTTTTTAACGTGTCAATCGTTAAATCTTTAAGAGAAATGTTCATTGTTTGAGCGCACTCTCGGTCATGTGCGTTAAAATAAATGATGTGCTGCTGATCTTGGTTATCGAATCGGAGCATATCTCCGAGTTCATCAATAAAATCGTAACCGAACTGATATTTTATTTTGGAAGAAAAACCGCCAAAGTGCATTTTTCTTTCAGGTTTTTCCTGAGAAGCGCCATTTTCATCGGCATAATAATTCCACTTGGCGTTGTATTCAGCAACGTGCTCTAAGCAAAACCAATAGTATTCTTTTAAGGTTTTGTCTTTCGGCGCGCGATATTCGCCTTTTTCTTTACAGCCCGGAAAATCGCATGCATGAAATTTTCCTTCGTTTTGAGGAGCAAAATATTTTTTTGATTTCGTCTTTTTTGTGTTCATGGGTGCTTTTTAATATATAAAAACAGATTTTACAAAGAAAATTTTATTTTTTTTTAAAATTATTGTTGACTTTCGATAATTTAAACGGTTATAAAGTCATACCAGTAAAAATTAATTAATAGGAATAAAAATATGGCCAATCATAAATCGGCAAAAACGAGAATTGTAAGAAATAATAAACGTAGCCTCATCAACGGTATGAGAAGAAGCCGCGTTCGTACTTTTGTAAAAAAAGTTGATGCTTTGATTGCTGCAGGCAATAAAGAAGAAGCAACAGTTGCTTTCAAGGTTGCCGAGTCAGAGATGATGCGTGCTGCTCAAAAAGGTGTTTTCCATAAAAATATGGCATCACGTACGGTTTCTCGTTTAGCACAAAAAATTAAAGCTTTATAGTTTTAATTTTTTATCGTTTTTTTAACGCACAAAATGTCCGCTTTATGCGGTCGATGTTTTGTGCGTTTTTTGTCATAAAAGCCTAGAGAATCGGGCACTTTTAAAGAGAATCGGTGTCAAGAAAAATAATTTAAAAAATTGAAAAAAAATTGCTTGAGGTTAAAAAAAAATCTGTTTAGTATCAAAACCACTTTAAGAAATTATTAACGTATCAAAAAAACGGATTAACCAGTATTTAAATAAGGAATTAAATGAATGGCTGAGCAAGCAATCAAGAATAATGACAATTCTGTTCAAGATGAATGGGGACAAATTTGCAGCCAATTGAAAATGGAATTCGGTGAAACGGCTTTCGATAGCTGGCTGAGACCCTTGAGCTTAGGAACATATACAAACGGTGTGATGAATATTTGTGTTCCGACAGCTTTCATGAAAAACTGGGTGTTAACGCATTATTCTGATCGAATCCATAAAATTTGGGAACACAAAAATCCGAGCATTAAAAAGATTAATTTTGTTGTTCAAACACATGCTGATAATTCGCTTTTGAAAAAGATTTCTTCAACACCAACTCCGCAGAATATTTATATGCCGAATTTTGGCTCAATCAATAGCTTTAATGATTACGGTACACGTGAAGGTTTTATGCAGCTTTCCGCTCCTCTTAATCCTAATTATACTTTTGATTCTTTCGTGGTTGGTAAAACAAATGAATTTGCTTGTGCAGCGGCCAAAAAAGTTGCCGAATCCAGAAACGTTTCGTTTAATCCGCTCTTTTTATATTCAGGCGTCGGACTTGGTAAAACACACTTGATGCACGCTATTGCCTGGCACATTAAACAACAAGATCCGAGCCGGAATGTTATTTATTTATCTGCTGAGCAATTTTTGTTTAAGTTTGTGAAGGCTTTGCGCTATAAAGATACGGCGGCATTTAAAGAGCAATTCAGAGCCGTTGATGTTTTGATGGTTGATGATGTTCAGTTTATGAGCAATAAAGAATCGACTCAGGAAGAATTTTTCTATACGTTTAATTCTTTGATTGAAGAAGGGCGTCAGATTATTATTTCCGCAGATAAATCACCGACAGATTTAGAAGGAATCGAGATGCGTTTGAAATCTCGCTTGGGTGGCGGTTTGGTTGCTGACATTCATCCGACGGATTTTGATTTGAGAATGGGAATTTTGAATTATAAAGCCAAACAGATGGGAATCCAGTTACCGGAAAAAGTTGCGGAATTTTTAGCACAAAAAATTACCTCCAACATCAGAGAATTGGAAGGCTCTTTGAGACGAATCGTTGCTCATTCTCAGCTTTTATCAAGAAATGAAATTACGCTTGATATGACACAAGATATCTTAAAAGATATGTTACGTTCAATCGACCGTAAGACAACGATTGATGAAATTCAAAAGAAGGTTGCCGAATATTTTAACATTTCCGTTAAGGAGTTACAATCTTCAAGAAGAGCCAGAACAGTTGCAAGGCCACGTCAGATTGCGATGTATTTGGCAAAGCAATTGACATCACGTTCTCTTCCTGAAATCGGTCGTAAGTTTGACAGAGATCACACAACAGTGATGCACGCTGTGCGTAAAGTTGAGGGATTAATCGGGGAAGATGCCTCTTTGGCAGAGAGCGTGAACGTTTTGCGTCGCTCTTTGGAGAATTAATTAAATTTACTTTTTTAGTTCCTTGCCCCGTATGATTTTATCTGCGGGGTTTGTTTTTTATTATTTTTTACTTGACAAGAAAAATGAAGTTCGTTATTTATGTTTGAAAGTTTATGGCGGAGTAGCTCAGTTGGTTAGAGCAGCGGAATCATAATCCGCGTGTCGAGGGTTCGAGTCCCCCCTCCGCTACCATTTTTAAAACATCTCATCAAGGGATGTTTTTTTGTTTTTTGAGGAGTGGGGACTCGAACCCTAAAGGGTTCTCGGTCTTGCTTTGCTTTTTACGAAAAAAAAGCAAAGCTTCGGACACTTGTTT
>Ga0310690_10005165_pt1 | contig 17908 bp, 14 predicted proteins | sample AusTroGonzalo_MG_2_FD_207661 | JGI IMG/M metagenome (GOLD analysis project Ga0310690, IMG submission 207661) | Bovine rumen microbial communities from tropical cattle in Woodstock, Queensland, Australia - Gonzalo_04 (v2) (version 2) | ecosystem: Host-associated > Mammals > Digestive system >...
TCTTTCTTTTCCTCCGGGTACTAAGATGTTTCAGTTCCCCGGGTTCGCCCCATCTCACGATGGTACTGGATCTTCAATCCAGTGGGTTGCCCCATTCAGACATGCTCGGATCAAGTCCTGTTTGCAGATCCCCGAGCCTTTTCGCAGCTTACCACGTCTTTCATCGCCTCCGGATAGCCTAGGCATCCTCCGTTCGCTCTTCTTTCCTTTCTCTTTCTTTGTGCCATCTTTTTGTCAATCTCGGCGTCAGGCTCCGACTGCGGTCCTCACAACGCAAAGGTTGCTCCGGTCCTCGACGTTCGCCTTCCTTGACCTTGACAAAAATCTGACACAAAATTGTGAATCACACATTACTGTGTTTGCTCTTGCCTATTGAAATTGTAGTCCACAATCTTTCTACGAAAATTCCGTATTAAAACTACAGACTAAATTCTATCTTTTGCTTTACCTCTAATCTATTCTCTCAGTATTGTCAATGAACTTGAAATTCCCTTTTTTGAAACCGCCTTTTTACGTGCTCGTTTCATTTGGGACTGCAAAGGTAGTAACTTTTTTTGACCTGACAAATTTTTTTCACATTTTTTTGAACAATATTTTTTTTGTAGCTTTGTACACTATTAAAATGTAATACTAAGACCAACTAATATCTATTTCATTTCTATGAAAAAAATCTTCATTAGCCTTTTGTGCCTGGCTGCCGTCTTCTCTGCAGCCGCACAGGAAAAAGACAAAGGCGAAATCGTCAAGACCGGCATTAACTTCGGCCCCCTTCCGGCCATCGGCTATTCTTCCGACCTGGGCTGGCACTACGGTGCCCTTACCGATATCTATTGGTACGGAGACGGCTCGGTGTATCCGGACTATGTATGGAAAGCCAACGTAGAGGCCTCCTGGTACTCCAAGGGTAATTCCGTCTACCACGCCTTCTTCGACAGCAAATACCTCATCCCCGGCATCCGCGTATCGGCCGACCTCACTTACCTGGGCAACAAGACCAGCAACTTCTACGGTTTCGACGGCGCTGCGTCCAAATACATCAAGGACCTGGATAAGATTGTGGAGGGCCAGGGCCTGTACCTGATGCGCCGGGACAACTTCCGCGTGGAGCTCACCGCCCAGGGCAAGATTGGAGATAGCCACTGGGGCTGGGTAGGAGGACTGGCCTATAATTATTATAGGACCGGCCACGCCGTCAACAAGAGCCTGGACCCCGATGCCACCAAAGACATCTCCCTCTACGACGTCTACGTAAACCACGACATCATCCCCTCCCAGGAGGCTGCCGGCGGCCGCCATCTGGAATTCAAGGCCGGTGTGGTATACGATACCCGTGACCATGAGAACAACCCCAGCCGGGGCTCCAACCTGGAATTCTTCTTCTTCGGCTCGCCCGATATCCTCAACGGTGACCGCGGCGGTTATCACAACCACTACCTGAAGATGGCCGTCCACTACAAGCAGTTCTTCACGCTGGTACAGGACCGACTGGTCTTCGGCGGCCACGTGGCCTACCAGGGTCTCATCGCCGGCAATTCGCCCTTCTATACCCTGCAGACCATCATGCCCATCAACCGCAAGAACATCATCACCGACGGCCTGGGCACCACCAACACCATCCGCGGTACCGTCATCAACCGTTTCCTGGGTAACGGATATGTCTGGGGCAACTTTGAACTGCGCTGGAGCTTCGCCCGCTTTAAACTCTTCAATCAGAACTTCATCCTGGCCACCAATCCGTTCTTCGACCTGGGTATGGTGGTCCAGCCCTACCGCCAGGATCAGTTGAAGGCGCTCGCCGCAGATAACACCCAGATTGCAACCCGTCCCGACGGCACGCCCGTCCTGGTCAGCGACCTGTATACCGGCCAGGCCGAAAAACTGCACATGAGCGCCGGCGCCGGCCTGCACATCATCATGAACCAGAACTTCAACATCAACTTCGAGTTCGGCAAGTGCTTCGACAAGAACGATGGCGAAGGTCTGGGTATCAACATCGGCCTTAATTATATTTTCTAGTATGAAGAAAATTCTGCGTATTGCATCCCTCGGCCTGGCCATCCTTTCCCTCCATGCCTGCATGGCCGGTAAGTACATGTCCAATTATGCCCTCAAGCCTGCCGTACACGGCGTGGATGATATCGAGCGCACCCGCCACAAGGCCGATTCCCTGCTGCCCGGCAGCACCGCCTGGTATGACGACCTCAAGGCCCAGGGCATCCTGAAAGACCACTGGATTACCAACGATGACGGCCTCAAGCTGCACGCCTGCTCTGTGCCCGCCGCCAATCCGGCCGAAGCCCAGGGTACCGCTATCGTGGTGCACGGCTACGGGGACAACCACTTCGTATTCCTGTATCTGGTGCGCATGTACCGGGACCAGTTCAACTACAACGTCCTGTTCCCGGACCTCCAATACCACGGGTACTCGGAGGGTGACGAGATTCAGATGGGCTGGAAAGACCGTCTGGACATGCTCAAGTGGATTGAAGTGGCCCACGACCTGTTCAAGGACGACTTTATGGTACTCCACGGCGTATCCATGGGTGCCGCCACGGTCATGATGACCAGCGGGGAAAACACGCCGGACTATGTGAAGTGCTTTGTCGAAGATTGCGGCTATGCCTCTGTGGTTATCCAGTTCAACAACAACCGCAAGCAGAGCTTCGGCTTCATCCCTCCGGACGTACTGCAGAGTGCCAGCCTGGTGACCAAGAAGAATTACGGTTGGAGTTTCTGGGAAGCCTCTTCCGTGAACCAAGTTGCCAAGTGCGAAAAGCCCATGCTGTTCATCCATGGAGATGCCGACGACTTCGTGCCCTTCGACAACCTCCAGATGGTCTATGACGCCAAGGTCAAAGGATACAAGGAAAAGTATGTGTGCCACGGCGCCGTCCATGCCAATTCCTATCAGAAAGACCCGGAAGAATACATCCACCGGGTATCCAACTTCCTGAAGACTGTCAAAAACATGATTAAGTACGGAAGTATTTATGACTAATAAGTATATCTTAGCCCTGGACCAAGGTACAAGCTCGTCCAGGGCTATTGTTTTCGACCACGACGGAAACATCTGCTCCGTGGCGCAACAGGAATTCACCCAGTACTTCCCCCAGCCCGGCTGGGTAGAGCACGACCCCATGGAAATCTGGGCGTCGGAGGCCGCGGTCATCGCCGAGGCCATCACCCGGGTGGGCATCAGCGGCAGGGACCTTGCCGCCATCGGCATCACCAACCAGCGGGAAACCACCATCGTCTGGGATGCCGAAACCGGCATGCCGGTGTACAAGGCCATCGTGTGGCAGGACCGCCGCACATCGGCCTACTGCGATGAGCTAAAAGAACAGGGCCTGGTGGAGAAAATCCGCCGCAAGACGGGCCTCATCATCGACGCTTACTTCTCCGGCACCAAGATCAAGTGGATCCTGGATAACGTTCCGGGGGCAAGGGAAAAGGCCGAAGCCGGCAAACTGCGCTTCGGCACCGTGGACAGCTGGCTGGTATGGCAGCTCACCCGCGGCACGGTCCACGTAACCGACGTCACCAACGCCTCCCGCACTATGCTGTTCAACATCAACACCCTGGAGTGGGACCCCGAGCTGCTGGAACTGCTGGGCGTCCCCGCCTCCATGATGCCGGCCGTAAAGTCCTCCTCGGAGGTATATGGTCACACCAAGACCACCATCTTCGCCCACGAGGTTCCCATCGCCGGCATCGCCGGAGACCAGCAGGCCGCTCTCTTCGGCCAGATGTGCACAGAACCCGGTTCTGTCAAGAACACGTACGGGACGGGCTGCTTCCTGCTCATGAATACGGGCACCGAGCCCATCCTTTCCATGAACAACCTGCTCACCACCGTAGCCTGGAAGATTGGCAACACCGTGAACTACGCCCTGGAAGGCTCCATCTTCGTGGGCGGTTCCGTAGTACAGTGGCTGCGGGACGGCCTGGGCATCATCCGCTCATCGGCCGAGATTGAGGCCCTGGCGGCCACGGTACCCGACAACGGCGGCGTTTACTTCGTGCCCGCCCTCACCGGCATGGGCGCCCCCTACTGGGACCAGTACGCCCACGGTGTCATCTGCGGCATCACCCGCGGCACCACCGCCGCCCATATCGCCCGTGCCGCCCTGGAAGGCATCGCTTTCCAGACCATGGACATCGTCCGGGCCATGGAGCGCGACGCCGGCGTCAAGCTTTCAGAGTTGAAAGTGGACGGAGGCGCCTCCCGCAACAACCTGATGATGCAGTTCCAGGCCGATATCCTGGACACCGCCGTCATCCGTCCGGAAATCACCGAAACCACCGCCATGGGCGCCTGCTACCTGGCCGGCCTGGCCGTAGGTTTCTGGAAGTCCCTGGACGAAATCAAGCAGCAGTGGAAGGCCGAACGCACCTTCACGCCCTCCGGCAACGACGTCACCGCCGTCAAATCCGGCTGGGCCGATGCCATTAACAGAACCATAAATAAATAAGTGTAAGGTGTCTCTTCCGGAATCGTCGCTTCGCGACCCCTCCCATAAATGGGCCCCTCCCTCTTATGTTGCCGAGGGTGGCACAGATTCCGGAAGAGACACCTTACACTAAACAAACAGTTATATTATGTCACAGTATATTTTTGAATTTTTGGGAACACTGATTCTGGTGTTATTCGGTGACGGTGTTTGCGCCGCCTGTTCGTTGAACAAATCCAAGGCACAGGGCGGCGGATGGGTAGTCATCTCCCTGGCCTGGGGCCTGGCCGTGATGATGGGCGTGCTGGTGGCCGGTCCGGTCTCCGGCGCTCACCTGAACCCGGCCGTGACGCTGGGCCTGGCCATCGCCGGCAAGTTTGCCTGGAATATGGTGTTTGGTTATATCGTGGCCCAGATGCTGGGCGGCTTTGTAGGAGCCGTGCTGGTATGGGTATTCTACAAGGATCACTACAAGGCTACCGCCGACCAGCCCGACACCATGCTGGGCACGTTCTGCACCATGCCGGCCATCTGGAATCCTTGGCGTAACTTCCTGAGCGAGTTCATCGCCACCTGCCTGCTGGTGTTCCTTATCCTGGCCATCGGCACGCAGGGCAATGCCTTCCAGGTGGGTCCTGTATCGGCCAGCACCGGTGCCATCGGCGCATGGCCCGTCACCTGCGTCATCATGGCCCTGGGTATGTCCCTGGGCGGAACCACCGGCTACGCCATGAACCCGGCCCGCGACCTTTCCCCGCGTTGCGCCCATGCCGTCCTGCCCATCGAGGGCAAACGGGACAGCGGCTGGAATTACAGCTGGGTGCCCGTAGCAGGCCCTATGCTGGGTGCCTGCATGGCCGCAGGAATTTTCCTGCTGGTGTTCTAAAAGGTAGGGCTGGGTACTTTTTGCAAGTACCTCTGAATAAGCCCATTATAATTCACTTCCAGCCCGAGCCCCCCAAAAAAAGGGGTTCGGGCTGGAACTATTACTGTAACAAGCTTAATATAAAATACTTAACACTTCTGCCAAAGCCTGGCTCAATGTCGCTCTTCTTTCAGGGTGAGTCCCATGAAGAAGATGGCCAGCAGGCAGGAGGCAATCAACAGGAGGAAGGTCCAGTTCCAGCCGAAGTTCTGCGCCACCCAGCCAATCACGGTATTGGCCAGGATGAAGGTACCCAGGAAGTAGCCGAAGAAGCCGGTGAGGCCGGCGGCGGTACCGGCGGCGTTCTTGGGAGCCAGGTCCAGGGCCTGTACGCCGATGAGCATCACGGGGCCGTAGATGAAGAAGCCGATGCCGATAAGGCTGATAATCACCATGGTAAGGTTGTCGATAAACTGCCAGTACAGCACGATGAAAATGAGCACCAGGGCCATGAACAGCATGGTGGGCAGGGCGCGCTTGCCGTGGAACAGTTTGTCTGACAGCCAGCCGCAAAGCAGGGTTCCGGGAATGGCGGCGAATTCGTAGGCGAAGTAGGCCCAGCCGGCGCTCTTGAGGTCGATGCCCTTCTCCGTGAGAATGGTGGGAGCCCAGTCCAGGCAGCCGTATCTTACCATATATACAAAAGCGTTGGCCAGGGCGATAAACCACAGGAACTTGTTGTTGAGCACATACTGGAAGAAGATTTCCTTGGTGGTAAGGGTTTGCTCGTGCTTCTCGGAATAGTTCTTGGGATAGTCGTTGCGCCAGGCCTCAACCGAAGGAAGACCGCAGGACTGCGGCGTATCGCGCAGCAGGATGTAGGCCAGCAGGGCGATGAAAATGGCCACGGCTGCCGGAAAGGCGAAGGTGCCGATGAGGAAGTACAGTTCCGTGTGTGCACCGTAGAACCAGCTGCCGAACCATACCGCACCGTAAGTGGCCATCGGCCCCACCAGGGCGCCGCCCACATTGTGCGCGCAGTTCCAGATACTCATCATGGTGCCGCGCTCCCCGGGGCTGAACCAGTGCGTCATCACGCGGCCGCAAGGAGGCCAGCCCATGCCGTTGAACCAACCTACGGCGGCATTGAGCACACCCATCACCAGGATGGCCAGGGCCTTGTGGTCGGCCCCGATAAACTGGATGGGCACAATCATGAAGCACATGGAGATGGCCGTGAGGATCAGGCCCAGGGGCAGGAAAACGCGGGCGTTGGAGCGGTCGCTCACGCTGCCCATCAGGAATTTGGACAGGGCGTAGGCCGCAGCGTTCAAGCCCAGCACAAAACCCAGTTCGGTTTTGTCAAAGCCCAGGGGCTCCATGGCGGGAATGGCCATGGACAGATTCTTACGCACCAGGTAGAATCCAGCATACCCGATGAAGGCGCCGATGAATACCTGCAGACGCAGGCGCTTGTACTTGGCATCGGCCTCGGGACCGGTCTGTGCCGGCAGGTAGGGCGGTTGTTGGAGAAATTTCAGCATAGTTTATTCAATTGCTTCGGCCAGGATGGAGATGGGGTTCATCACCGTGTAGCCGGTACTCATTTCGATTTGCCATTTGCAGGTTTCGCAGTCGCAGGCCACTACGTCGGGGTTCACGGAACGGATTTGGGCAAACAGGGGTTCTCCGATGGCCTGGGACACCTCGTAGTTCTCCTTCTTGAAGCCGTAGGTGCCGGAGATGCCGCAGCAGTTGGAGTCCAGCAGGATGAATTCCACCCCCGGAATCATGCGCAGGAGTTTCTCCGAGAAAATGGCCCAGCCCATCTTCTCCAGGTGGCAGGGAGTATGGTAGGCTATCTTCTTATGATAGCCGGCCTTGAACTTCAGGGTTGCTCCCTTTTCCAGCTTCTCGAAGATGAAACGGGTGGCCAGCAGCAGGGATTCGCGAACATCGGCATTGTCCACGCCCAGCAGGTTGGGGTACTCGTCCCGCATGGTGAGGGCACAGGTGCTGGAAGTGGTGACCACTTTGAGGCCCTTGTCCAGCACCGCCTGGCGCAGCTGGGCCACGTTGTGGATGGCGTGCTTGCGGGCTTCGGCCGACATGCCGTTGGTGATGAGGGCGATGCCGCAGCACTTTTCCTTGTCCAGCAGCTGCACGCCCACGCCCAACGCATTGAGCACCTTTACCAGGTCCTTGCCCAGCTGGGGATAGTTGTAATTGACGTAGCAGCCGTGGAAATAGGCCACCTGCTCCGGAAAAGCCGCCTGCTCCTTCTTACGGCGCTTGAGCCAAAACTCGAAACTGGTTCCGCTGTACTTGGGGAAAGTGCGGTGACGGTCAATCTTCATGGTGACGTCCAGCACGGTTTTGGTGACGCCCAGCCCGGTGACGCCGTTCACCACAGGGGCAAAGGGACGCGCCAGCTTGCCCATAAAATCGGTGGAAGCCAGGATGCGGTCCCGCAGCTTAGGCGGCGTGTGGTCGTACTTGATGCGGGCGCTCTGGATGAGGTCGGCCACGTTCACGCCGGAAGGGCAGGCCACCTCGCAGCGTTTGCAATTAAGGCAGTACTTGAGGGCCTGGTTAAAGAAATAAGGATCCTTGAGCCGGAGGCGTTCACCGTCGGGGCCGGCCTGCTTGGGGCCGGGGTACAGCGGATTGGCCTGGAGCACGGGGCAGTATGCCGTGCACACCGTGCACTTCATGCACTCCTCAAAGTTATGGTGGGACTCTGTGTATTCTTGTAACTTCATTTCTTCAATATTTGGTCGGCGGCATGGAGGGCGGTGCGGATGGCCTGGCCGGCGGCGGTACCGAATTCGGGACGGGTGTCTCCCAGGACAGAACCGGCCACATACAGGTTCTGCAGCGGTTTGCCGTCCTGCAGGGCGCGGAGGTTTTCATCGGCCTTGACGCCGAAGTGCATGTAGGGCTGGTCTTCCTTGAAGGCGGGGTTGTACCACTGGTTACGGTCCTCTTTGTATTCCACATCCAGGCCGAAAACGGGCTCGTACACCTGGAAAGGATTGGATATCAGTCCCTTGGAGAAGTATCCGCCGGTGGACAGGATAAAGTTGGCGGCCTCCAGGTAATGGCTGTCCAGGTTCTTGGTGGCCACCGAGTGTACCACACCGTCGTGGACATGGGCGCGTACCACCTCGTCTCCCATCATGTAGGTGCCGCCCAACAGCTGATAACGCTGTTTCAGCAGGATCTGGGTGCGGATGCCGGGGACGGACGGCGGCAGGGTGCCCGCAAAGATGACGCGGGCCGGGATACCCTGGCGGATGCGTCCGGGAACGGAAGTATCCTGCAGGCCGAAGACCTGCGGCAGCACCACGGCGTCCTCGTCCTTGAGGAGCACGCGCACCTCCTGCACCACTTTTTCCCACAGGCGGTCCATGGTGCGGGCAATCTGGACCGAGCGCATCTCGCTGGGGCTCTGCTCCAGTTTTTCCAACTCCGGCAGGTTCAGGAAACGCACGCGGCAGCTCATCCCCTGCTTCTCCAGGCCCTCGGCCAGGAAAGAGGAGAAAAAGTCGTGGTAACCCAGGAAGTTCACGATGAGCACCTTCCGCGCAAATTTGCGCTCCGGGAACAGGTCAATGTCTTCCAGCGACAGGGCCGATTCCTTAAAGGTGCCCAGCGGCGTGAGCCACAGGCCGGGGCTGTAGTGCAGGCGCACACCGGCCTCGGCAAAGAGGTCCAGGATGCGCTGGCCGGGTTCTTTGAGGGATTCGAAGGAGCCCGAGAAGAAGTGCAGGGCGTTTTGCCCGGTGCTGATGATGGCGGTGTTCTGCCCCGCTTTCTGCAGGGTGATGCCGGCCACCATGCCGGAAAGTCCGCCACCTATAATAACGCTGTCAAATTTCATAGGCCCAGTACATGTTTATAGACCCACTGTGTATATTCGGCCTCCCTCAAGGTATCTCCCCAGCCGATGGGGAAATTGCCCTTCCAGCGTTCCTGGAGGAAGTCTTCGAGGTCGGCCCTTTCCCTTTCCACGCAGCCATGGGCCTTGGCCAGCAGGGCGGCGGCGCGGCAGGCGCAGAACTCTCCCTGGCAAGTGCCCATACCCACGCGGGTGCGGCGTCTTAAATCCGTGAGCGTACTCACTTCCAGGCGGTCGATGGCGGCGTTGATCTCTCCCACCGACACTTCCTCGCACTCGCAGATGAGGGCGTCGTCACGTTTGTTGCCGGTGCGGATGCGTGCGGCACGGGTGCCCATGCGGGACACGGCCGCTTTCTGTGCCATGGTGGGATTCTCCCATATCTTCTGGGCCACGGCCTCGAAGGATTTTTCCTCGGAGCCGGGAAGGGGAATCTCGGCCGTCTGGCAGGCCTTCTCCACGCCCAGCTTGCGGCATACGGCGTCGGTGGCCATCTCGGCCATCAGGCGATAGGTCATGAGCTTGCCGCCGGTGATGGTGATGAAGCCTTTGAGGCCGTCCCGGGTCTCGTGGTCCAGGCACACGATGCCGCGGGAGATGTTGCGGCCGGTGGGGTCGTCATCGGCACTCACCAGCGGACGCACGCCGGCATAGGCGCGCAGGATGCGGGTAGAGGAAAGCGACGGGGCCAGCTTGGCGCCCTCGGTGATGAGGAGGGTCACTTCGTCAGGGGTTACGGCCACGCTGTCACATTCCTCGAAGGGAATGCGCGTAGAGGTGGTGCCGATGACACACACCGTGTCCCCAGGCACCAGGATATCGGCATTGGAAGGCTTGCGGCAACGGTTGATGACCACGTTGTTCACACGGTGGGCGAAGATAAGGAGGGCCCCCTTGGCAGGATACATGCCCACCTTCACGCCGGCCAGTTCGACGATGTGCTGTCCCCAGATACCGCAGGCGTTCACGGTGACGGGAGCGTAATAATCGGCCGTCTCACCGGTCTGGTGATTGAGGGTATGCACGCCCTTGATTACGTTGCCTTCCCGGATAAAGCCCGTCACTTCCGTCTGCAGGCGCACCTGGCCACCGCGGAGCTTGGCGTCCAGCATGTTGGCGGCGCACAGGCGGAAGGGGTCCACACTGCCGTCGGGCACTTTCACGGCGCCAATCAGTTCCGGATTCACGGACGGTTCCATGCGCCGGGCCAAGTCAGGGTCGATGATTTCGGCATTGATGCCGGCTTTGCGGCAGGCTTCCACAAAGGTTTGCTGGTAGCCCAGGTCGTCCTCCGGCAGGGTGATGAACAGGCCGTCGGTTTCGTCGATGCAGTGGGAAGCGATACGTCGCAGGATCATGTTCTCCCGGATGCATTCCTCGGCACTTTCGGGGTCGTTCACGGCATAGCGCGCACCGCTGTGCAGCAGGCCGTGGTTGCGGCCGGTGGCGCCGGTGGCAATGTCGGAGCGTTCTATCAGCAGGGTCCTGAGGCCGCGCATGGCACAGTCCCGCTGCGTCCCGGCCCCCGTAATGCCTCCGCCGATGATGATGACGTCAAATTCGTTTGCGTTCACAGTTATTGTTTTAGCGTGGATTTACAAATTTACGAAAATTTTTGACAAGGTGTGCGTGATGTGTAAATGTTTCATTTACAGGAATTTACAAGAATCCTCCGGAGTAGATTCACCCCGGAGGATTCATATAACATACTAACGTTCAATTATTTGCACATCACGCGCTATTTTTTCTCCGGGCGCATGGAAGCCCAAATCATATACGCTATGATGCACAGGAAGGGCACGATGGCGATGGCCTCGCCGTAGTTGGCCGCCCAGTCTGTCAAGAACAGGTCTACGTTGGCAAACTTCAGGATAGCGCTCACCACACCCATGAGGGCGCCGCCGGCAATGAAACCGGAAGCGATCAGAGTGCCTTTCTCCATGCGGGCGGTATTCACCGCGGCGTCGGAGGAACGCGTGGAAACATACCAGGAGATGGCACCGCCCACCAGCAGGGGCAGGTTGAGGTCGATGGGGATGAACATACCCAGGGCGAACGGCAGGGCGGGCACCTTGCAGAAGTTAAGGACCAGGGCAATCAATGCACCGATCCCGTAGAGCAGCCAGGGAGCGCCGCCGCCGCTGAACATGGGCTGGATCACAGCCGCCATGGCATTGGCCTGCGGGGCCACCAGGGCCTGGTCTCCCACAAAACCGTAGGTCTTGTTGAGCACCAGCATCACGCCGCACACGGTGACGGCCGATACCGCCACACCCAGGAACTTCCAGCCTTCCTGCACCTTGGGTGTAGAGCCGATCCAGTAACCGATTTTCAGGTCGGTGATGAACGAACCCGCCACGGAAAGCGCCGTGCATACCACGCCACCGATCACCAGCGCCGCGGCCATGCCGGTGTTTCCTTTCAGGCCCACCGCCACAAGGACCAGCGATGCGATAATCAGCGTCATCAGGGTCATGCCGCTCACCGGGTTGGAACCCACGATGGCAATGGCATTGGCCGCCACGGTGGTGAACAGGAAGCTCACCACGGCCACAATCACCAGGCCCACCAGGGCTTGCCAGACGTTATTCACCACGCCGCCGAAAGCAAAGAAAGCGAAGATGGCCAGCAGGGCGATCACCACGCCGAAGACGACGGTCTTCATGGGCAGGTCTTCCTCTGTGCGCAGGGCTTTCTCGTCCATCGTGCCGGGCTTGCGCTTAAACTCTTTCACCGCCAGGCCCGCGGCGCTCTTGATGACGCCGAAGCTCTTGACGATGCCGATGATACCGGCCGTAGCGATACCGCCGATGCCGATATGGCGTGCATAAGTCTTGAAAATCTCCTCCGGTGCCATATGGCCGATGGTGGTGGAAATACCGGTGCCCATCAGATCCAGGACATCGGCCCCCCAGATGAGGTTCATCAGCGGGATAATGACCAGCCACACCAGCAGGGAACCGCAGCAGATGATGAAGGAGTATTTGAGGCCGATGATGTAACCCAGGCCCAGCACGGCTGCGCCGGTGTTCATCTTCAGGACCACTTTGGCTTTATCGGCCACAACTGCGCCCCAGCCCATGACGGTGGTGGAGATGGTCTCGGCCCAGGTGCCGAAAGTGGCTACGCAGAAGTCGTAAAGACCGCCGATGAGGCCGGCGGTGATGAGCGTCTTGGCACTGGAGCCGCCGCTTTCACCGCTGATGAGCACCTGCGTGGTGGCAGTTGCCTCCGGGAAGGGATACTTCCCGTGCATCTCCTTCACGAAGTACTTGCGGAAGGGAATCAGGAACAGGATGCCCAGCACACCGCCCAGCAGGGAGCTCAGCATCATGTGCCAGAAAGGCACGTCCACGCCCAGGATGTAGATGGCGGGCAGGGTGAAGATGGCTCCGGCCACCACGGCGCCGCTGCAGCCGCCGATGCTCTGGATAATCACGTTCTGGCTGAGACCCTGCTTGAGGCCCAAAGCGCCCGTGAGGCCCACTGCGATGATGGCGATGGGGATGGCCGCCTCGAATACCTGGCCCACTTTGAGGCCCAGATATGCCGCCGCGGCGCTGAACAGGATGACCATGAGGATGCCGATGGACACCGAATACGGCGTAGCTTCGGCGTACTTCTTGGCGGGATCCAGGATGGGCTTATACTCTTCTCCGGGTTTCAGCTCCCGGTGCGCATTCTCCGGCAGGGAGATGGGTTTCTTTTCTTCCATGGGTTACTCGGCAAACAGGGAAACAATATTCAGCACCACCTGACAGGCTTTTTCGATGCTCTGCAGGGGCACGAACTCCATTTTGCCGTGGAAGTTGAGGCCGCCAGCAAAGATGTTGGGACAGGGCAGGCCCTTGAAGGAGAGGTTGGCGCCGTCGGTGCCGCCGCGGATGGGCTGGATCTTGGCCTTGACGCCGGCCATCTCCATGGCCTTCACGGCCTTGTCGATGATGTGGTAGTGCGGCTCCACCTGCTCTCGCATGTTATAGTACTGGTCCTTGATGACGGCCGTGGCCGTGCCTTCCCCGTACTTGGTGTTGATGAAATCCGTCACCTTCTGCATCATCTCCTTGCGGGCCTCGAACTTGGCGCGGTCGTGGTCCCGGATGATGTAGGCGAAATCGGCCTCCTCCACCGTTCCCTTGAAGGAAATGAGGTGGAAAAAGCCTTCGTAGCCTTCCGTGTATTCCGGGCGGGCCATCACGGGAAGCATCCCGTTCAGTTCCTGGCCGATGAGGATGGCGTTGCGCATCTTGCCCTTGGCATAGCCGGGGTGCACGTTGCAGCCCTGGATATGGATTTTGGCCGATGCGGCGTTGAAGTTCTCGAACTCCAGTTCTCCCACTTCCCCGCCGTCCATGGTGTAGGCATAATCGGCCCCGAAGCGCTTGACGTCGAACTTCACCACGCCGCGGCCGATCTCTTCGTCGGGCGTGAAGCCGATCTTGACGGGACCATGCTTGAATTCCGGGTGCTCCACCATGTATTGGACCGCCTGCATGATTTCGGCCACGCCGGCCTTGTCATCGGCACCCAGGAGGGTGGTGCCGTCGGTGGTGATGAGCGTCTGGCCCACATAGTGCAGCATCTCGGGGAACTCGGAGGGCTTGAGGGACAGGCCGGGAACGCCCTTGAGGGGAATCTCCCCGCCGTCGTAGTTTTCGATGATCTGGGGCTTCACGTTGGCTCCGCTGGCATCGGGGGCGGTGTCCACATGGGCGATGAAGCCCACGGCCGGAACATCCTTGCCGATGTTGGAAGGAAGGGAGGCCATCACATAGCCGTACTCGTCCAGGGTAACGTCAACGCCCATGGACTGAAGCTCGTCCCGCAGCATTTTCAGGAGATCCCACTCCTTGGCCGCCGACGGCTGGGTTTCGGACTCCTCGTTGCTTTGGGTGTCCACGCTTACGTAGCGCAGAAAACGATCCTGTATGTTTTCCATCCCTTAGCTCTCCTGAATCTCAAACAGGTTCAGGAAACCCGTCATCATGAATACCTGGCGGATTTCGGTATTGATGTCTTTGACGACGACCTTTCCGCCCTTGGCGGCGGCGGCTTTACGCACGGTGAGGAAGATACGCAGACCGGAGCTGGAAATGTAGCTGAGGTCTTTGCAGTCCAGGACCAGGGTCTTGTCGGCATTGTCGATAAGAGGCTGGAGGGCCGAAGAAACTTCGGGCGACACGGCGGTATCCAGACGGCCGTTCAGCTGAGCAGTGAGGACGTTGTCCTTTTCAATGATTTTTACTTCCATAATTTATAGCAGATTTTTTGACATCGTGAGAATATTCTTGCCGTCGGTGCGCTGATAATGGACTTTATCCATGATATTGCGTACCAGGAAAATGCCCAGACCGCCGATGGGCCTGTCTTCCAGGTCCAGGGTAACGTCGGCATCGGGCGCGGCGGTGGGATCGAAAGGAGTGCCGCTATCCGAAATGATGAACTGGAGTTCGTCCTTACGGATAATGGCCTCAATGTCCACCAGTCCGTCGGCTCCCGGCGGATAGGCATACATGATGACATTGGTCACAGCCTCTTCCAGGGCCAGATTCAGGCTCATGGCCATGGCAGAACTCAGATGGGCCAAGGAGCCCACTGTTTCAACGAATTCGGCCAGTTGCGGTATTTGCTGAATGTCGTTGTGCAGGATGAGATGGCGCTCAGTCTTTTCCATAGGAGTGTCATTCAAATAACGGAAATGGAGCATGGTTAGGTCGTCGCTCTGCGGGGCTTCTCCCACAAAGGACTGGACCGCCTCGGTCATGCGCTCTACCATGACGGTGGCGGTTTGGTCTGGCTGAAGGACTTTCATCATCCGTTCTTCGCCAAACAGTTCCAGGGCTTGGTTTTCGGCCTCGGTAAGGCCGTCGGTATACAGGAACAGGCCTGCGCCGCTGGTCATATCGATTTCCTGTTCCTCGAAATTCATGGACGGAAGAATGCCCAGCGGAAGGTTGGGGATAACGGACAGCGGAGCCGATTGGTCTTTGTCCAGGAGCACGGGTGCGTTATGACCCGCATTGCAGTAACGCAGGTGACCGGTCTGCATGTCCAGCACGCCGCAGAAGAAGGTGACGAACATGTCGTTGACGTTCATCTCCACCAGGTTCTGGTTCATGTTGCTCACAATGCGTACAGGACTCTTCTCATGGCCCGCCACGGTGCGGAACAGGCTGCGCGTGACGCTCATGATCAGCGATGCGGGAACACCCTTGCCGGACACGTCCCCGATGCAGAAATAGAGGCGCTCGTCCCGGATGAAGAAATCATACAGGTCACCTCCCACCTCCCTTGCGGGAACCACACGGGCAAAGATGTCGATGTCGTTCCGTTCCGGGAAAGGCGGGAAATCCTTGGGCAGCATGGCCATCTGGATGGTGTTGGCCACATGCAGCTCGCTGTCCATGCGGTTCTTCTTGGCGTTGATATCGGCCATCTTGCGCAGGTTGCGGATGGTCACCACAAGGATGAGGATCAGCATCAGGACACCCAGTGTCTGAAAAGCGCCGACCTGGAGATTCAACTTACGGAGGTCTCCGTAAATCTCCTCAACGGGGATGGTGATGGACATGGACCAGCCGGTTTTCTGCACTTTGTCATAGTAAACGTAGTACAGCTTTCCCTGCAGGTGGACAGGGGCGCAGCCTTCCTCTCCCGCCAGCATGCCGCGGTTCACTTCCTTGAATTCCTCGGCATTTTCCATTTCGTCGGCCACTTCCATGATATTCTTCCGGCGCAGGCTTTCGTACTGCGGACTGGAAGCCATGATCTGGCCCGTCTTGCTCACCAGCATCTTCAGGGCGAAGGGATAGTCTTCCAGCCGGCCCAGACGGTCCGACACCCAGTCCAGGGCTACGTCGGCCGTTAGGACCGCCGCCACCCGGCCGCGATGGTCGTGCACGGGAACGGAATAGGTGGTCATGAGCTTGTTTCCGCCGCCCTCGTCAAAATAAGGTTCCGACCAATGGCCTTTTTCTCCGGCCTTCACGCCCTCGGCAAACCATTCCTGGGAGGGGTAATCGTATTCCTCGGTGCCCAGCTGGACAGAAACGACACTGTCTTCCTTCCGATGGGCATAAGGCGCAAAGACTTTGAATTGCTCCTTCCGATGATAGCCCGGCACCATGGCCATGGACGACCCGTATATGAACGGATTGTCATCCACGATTCCCCGGGTGAACGCCCACAGGCTGTCCGGGTAACTCACCAGCACGGAAGCGCTCCACATGTTGTTGCGGAGGGCACTTTCCACCAGGTCTACCACCAGGGTGAACTCGGCCTCTACGTGGTCGATGTTTTCCTGTGCCCGGCGTTCGGCCTCTTCCATGAGGATGTTCCGCGTGTGAACATACTGGATCAGGGATGTAACACCCAGGGTGACGATGGCAACCACCACCACCAGCACGCCCATCAGCATGGTAGACAGCTCGGATCTGTGTTTATTCAGCTCCATGGCTTAGATGATTCCTTTAAAACCAACCCGAAGTTCCGGCATGGGACGGCCGGTGTCCCGCTCTACGATGAGGGTCTTCAGGCTGGCATAGGGCATGATTTGGGCGTTGATGTCCTCCAACGGACGGTCGGTCCCGAAATAGACGCGCGCAAACTCCTCCCAGAAGCGGATAGCCACCGGTTTGGGCATGTGGAAAGTCTCCTGGATGAAGGCTTCGTCGCTGAGACAGCAGCAAAGGTACACCATGCCCACGTCGAAGAGATGATTGCCGTAGCAGAAATCTCCCAGGTCGATGAAATAGCGTTTGTCTCCCACGAAGATGGCGTTGGAGTACTGCAGGTCTCCGTGCACGGCGGTGTCTTCGTCGGGGGTGTCGGCGATGAACTTGCCCAGGGCGTCTTTTTCGGCCTTGGTGAAGAAGGGATTCGCTTCCAGGAGCCGATAATAACGTTCCTTCACATTCTCAAACTGGGTGGTGTCCACATGCACCTGATGCAGTTTCAGGCACATCTCGGCAAACTGGCCGGCGAACTCGGCCACCCGCTCCGGTTCATCTCCCGTGGCGCGGGAGAAGGATTTCTTGCCCAGGATGCGGTGGAAGCGAATGCCGTAGCGGCCGTCTTCCGTTACCACGTACTCTCCGGGCTCCGGAGTGGGAATGCCCATCTCGTACACCTTTCGGGCCAGGTTCATCTCGTCCAGGGGCTGTTGGATCTTGCCGGGGAAGTACAGCTTCATCATCACATCGGGTTCGCTGATGCAGTCGAAGCTCTCCCCGTTGGCACCGCCCCCGGAAAGGACATAGTCCGACATGGATATCAGTCTAGCTTTTTGCATATGGTTATTGGTTCATGAAGGGAAGGTCTTTTACTTGTTCCAGGAGGAAATCGGCCATCATTTCATTGCTGGGCGATTCCCCGTTGAGTTCGTCGAACAGGCGTTTGATATCCTGCTTGCCGCCGCCCGATTTGACGATGGCGGCGATGCACAGGTCCTGCGGGCCCAGGGAAGAGGAAATGATGTCCAGGTCTGTGAGGCCGATCTGGTAGCAGGCAATCTGGTAGGCGCCCTCCGAATAATTTTTGATGAGGGTGTTGATGTCTCCCAGGGTGTTGCAGTGCAGGTCCTTGAATACGGCCAGATAGGGCATCAGGTTCACTTCCTGGATCTCCGCCTGGTTCACGGCGGCAATACGCTTGTTCAGTTTGTCGAAGGGCCTGAGCTGCAGGTAACTGCGG
>Ga0310690_10005166_pt1 | contig 17907 bp, 15 predicted proteins | sample AusTroGonzalo_MG_2_FD_207661 | JGI IMG/M metagenome (GOLD analysis project Ga0310690, IMG submission 207661) | Bovine rumen microbial communities from tropical cattle in Woodstock, Queensland, Australia - Gonzalo_04 (v2) (version 2) | ecosystem: Host-associated > Mammals > Digestive system >...
AAACCGGGATTATGATTTCCTTGCCCAGCAGGCTGAAATCGAAAAATACTGCATCCGGAACCATCTTCCCTGGAAGACGACCCAGCAGCTGTGCCTGGCCTATGAGGAAATCATCCAGCAGCTTCTGTCCCCCGTCATGAAGGAAGCCGGAATCCGAACGGCCATTGAGTATTCGGAAGATGAAGGAACCGTGGAAATGACCGTCAAATATCCTGCTCCGGCGCTGGATATCACGGAGGATGGAAATGAGCTTTCCCTCAAAGTCCTGCAGAGCACCATGGCGGATCACTCCTATTCCTGGAACGAAAATGACGCGTTCCCTAACCGGCTCCGCCTTCATTTCCGGCTGGAATAAGCAATCGAAAACGCACTCCTTCGGGAGTGCGTTTTCGATATTGGAAGGATTGTTCCGGTCTGTGCCGGGAATCTTACTGGTCCTCTTTTGCCGCGGCTTTCAGCCACAGTCCCGCGAACAGGAATCCGAGCAGCGACGCCACGTCAAAGATAATGGTGATCAGGTAGTTTCCGGCCAGGTTCGCCGTATACTGGTTGCTGAATGTATTCACATACTGGATGATCAGCTGGATCGCCATGAAAGCTGCCGGCAGGAACCAGAAGAAATTGATCAGTCCGTTCTTCTTGATCGTCAGGATGATCGCGACGACAAATGCGGCGGCCCCAAGGAAGACGAGGAATTCAGACGCGGAGAAAGCGGCGATCATTTTGTACAGCCTGTACAGGCAGTAAGCACTCGCTGCGCAGAGAACCGCCTTCGTGTTCCGCGTGAAGAGCGTTGCGGAAAGCATGAAGAAAACGACCCACGCAATCACCGTCTCCGCCGTGATGGAGAAGGTCACATAGGTTCCCAGAAGTTCCGAGTAAACCGGCCCGTTCAGTTTGCTCACAACGAAATAAACGCTGTACGCAAACACCGCCAGCAGGCAGACGGCTGCAATGATGGCAAAATTCTTTCCCTTGGTTGTGCTGTTCATATTCTTTTCCCCCTTTTCTTACAAGAAAAAGTATATCTGTATATTCAGGTTCTTTCGAATCCGAGATACCGGGTTCCCTGCCAGGTCAGTTCTCCGCTGTCGCCTTCGGCGAGCATGCCGTATTCCCCGTCGTTGACATTGAACTCAAGGCGTTTTCCGCTTTCCAATTCAAAGGTGACGAAGTAGCGGGTGCGGGTGGTGCCGGTCATGTCGTTCATGACGTTTGTGTTGATGCGGTGGCCGCCCATTCCGACGACCTTGATGCGCTTGGTGACCACTTTCGCCTTTCCGTTCTCCCGGGGAGAATGGTTGTTCTTGTTCCATATGTAGAGCCGGTAGCCGATGATTGCGGCCAGGATGACCGCGAAAATCACGATGAAAATCGTCATCATGCTGTTTCCGCCGTCAGACCCGAAGCTTGTTGACCCGAAGCTGGTTGAGTATTCCATGTCCGCATCCTTCCCTTCCTGTTTCTTTGCCGCTTGCCAATATACCATATCCTGCGAAAAAACAAAATAGTTTTTTATGCCTTTTTTGCGCCGTATGTGACATTCTGTCACATACTGTGACACAAGGCTTGACCGCCTTTTTACAGTTGTATACAATAAAATCTGAGAAAGGAGATGCCTGTATGCCCTCGTTTACGGAAGAAGAGCTGAACCTCATCAGCACCTGCAATTACGAAAGCCGTACCGGACTGATTGAGGAGCTGGAATGTCTGACGGGTTCCCTGGGTCCGGAAGAAAAGCATCTGGGCTTCCTCATTTCTGGCGTCATTCAGAAACTGAAAAAAATGACCCGTGAGGAATACCGCACCTTCTGCACGAGAGTTATCCCGGAGAAAAAAGGCCTCCGTCATTTTGACCTGGGCCTCTGATATCCGGCATCCATACGGATTGGAGATTCTATGAAACTGATACGTAAATTTATCCGGTTTATGAACCCTTCCATTGAAACAGATATACAGGCGGATATTGATCGGCGCAGCCTCAGCAGCATCCATGTGATCTCGCTGGTCTGTCTCCTTTTTGAATCCGTTATGATGGTCGTTTTCCTTTCCGCCCATATCGGTAAGTTTGATCACAACACGTGGGCCAGCCTGTTCGGCGCCAGCTACTGCATCGTGCTTTGCGGTTTCAGCGCTTTCCTTTCCCGCCGGATGCTGCGGATGAACGACTTTCCGCATAACCGTTTCTTTCTTTTCAAGATCTTTTTCTTTGTTGCTTTTACCGCCTGGGCGATCTTTGTGGATTACCGCCAGTACTGCCGGGGAGATCAGATCCTGACCTTTCACGCGGTCAATCTGGTGATGATCTGTTTTGTCATTTTCAGGCCCTGGATCGGGAGCCTGCTGATCAGCGCATCCTTCATCGGGCTCTTTGTTCCCATGTATCTCTATAACCGGGCGGAGGATGTGGAAGTACTGAATCTGATCCTGCTCGCGCTGGCTTCCATGGCTTCCAATGCCATCCGCTGCCATGTCCAGATCCATGTTTCCACGAACAAGATGCGGCTTGTGGAAGCCAACAAAGCCCTGGAAAACGCCAGCCGCCGGGACGGGCTCACCGGCCTGCAGAACCGGCTGGCCCTCGATGATGATATTGTCAGGATGAAGGGCCGGGAAACGACCGCGTTTATGATCGACGTCAATTATTTCAAGGAACTCAATGACCGGTACGGCCATGTCGCGGGCGACATAATCCTGAAGGATGTCAGCGAAGCGCTGAAGCACCTGTTCCCAGGCGGTCACTATTACCGCTACGGCGGGGACGAATTCCTGGTGCTGACCCATAAATCACCGGAGCAAAATTACGGCGCGGATACCTATGACTTCACGCAGGAAAAATACGGCGCAAAGGTATCGCTTTCTATCGGAAACGCGCATGGCCATCCGGAAAACACGGAGGATCTTTTCGCTCTGATTTCAGAGGCCGACAAGTCGCTCTACATCACCAAAGCCCGTACACATTCCGCCGAGTTCGGCGGCCACGATCGGCGGAAATCCGTATCGCAATGACTTTCTTTCCTTCAATCGGTTATTTCAGGCCGTTGATGTATTCGGTCAGGGCCGCGCGGTCGTAGAGGAAGGCCGGATCCGTAATATTGAAGTCCGGTTCCACGCCCCGGTCTGTATCATAGAAGGAACCATTCTTGGTAAAGGACATGCGGTTGGGGCTGGATATCTGGAATACGGTTCCAAGCGCGTTGACCATCTGGAGGACCATGCAGCTTCCTCCGCCGGTCGTGTCGCCGATCAGGGTCACCCTGTGGGAATTCCTGAATACGCTCGGTACCAGGTTTCCGCAGGAGAAGCTGACCGGGGATGTCAGGCAGAACAGCTTCTTTCCCCGGAGGCCGAAATCGTCCTCGTCAAACTGGTGGTCGAGGTTCATATCCACGTTGTAGACCGTGGTGGAAAGCGCCCCGGACATCGTATTTTTAATGCTGATATAGCCGTCCCCCAGGAAAGCGGCAATAACCAGGGCCGCCGATTCAGCCTCGCCGCCGGTGTTGTTGGACAGGTCCAGCACCACATTCTCAATGGGGCTGCCTTCGCGCATGATGCGGGAATAGGCGTACAGCATGATGCCGATGGTGCTTTTTTCATTTTCATCCGGTTCGTTGCTGTAGTAATACGCGTCGTCCCTGTCGTTGACAAATTCGTCGAAGGTAATGTAGGCGGTATTCCCGATCTCTTCATAAACGGGAACTTTTCCGGAATAGTACTGTGCCCGCGCCTTCTTGTAGTCTTCCTGTCGCGCAGAGAACTCCCTGAAGGAAAACCCGTTCGTTCTCCCGGCTTTCATTTCATCCGCCGTATCCTTGTCAATCCGGGGGGAGGGCATGTTCACCGCGCTGTGCAGGTCGTCCAGGTGCTGCGCGATCATCTTTATCAGGGCCCTGTCCGATTCTTCCGGATCGGTGCTCTTCAGTTCGTCGCGCAGTCCGACCTCGTCAGCCATCTCGTCAAAGGAACTGAATGCGTGCGTCTCTTTCAGGCCGTACAGGTTGTCGAAAACCATGCACAGCTCAGCGTAATTGAACGCCGCCATCGCTTCGCTGACCTCCCCCTTCTCGCCGGATGCGAACAGTTCGCCGAAGGGCGTAAGCTCTTCTTCTGCATCTTCAAGCTGGGCCGGACCCGCGAAAACAACCGTTTCCCCGGTAAAGCGCACCAGCACCCCGTGCGTGCTGAGCGTGAAATCGCGCAGCGTCAGCAGCGGCACAAAGCATGTGTCCTCTTTTTTGACCAGGTCGATGCCGTATTTCCCCGCTTCCAGCACGAATTCCTTTCCGTATCGGTCATAGCAGAAATCTTTGAATCGGCGGAAAAGCGTCGGTTTCTCCTCTGTGGAATCAGCCACCGACAGCATGTCGATCAGGCCCCAGCTTTCCCCCGGACGGATGAAATCGTCAAAATCCATGAACGTGATCGTATCTTTTTCGCAGTCCACGGTCATGGTGTATCCGTTTTCCTTCTTCAGCGTGCCGGTCTCTCCTTCCGAGGAATATTTCAGCTTGTAGCTGATATCCTTGTTTGAGAAAACCACCTCCGTCATCAGCTCCGACAGGATTTGTCCCCAGTCTTCCAGGGAAACATAAGGCACATCGGAATCCCCGATGAAGTAAATATTCCCGTTCGCCGCGTTCTCCGGATCAAAAAATACAAATGGTACCGTCATATATTTAATGACGGGCGTTTCTTCCGCCATCGCGGGGATCATACCTGCCGCCAGGCACAGGCAGAGCATCACGGCAATCCATTTTTTCATACCGGGTATCTCCTTTATTTTTAATTTTATATTGATGGGCAGATTATAGCACTTTGCTGCAGCGTTGTAAACCGGAATCATGGCCCGGTCCGCGGCGTCATGGACGCGGCGCTATGACTGCGGATCAAAATTCGCAGTTGAATCCTCCGGCAAAAAATCGTATCCTTATAGGGTAATCCAGATAAACGGCTATAAAGGAGATCCGGAAAATGAAAAAGATCCTTTCGTTTTTTCTTGTGTTTGCAGTCCTGCTTTCCGCCGGCGCGGCGGCCGGCGCTGAAAGCCCGGATTATTACGCCATCGGTCTCAGGGTCACCGGCCTGCTGGGTGAAATGGTCGGAAGCAGGGACTATCTGCGTCTCTTCCTGAGCAGCGAAGACCTGCTGGATCTTTTGTCCTCCACCTTCGATACCGGGGATTATGGCGCGCCGTCCGCGGTTTACCGCCTGATCCAGCAGGATCCGAAGGAGTGGATGAAATCCCTCATGACGGATGAGGAGCTGGACAGCCTGAACGCACTGTCCCCCGCGCTGCAGGAGCAGGTTTTCCTCCGGGTCAGCGGCACAGCCCTCCTGACCACCCAGATCAACGCGAAAAAAGGCGCCCAGGTCCTGTCTGTCGTCAGTGCCTTGCAGGCGCTGGTAAAGGAGCCCTCCCTGGAGGAGGAAACGCCGGCTTCTTATCTCTTCGTCTTTGAAAAAGGCGTTCCGGTCCTGGTCTCCTATGGCTGGCATCAGGCCACCGGCATGTTCGTCGCCCTGGACGCAGCGGAAACGGCGTCCCCGGAAACGCTGCGGGAAGCCCTGCAGCCTTACGGCCTTGAAATCAGCCCGGCGGATATTCCGTAATTCCGGCGCACAGCGTAAAAAAGGGAGGCTCACGGAATGAAACGCATCCTATGCATTTTTCTCGGTATCCTTCTGATGATTTCCCCCGCCCTGGCGGAGGAATCCTCTCTGGCGGTGCTTGGCGCGCAGGATATCATCGAACAGCTGGTCGTCTATTACGGCACCTACGGCAGCGATGCGGACGGGAAAACCGCTTCCCTGCTGGAGGATCTGCAGGAAGCTGATCCCGTTGCCGGTGCCAAATGGGAAAGTATTCTCCGGCTCTGGAAAACCGTGAACACGGATCTGGAAATCCATGAGAGCATCCTTCCGGACGGGCTTCCGGATACCGATGAGCTCTGCCTCGTGACCCTCGGCTTCCAGCTCAATGCGGACGGCACCATGAAAAACGAGCTGGTCGAAAGGCTGAAGGTCGCCAAAGCCTGTGCGGAAAAATATCCGAACGCCTTTGTCGTCTGCACCGGCGGCCCCACCGCCTCCGGAAACCGGAATGCCACGGAGGCGGACGAAATGGCCAAATGGCTGGTCGCAAACGGCATTGATCCGCAGCGGGTCATCGTGGAGAATCGTTCCCTGACCACCGCGCAGAATGCTGTCTATACCTGGCAGATCCTGGCGGAGCAGTATCCACAGGTCCGTCAGCTGGCAATCATCTCCAGCGATTATCATATTGCCACCGGCGCCCTCCTTTTCGGCGCGGAAGCAACCATTCTCGCGGAAGAAGCCGGCAGGGAGGCTGTTACCGTGGTCTCCAACGCGGCTTGGCATGCCCCCTCCGGCACGCTTTCCCGCATGTTCCAGGCCGGGGCGCTGATCGAGCTTTCCGGCGATGTGGAAACCGCCTTCGAAATCTATTATGATACCTACGATATCCACGGGCTTCCGCCCCTGGACTGATACCGGTTCCGCGGAACCAGTTGCTTTTTTTCCGCTTTTATGATATAAACCCGATATCACACACAACTGAATCCGAAAAATTTTTTCATCACAGGAGGGCATTCTCATGAAAAAAGGTCTTGCATTGTTCCTTTCCCTGGTGCTGCTCGTCAGCGCTGTCTTCGCTTCTTTCGCCTTCGCGGAGGAAACGGCTGAATCAACTCCGCCTCCGCTGCCCCCGTTTGTACGGGAAAACACCAAGGTGGTCTCCGTGTTCGCCGCCGGCCTGGCTCAGCCGCTGCAGAGGGCCGATTCAGAACAGGAGATGATCGATACCATCTGGATTTATTATGATAACGGCACTTTCGTCCAGTTTGCCCAGATTGATCATCAGTTTGATTACTTCAGCGAAGGAACCTATTCCTTCGGCAACGGCGGAAGCTTCTTCATCGACGAAAGCACGAAGAACGGCACCATCACCATCAACCGGGCCAAGAAGCACTCCACCATGGAAGGCCGGATCACCGAGTACGTCTCCTCCCATGAATATGTGCTCGGCACCCTCGGTTTCAGGCAGCTCTACGGTCCCACCGTCGATAAGGAAGTCGAGGCGATCTTCTGCGATCCCTTTGGCCTTCCCTATACGGATGAGAGCAGCGTAACCTGGCACCTGGACGTCTTCCTCCTGTTCTACAATGACGGGAGCTTTGAGGCCTTTGCCGTCACCGGCAAAGATGTGATCAATGCCTTCAGCGGAACCTATGCCTTTGACGAAATCGGTGATTTCGCGATTCCCCATTTCGAAAAGGAAAGCGGAAAGCTGACCCTGAACATTACGGAATCCATTAATGAAAATATCAAAAAAACCATCACCTATGATTTCGGTTCCATGGGCATCATGCCCCTGTTTGAGAAAAAGGTTGATGTCGTGAAGTAAGCGACAGTAAACAGCAGGAGGCGGCTGTCAGTGCCGCCTCCTGTTTTTTATTTGCTCAGCGCATCCCGTTGATGATTTCCGTCAGCGCCTTCCGATCGAAGAAGTTGTTGTAGTCCCGGATGAAATAATCCGGATCCACGCCCTTGTCAACGTCATAATATGCACCGTTCTTTACGAAAGAAAGCCGGTTCGATCCGGAGATCTGGTAGGTGCTGCCCCAGGGTGTTGTCAGCATCCGGACCACACAGCTCCCGCCGCCGGAAGTTTTGCCCAGCAGCGTTACCCGCCCGTCCGCTTTGAAAGCCCAGGGCACCAGGTTGCCGCAGGAGAAGGACTGGGAGGAGATCAGGCAGTACAGGTTCAGGTTGGACAGGCAGTCCTTTTCGTCATACTTGTAGTCCAGGTTGATATCCGCCCGGAAGGACACCGTGGATTCCGCGCCTGTAATCGGATCGGTGCAGGACACCTGTGCTTCTCCCAGGAACCAGCAGATGGTGAATACCGCGGCGCTTGCTGCGCCGCCGCCATTGCAGCTCAGGTCAAGCACCACATTCTCGATGGGGCTGTTTTCCCGCGTGATTTCCCGGTGCGCTTTAATCAGCAGCGCAATCGTATCCTCCGGCAGGGCGTTTAACAGGTTGAGCAGATAGTAGTCCGAGAGCGAGTTAATGCTCGGATGTTGCTCAAAGGAGTCAAAAGTGACATATGCCGTATTGCCGATTTCATAGTAGGGTTTGGCGGCCTCTTCGTATTTCTTTCGGATTTCCACGATCATCTCGCCCGTGCTCAGTGAATTCTTTATGCTGAATCCGTTGAGCCATGGGCTGCCCGTATTGCCCGTCAGGTAGGAATTGCTTAAATACGTGGAGTGGCCGTCGTCAAACCAGAAATCCGTCAGTTCGCCGATCGCGTTGTCCGCCGTCGCTGCGTTCAGGTCCAGCAGCTTTGCGGTCAGGCCGGTCTGCTCAAAATATTTATCAAATCCATGTATGTTGTGCGCCTCCTGCAGGCCGTACTCATAGTCCAGCTCCATTCGCAGCTCATTGTAGCCGTAGGTTGCCAGCGCTTCGCTGCGTTCCCCTTTGTTCCCGCTGTAATACAGCTCGGCAATCGCGTTGTGCAGGTTTTCCCGCTGTTCTTCTACAGCCGCCCGGCCTTCCGCTGTCTGGCTGAGCGCTTCCAGGGCGTAAGCGATCCTCTCTGTAAAAGAGTTGGTTTTTTCTCCCGCTTCCTGCCACATCCCATCTGTCAGTGTTCCGCTCCTGCGCAGGGCCACGATCAGTTCCGTATCGGGATCCTTGATCTGGTTGATACTGCAGAAAATCAATACTTTCCGGTTAAAGAATCCGGAAGTGTTGACATGTGACAGGTTCAGGAAAGAAAGCGTCTGCAGCGGGATCAGGTATTTCCCGTCCTGTGCGATCATGGGAATGCCGTATTCTTTCCTCAGCTTCAGCACCACGCTTTTCCCGAGGCGTTCCCGGCGGCCCGTCGCTCCCAGTACATCCACCTTTTCCGGATCGCTTTGGGTGACCCATGCAACGTTGATATACAATCCGCTGCCATCCTGCCGGAACGCGTTGTAATCACTGAAGACGATCTCTCCGTCCGTGAAATTGCAGCTCATCGTGCTGCCATTTTCCCGCCGGAGCGTTACGAATCCTGTCTCTTCATCGGTTTCGGCCGTTACGTGATACCCGACGTATTGCGGTTCTTCCGGGAAGATACTGTTCAGGATGGCGGTCCAGTCGCGCACATCCACAAAGGGAAGATCCCCCGCCCCGTCCGCGAAGTACAGCGGAAAATCTTCTTCCGCTTTGCCTCCAAGGTTGAAGAAGTAGAGGGGATAGTTTTCCCGCGTGATTTCATAGGTGATTTTTCCTGGTTCCGCGTCCCCTTCAGCTGCCGCGCAGCCGGAAAGCAGCATAAGCGCGATCAGCAAAGCAATAATCCTTTTGACCACAGTATAAGACCTCCTTTTCGTTTCACATATTACAGCGAAGTCTTTTGCTTTGTAAAGGGATGGCCTTTCTTTTTCTCCATTCGTCCCCTTGACGAGGGGAACCGCTTCCGAGGGGAACTACATCCGCTCATTATTGAAGCGCTTCATGGATCCTTTGTACTGTGTCAGCAGCAGCGCGACGTCGCTGTATGTCTTCGCTTTCTCTTCTTCAACCAGGTCGAGATATTCGGCGTATGCTTCGCCGCTCATCATGTCCCGCAGCGGTTCCAGGATACTGTTGATTTTCCGGGTTTTGTATTCATTGACCGGGTCATCCGGTTTACGTCTGCTCTGGAGCTGAAACTCGTAGTACATCTGGTCAAACAGTTCCCTCAGCATAATGAACTGTTTCCTGTCGTCTGCGTAGTTTTTTGCGGCGTCTTTCTGGCCTTCGTTCATATTTCCGTCTCCTGTAAAATATAATGGATAGTTCTCGTTGGGCAGCATCATTTCGGGTATGGAGGGAATCCGGATCCCGATGATCTTCCGGTCCGGCAAGGTATGCTGCGTAACCGGATCATATCTCCGCCTGACGATATACTGGACGTACTCGCTGCCCTTCTTTTTCTTGAAGCTGATCTTCCCCGGAACATCCGGAATCAGCACCGGTTCATTCGCGTACATAAATTCTTTTCCTTTCGTTTGTCTTAATTTTTTTATTTCTGGGTTTCCATCTATAAGTGCAGAAACAAAAAACTCCCGCTCACATCGCAGGAGTTCTGATTTGGACAGCTTAACATTACCACATGGGCCACCCTGAAAATTACAGAAATTTTGGGAAATGGACTGAACTGTTTCAGCGCGGTTTCTCGTTTTTATTCCTCAGCCTGGATGAATAACGTGGGGATCGCTTCCCCGAATGCCGCGGCATCCACCGGTACCTGCACAAAGCTGCCGGTGAAGCTTCTTGCCGCCGAGAAATAGATACTGCCCCAGACAGAATCGTACGACAGCATGGCAATGTTGCCCTGGTCATCGGTCATCACGACGGTCGCGGGAATCATGTCATCATCCTTCGACCCGGCCAGGAAAACCTGTCCGTTTGCCGCAGCCGCCCGCGCAAAATAATCCAGCATAATGAACCAGGACGTATTATTGATTTCGTTCAGCCGTTTCATTGCCGTCCGGACAATCACGCCGGCGGTTTCCGTGGCTTTTCCGGCGTCTTCCGTGAAAGTGATTTCCTGGCCTTCCAGCGCGGATGCGCTCATCTTATAAGTAAAGGGGCTCAGAACAATGACATCGCAGCCAGCCGTTGTTCCGCCGCCGTCCGCTGCCGTCACGGTCACGGTGCAGCCTCCGGTCTTTTTTGCGGTTACCTTTCCGTTCTTCACTTCCGCGATGGTCTTGTCGGAAGTTTCCCAGTTCACTTTCCGGTTGTCTGCGTTCTCCGGCAGCGCTTCCAGGGAGATCTCAGCCGTATCCGGCATACCCGGAATACTGTCCTTTTCCCAGAACACAAGTGTCGTCGCGTCCAGCACGATTTCTTCCACCTGCTGTTTCACTGTGAACTGAACATCCGCGGTAATCGCCTTTGCCTGGTTCGGCTGATCCGTCGCGCAGGTGATCTTCACCTTGCCCGGCTGATAAGCGGTCACAACGCCGTCCTCGTCCACCGTCGCGATGCTCTCGTCGCTGCTGCTCCAGACCAGTTTCTGATACGTTGCGGTTTCCGGAGCAATGGTCGTTCCGATCTGTACAGGCTGCTTCACGAACAGGATGTTGCCCTTGATCGGCGATGTGGCCTTGACAGACTTGACCGATGTGTAGACCGTCACTTTGCACTCCGCTGTTGCGACGACTTCCTTGTTCAGCACTGCCGTGCAGGTGATTGTCGCTTCGCCCTCCGCCACGCCGGTGACGGTACCTTTGCCGTCGACAGAAGCGATTTCCTTATCAGTGGTTGTCCAGTCGTATTTCAGCTTTTCCGTACTCTCTGTGGAAACTTCCAGTTTGATCTTGCCGCCAGTACCGATTTCCAGTTTTTTTTCACTCAGGGCAATGGAAACGGTGCCTTCCGCGAAGGCGGGAACCAGCAGTGCCGTGCAAATCAGCAACGCCAGAAATACCGTCATGAATCTTTTCATCTTATTGCGCCTCTCTTTCTCACTTTTCTAACGCACAGTCGGTCAGTTTGCCGGCTCGATAACCGCAAACAGGCTGATCCCGCCGCCCCGCGGCATATCGAAATACCAGTTCCCGTTCTCATCCTGCTCCAGCGGAACCTTTTCGTCCTCGCCGTTCATGACGCCGGTAACCGTGTATCCGTCCGCTGCCTGAGCTTCCACCAGAACGCGCTCGCCCTCGCAGGCGACCGGATATCCGAAGCTCATCCGGATCTCCTCGCCGTCTTCTTTCATCAGCGTAAAGGTGGCCTTGTCGGATTCCTCCGTGCGGATGATGTACCGGATGGCCTTTTCCAGCACTTCGGTGGAGGCGCTTTCAACTGCCGTTTCATTTCCGCCCTCCAGCATCACGGTATGCCCCGACGCTGTCGGAATAATCCGCCAGACCAGGATTCCCTGAGTCTCGCTGTTAACGCCGACGCCGCTCTTGCCGGACATGTTTACCACCATGATCGGCGCTTCCGGGGCGTTGATGGTGCCGAGCACGATCAGCTTGATGGTGTCATCGGAGAACAGCCTGACGCCGACCCGTCCGGAGTTGATATCGCCTTCCACGAGGATGTCTGTCGCGGTTCCCCTTTCCGGCATCAGCTTCAGGCCGATATTGCCGGCGGTGACTTTTCCGAACCGGAGGACGGAATAATAGCCGCTGTTATACTGCTGAAGATCCAGAGCGTCTTTGGTTCCTTCCAGCTCATCGATTGATATGCTTGCGCGGATTTCGTCTCCTTTTCCCTGACCGCGAATCTGGAGCCACAGGCCCATTTCTCCGTCGTATTTCAGTTTTTTTGCATTCATCATCAGCGTTGAACCATCGTTCAGTTCGGCATACAACCCAAAATTAGGGCCCTTGCATTCAATTTCTCCGATCCGGACTCGGACAGCGGATGCTTCGGTTGCCTTAATCCTGAGCCCCTGGCCATTCTCTGTACGGAAGTCTTTCCCTCTCAGGCTGACGAACCCGCCGTCTTTTGCATAAAGCTCACCTACTTCGGCGATATCGGCCGTCACATTAACATCACCGCAATTGGCAATGATTGAGCCGCCGATCGTATTCAGAATGATCCAACGGGTCATCTGCCCGACACTGATCATGCCGTGCCCTTTCTCGTTTTTTACATATACCGCAGCGAGTCCGTTAGACATAACATCACCAATTTCAACCGTCCGTACTTCTCCGGGAGCGATTGTAATGGTCTGCCCCTCCGTAAAGTTTTCCCTCTCCGCCGCAGCGGGCAGGGAAACCAGGGCCATGCACAGTGCCAGCATCAGCAATAACAAACGTTTCATGTTTCGGCCTCCTCTGTTTTGCAAGGTCGTAAACCATGCAGGTATTCAGTTAATATTTTGTTATTTTATCAAAAGGGAAAAACGATTCAAGATGATCTGTCTGAACGGTTGATTTGGGGGCTTAAACGGTATTTGTTGATTTACACATTATGCCTTGAAACAACGAATATGATTTGCAATGGAATCCCGATGATCTTCCGGTCCGGCAGGGTATGCTGCGTAACCGGATCATATCTCCGCATGACAATATACTGAAGACAAGGGGACGCATCTTTTGTCTTGCAGATCACTTGGCCATTTTCGTCTCACCCTAACAGGGGAATTGATTTTGAGGGGCCCTTTGTATGGAATTGTGCCGCAATTACCGTATTGATCTTTCCGGCAGGCATAGCCTTCAGCATGCACAGAAGGCAGCATACAGCGGAAGAGACACAAGACGATCCGTCTTTCCGAAATTCAGCGCAGAAAAACGGATGGCAAACGGAGGATGAAATTGATCCATATAGTTTTGCAGACTTCTGGAACGTTTGTGCCTGCCCGACTTTATTTCAATGGGTATGACGCCTTCATCTCTGTCATCCACTAGATCAATTTCCATACTGTCCGAAGGCCTGAAATAGTACTGTTCCTCCCGGCATGCCGCAAACTGCTGGATCAGATAGTTTTCAACAATCGCCCCTTTGTAGAGGTTTGCCTGTTCGGGTAGAAGATCCCGGGCTTTCATGCCGCACATAGTGGACAGCATACCCACATCGGAAAGATAAAGCTTATACATATTTTCCTTTTTCTGGCTTTTCAACGGAGACAGCGGAACCTCCAGTCCATTGACTGCCAACAGCATACCGGAGCTTTTCAGCCAGTCAATGGGAGATTCATAGTCTCGTTTATTTCCGGTGGGCCGTACTACATTATACTGAAATTTCGGATTCTCCTTGGCCAGCTGCCGGGGAACAGACTGATAGACCTGGGATATCTTTTCAGCCTCATACGGGTTCTTTACATATTTTGTCATATCAGCCAAATAAGCCAAATGAAGACTTCGATGGATTTCTGTTGAGAATGCGCTGATATCCTTTCCCTGTGCCAGGTAATGCTCCACAGCCTTCGGCATCCCGCCAACCATCATATAATCCAGACACAAGCGGTACGCCTTTTCATGAATCGCTGACGGGAGAGGCGAAAGGGTCCGGTATGATTCCATGATCCGGTCACGCAGCAGCCCTTCGCCGCAGGCCAGAAGAAACTCTTCAAAATCCAAAGGATACATGTGCAATATATGCACCTTCCCCACAGGGAATGAAGACTGAAACCGTTGAAGCTTTACCCCCAATAGGCTGCCGGCCGCAATGACGCGATAGTTTTCTGGCGCCTCGCAAAAATACTTAAGAGCGGTGATGGCTCTCTCACACACCTGAATTTCATCAAAAACAATGGCTGTTTCGGGTGTAATCGTCCTGCCCGCCAGAATGCCCAGGTTCTGCAGAATCACCCGAGGCGTCAGATCTCCCTCAAACGCGGATTGAAAGGAAGGCTGCTCCTCCAGGTTCAGATAAAAGACATCTGAATAGGTTTCCTTACAGAAATGATGAATGATCCAGGTCTTTCCGGATTGCCGAACGCCAATCAGCATCAGCGGTTCCTGAATGGATGTTTCTTCCCAGCGTTTCATGGCCTGATAGATTTTTCTCTCCACCTCAGGTTCCTCCTTCGTAATCATTTCTGTTGCTTTCCGCTCATGTTCATCCCACATCGCCTGATGGTTTTAGGCGATGGCAGCATGTAAAAGCACAAATGAATGATAACGGATTTCAAGGATGGTGTCAAGAAAACATGAAAAGCTTCATGTTTTTAACGAAAATTTCATGACAGCCTTCAAGAAATTTGGCAAAATTACATAATAAACACCTGACCGGTCGATTGAATTTCGGAGTGCCGGTTTGCAAGTTTAAGTACCGGCGTTCTTTTTTTCGCAAGATTAAGCGCCGGAAAGGCGCATTTTGACCGGCAGTAAAACTTGCGAGAAATGGACTTCGGATTGCAAATCTGAGCAAAACCGGAACTAACTCATACAAACCTATTGAAATCAAGCTTTACAGCGTGTTAAGATGCATTCGGGATCAGTTGCCGGATGCGTTTTTGCGCATAGCAAACAGAGGTCGTCGTTCGCGTTGGTTTTTCACAAGAGGAACTTCCACCCCTGAAGACAAACCCTATGCGGTTGAAGGCGGCAGAGCAATAATGCTTATTACTTCAACAGTTCCGGAGTCAGATTGATCTCGGCAGCATTAACGGGACGAGAATGGAGCTTCTCAGCCACGTCACTGCCATAGAGGAAGCTGAATAACTGGTGTGCAGACCGGTCGTTCAGCTTCTTTCTTGTATAGGAATTAATGTGATTCATCATCAAGTCGACTTTGTCCTGAGTCAGAAAATCGAACGAGGTCTTCTTGGGCAGAATCCGGCGGATCATCTCATGCGTTACCTCGCAGCCGCCTTTCTGGTCAGAACGCTGGGGATCACAGTAAAAAATCCGAGTCCTGACCACGCCATCCGAATCGCATTCAATCGACAGTGGATCAGTGAATTCGCTACCCCTGTCGGTTAAGATCACGGGAAACAATTTCTCAAACGTCTCCCTGCCAAGGAGTGTGTCCAGCCGATTGAAAATATCGGTTACAGAGCGTGCTGTATTAGCGTCCCGCAGGAATGCCAACATGAATCCGATTTCTGTGAAATACAGCGTCAGAAGCACTTTTGTACAGCCGCGCTTTCCCTCCACTGAATCCATTTCGACCACGGGCAATTCCGGGTGTTCATCCATATAGTTCAGATAATCTTCATAGGTCCGGCCTACATGGCACTGCTTATCTACCCGGACATGTTTTTTGACTTTGCGTTTCCTGTATCGCACCTTGCGGGGAAGGTCAATGTTGTAGATACTCAGCAGGCCTGCATCCACGTAATTGTAAATCGTCCGTTCATCCAGCATGATTACGTCAGTGTTGTTTACACAGACATGGTGAATCGACTGTCCGCTTTTAACCAGCGGAGTGATAATATCGTCAATTCGTTTCAGCTCTTCTGCGTCCAGGCAAATCCCCTGACGGCTTTCGCTCCGAAGCTGCTCATATTCCTTCTGAGCCTCTTTGGCGTCATATATCTTTTTCCGTAGCGTACAGGCCCGAAGATTGCACCCATTACACACATACGGAGGCTTGGTTAACTGCTTGCAGATCTCTTCTTCAAATTCTGCACAGTGTTTGAAACATTCCTGTGGGCATAAAGCACACAGGCTGCTCCGAAATCCCCATGGATTATTGAAACATTCCTGGCATACATCCAGTTCGTGCCCGCAGGTCCTGCGTTTTTTGCATGGGTTGTAGGGCCTGGATTTAGTGCCTGTTTCCTTCATAATGAGATGTCCCTTGACTTCTTTAGCTACAGTGGATGCATCCCGTCCGATTGCTTCTCCGATTTCCTTGAAATTCTTTCCTTCTTTCAGTCCGGTCTGGATCCCAATCCGATCTTCCAGATCCATATGCTTGTAGTTTGCCATTGCCTGTTCCTTCTGCTCTGCCACCTCCTCCACTGCTGAAGCTCTGCTATTGTATGGCGCTGGAGCAGAACAAACAATGCTTTCTCCACCGGGGGCTCTGCCCCCGGACCCCCGGAGTTTTCTCGTTGGCTATTCAAGGAGTAACCTTCTAGACCGATCCCATCAAAAAAGAGCAACACCAACTTGGTGTTACTCCCCTCATAGCACCACACTACGCTTTGGGTCGCTCTCCAGCGTTGCCCATACCCTCATGTGGCACATTGATCATATCAGCGCTTCTGCCCCTGTTCAATCCCTGACGAAACATTTGCATCTTTTACTTCCGGCGTTTCGCTCTGCTCGTTTCACTCGCTCCGCTCCCCACCGGCACTTACTTTTTCAAGTGACCTTAAGCTTACAGGTAAATCCACGTTCTTGCAAACTGGAAGGGGCACTACATATTATCCCTGCGTACACACCTGCGTAGAAATGGACGGGAGAACCGTCCCTGCGTACACAGTCAGGATTCATCTGACACCTCTATTCTGCATACGAAGCTTGAAACAACCTTAAATTATTGGAAAGATAACTCAAAACGCATTTTCCGAGTTTTCTGACTAACCTTTGCATTGCCGGACGTACGCAGTCGGAGTCATGCCATACTTTTTCCGGAAAGAACGGTTAAAATAACTGGCATCCGTGAAACCGCACAGATAGGCAATCTCTGATATTGTCCTTTTGCCCTGATGCTGTAGTTCCTCTGCTGCTTTCTGCAGGCGATAATCCAGCAGATAACTGACAGGCGTTGTTCCAACGATGGACCTGAAAAGGCGAAGGCACGTGCTGGTGCTCACGGAGGCGCTTCCGGCGATCTCCTCAAGCGTAACAGCCGATCCGTAATTCCGCTCGATAAACAGAAGCGCTTTCTTGATGCGAAGCTCATCCCTTTGATATTTATCCGTATAGGTGGATTCTTTCCCGATCGTTTCGGCATGACTTGCGATCAACGCAAAAGACTGGCTTAACAGATGACGGACATGGATCGGATAATCCTTCCTGTCGTATGCACCGATCTGCCAGGCGTCTTCAGCCATTGTCAGCAGTTCCCTATGCCAGGGAATTGTTTCTGTCAGCCGGACAAAGGGAATATGAGGATTTTTCAGAACAGGATCGACACAGGTCTTCCAGATCAGATCGGTACCGCAGGATATCATTCGCGGGCTGAAAACCATTGCGTGCTGATGGCCTGAAACGGACACAAGGTTTGCAGCATGCAGAATTTCGCTGTTGGCAAAATACCCCTCTCCTGGAGAAAGGAAGAATTCACTGCCCGCGATACGGACCTGCACTTTCCCTTCCGTGATAATAATCAGTTCCAGTTCATCGTGCCAGTGCGGCGGAACGGCCACCTTTGTCAGGTCATCATCAAAAAACGCAATAGGGAAATCTTCCGTACCGTAGGTCAGGATCTCCCGGCCGTTTTCATCCACCTGATCAACCGACTGTGTGAGTGCCATCTTTTCCCTCC
>Ga0310690_10005168_pt1 | contig 17900 bp, 4 predicted proteins | sample AusTroGonzalo_MG_2_FD_207661 | JGI IMG/M metagenome (GOLD analysis project Ga0310690, IMG submission 207661) | Bovine rumen microbial communities from tropical cattle in Woodstock, Queensland, Australia - Gonzalo_04 (v2) (version 2) | ecosystem: Host-associated > Mammals > Digestive system >...
CATACCATCCAGCGTAAGTACCAGACGGGTTTCCTACTAGAATAATGTTCCTACCTGCCATCCCTCTTGTTTCTATAGTATGTGCAGAAGTATAATGGTTATTTCCATCGGGAGGATTCGTCCAAACAGATAGATCATATAAAGACATACTCGATATAGGGTTACTACTGAATTTAATTTTCATATCAGTACCGTTTGCTCTTTGTGTATTAGGTACAATTAGTATTATAATCCCACTATATGTAGTAGGTAAATAAACAGTCACTTCAGTCTTACCCGTACTCGAAGTATAAAACAAATACGCATTACCAGCTTGTAAAGTTACTTCTGTAGTACCTGTGCCAGTACAATCCACTAACACAGACTTAAATACACCAGGAGGAACCCACTCCACACCTGTCCCATCACTATTCACACCAAGCACCTGCCCAGCCGTACCAGCATTTCCATTCAGCTTCAATGAGTTAAACCCTACCTCACCTGCGCCTGTGAAGTAAACATTCATCCCACTACCCACATATACACTCTTATTCCCAGCCGCTATTCCTGATGTAGCGGATGCGATACCTAATAGGTAATTCTTTGTAGTATTAGTATTATTCCTAACATAAGTATATAACTGAGTTGCACTTGTCGCTGCTGGTGAGGTACTTCCCCATCCCACTGTTACCTCTTGTGTCTGAGAATCGTATGTCGCCCTTAATACCCGTGTACCCGAAGGCCCGTGTAAGTTCTCCCAACTCGACCCATTATAAAGCAATATATCACCTTTCATAGCCGTCTGAATGCCTACATCAGACAGATCATCCAGTGAACTCACACCTGTACCCCCTCCACTCACTGTTGCCCAAATCAATCCACTGGAAGTGTATTTCAGATATGTGTTTGCCGTTGTAGGTGCTACCAACGGTTTCCATGCTGACGCACTGGCATCATAATATAACAACTGATTACTCACCAGACTAGACGGTGTAATGGATACATCCCCCAGACTGGATAATAATGTTGCACCCGTCCCACTGCTCACCGTTGCCCAACCTAAACTACTCCCATCATACTTTAGATAAGTATTCGCCGTACTTGGCGCAGTCAACTGTGTCCATTTACTCCCATTATAGTACAATATCTGATTATTCGCAGGGTTGCTAATAGTCGTATCTGTCAACCCACTCAAAGTAGTCGTGTTCGTTATCCAGCTAGGATCACCATTGCTATCCAAAGACAGTATCTTTCCACTATAAGTAGTTGGCTTATTCAAGTTCGCCCACTTACTACTGCTATTGTAGTACAGTATTGACCCCCTTGTAGGGCTAGTAATGCTTGTATCATCCAATCCAGCTAATGAACTCACCCCTGTTCCACCACTCACTGTTGCCCATGTCAATCCACTGGATGTATATTTCAAATACTTATCTGTATCCGTAGATGCTGGCTGTGGCACTCCTATCGTTACGTTTGGTGTCTTAGTCGCTATCCATGTAGGTTCGGTAGATGTTAAAGATATTTCCCAGCCTGTCCTCTCAGATGAAACCACTGTCTCACCTAATAACGCAGAAACCACCGATACATACAAATACTTCCATGTCGTTGACGTTGTACCTATTGCCACATAATATGCAGTCACATTATTCAATGTACCATATACCAACCGCACATCAGGCAAGTTCTCAGATGACTTATGTACTGTATAATAATACCAGTTTGACCCTGATGAATACCCTGCAATTAGTATCTCACCTGATTTATCAGATTCCGCATCCAGTATCATTACCTTAAATAAACGTCTTACCGCATAACTAGATGACCCCATCTTAATTATCAATGTGCCTGTCGTGGATGACGCACTAGGCCCATACTGTGCTAAACAATAATATGTTCCTCTGTAATACTGAGTCGAACTGTTTATATCCCTGTAATACCAGGGATTAGTAAATGCCACCGAACCATCCTTATTGATATACGCACTATGTGTATGATCTCCTAATGCTACCTGTGTCGCACCCGTTCCCGTCGGTAAATTCCCTATAGGCAGTGTACCACTCACTTCTGACGTTAAATCAATGACTCCTGCCGATAACTTACCTGCCGAACTGATCTTCACAATACCTGCTACCGTTGTCACACCCGAAAGTGTCACTATACCCGTAGCATTCAGATTCACCATGCTCACTGACCCTGCGCCCGTAATAGTCACATTCTTAGTAGAAATCAATGATCTATTCTCCGCACCTGTTGAATGCGTTTGAACCCCCGTCAAATAGTAGGCAACATTCCCATTAGTAGCTAAACCCGTCACAGACACCTGTGTTGCGCTGGCGGCGTTACCCGTACAACTACCTGATGAACCTGTCACACTCGTCTGCGCTGGATGCACATGATCGCCCCTTGCAAACGATGATGTCTCTGTTCCCGTAGTCGCTGTACCAGCCACCACAGGTAACGTGCTGGATGCCTTAGCATGACCATAATTGCTGGCAGAAGCAGCTCCATAAGTCGTCCCTGTCGAGGCGTGTGAGCTTAGTGTAGTCGTTATAGTCAGATTCCCTGAACCTGTCCACGAAGCACTCGTTCCTGTTACACCGCCTGAAAGTGTGATCGTTCTCCCTGTTTTCCACGCATCAGCGGTGCTTGCGTTACCACTTAAATCACCCGTAAGTGTACCATTCTTCATGGTAAGCCCTGTGTTCCGCAATATCGTACTGGTAGCCCCACTCTTTACTCCTAACACATACAACGTATCCGATGTATTAGCCGTAGTAGTCACGCTATCTGCTGTCCCTGCACTGGATACAGAACGGAAATCATACCCTGTGCCATTCCATGCTAAAAATGTTACCGAGTTTCCCGACCCTGCTTGTGCAGAATACCCACTGCCTGAACCTATCACCACCCCTGTTAAACCTGCATTCGTACCAAACCCACCATTGGCTATAGGCAAGATACCATCCACCTCACTCGCTAACGCAACCTTACCACTACTCAATAACCCACTAGAGTTGCTATGAACCACACCTGCCGTTGTAATACCCTTCACGGTGAGATTCGCTGGAAAAGTCGCATTCTGATTCGTATCCCATGAATACAGATGATCCACCTTCATCATACTGTTGGCACTACTCCAGCAATTCGGGCCATATCCCCTAATGTCATACACGACTGATGCTCTAGTCACCTCACTCACTTTCAAAGGCCCAACCTTAAATATAAACCTTAATGTATAGACATGAGCAGATTGATTCGTTCCCCAAAAATTCCGTCTGGTAAACCAATACATATTAGGCCCAGAATCACCCTTTACCTGCGCATCTTCAATGATCTTTGTAAAAGTAGTCTGCGCACCGTAAGTGGACACATACACATCCAGCAATACATCATACTGTGAATTAGGCCCACTAAACCAAATAAAGAACTGTTCCATAGAACAATACCTGTTACTTGGCAGTGTAATATCAATCTTTGTCTGATGCCCAGAGGTTATCCCAGACGCATCCCCCGTTGTACCGCAAGCCCTAATTGACCCTGCTATATTCCCAGCAAACAACGCCGCTTTCTGCGCATTAGTATATCCTGCATCCGTCCAAGTGCTTCCACCATTAGTAGAAAACTCAATCGTTACCTTATCCGCAGGGATAAACGCCATCTTATTAGCACGGGAGAAGTCCACCAAGTTCCTGTCTATCAAGCACAAACTACTCGATGTATAACTGCCTGAATGCAGTGTAACTTTATCGTGATACACCCCCGTAATAGTACCAGCAGCATGAGTATGATCCCCCAAAGCAACCTGAGTGCTTCCCGTTCCAGTCGGCAACTGACTAATATCTAACTTTGTCGTTACCCCTACTGTACCACTACTGATGGATAATAACCCTGACGTAGTTATCCCTGAGAACTTAACCGTACTGCTCGCCGTCAGTGTCGTACAAGACACCGTTCCACCGCTTACAGAACCACTTAACGTGCCACTAAACGTAGTCGCTCCTACCGTACCACCTTGAACATACACAGACTCATCCTTATACAACGTGGAATTACCTGACGCTGTAGTCAATACCCCCGTTACATATAGCTTGGCTGTCGTGGACGCTACACCCACCGTACTGGCACTGGCAGCATCACCCGATATACTGATCCCCCAAGTACCCGTAGCACCTGTTCCAGACTTCGTAACCGTATATGTCGTGTAATTACTCGCATCCAATATAACCGTACTCCCCACACCGCTCTTGTAATGAATCAAGTCAGTATTGCTCGACCTGATAATACCCTGTGAATCCACCGTACCAACCGCCCATTGTGTATTAGTCACTCCTGTCCAGCCTGTTGGTTTATATGCCAACAACCCCTGTCCCCCTGTACCAGCCACATAGGATGCCCCTCCCACAGTCACTACACCTGTCATTGTACCTCCAGCCAACGGCAAATAAGACGTACTAGAGTACGCATTACTACCTAAACCCTTCACTGCCACATCAGTACCACCCACTGAAATTGTACCATTGGTGCTACCCGTTGCTATGTTAAACGTAGATGCGCCCGTCTGATTCGCTGTAAAAGTCGTTACATCAGTTCCGCTTGCCTGTATATGCAGTGTTCCATCCTTTACATAAGACGTATAGTTTCCGCTAGTCAGGAACACATAATCGGTTGCTGTCGTAGTTCCCAGAGTTCTATTCGGGGTTAAATACATCACACCGTCCTTCACCCAGACACTATCTACCGTATCCGTACCTCTATACCATTGCAAACCTTCCGCTGCGTTATCACATTTATCAGCAAATATCACGCTGTTCACACCGTAGATATTGCTGTTGTTCATGTTCAGCGCACCTGACCTTGCATCGGTGTACTGTGAACCCCAAGCAGTCATTACACCTGTCCATGTACTGCCAGCCAGTTTCACATACACATCAGGACTCCATACGGGTTTAGTCCCATCACTCTTTAGGATATACCCATTCGAGCCTATACCCAGCCTATCCCAAGTATCAGTCGCACTCCCATACAGCAAATCTCCCTTAGCCACACTGCCTAACCCTGTACCGCCGTGTGTAACCCCCACTATACCCGTAATAGACCCACTCGGTAAATTCGTGATATTCGATCCATCCCCATATAAATAGGGTGCTACTATCGCATTGCTCTGGAACGTCAATTCCTGTATTGAATATCCGCTGGGATAATTCCCAGGCACATTACTGACCAGCTTCCATCCCTTATGCCCTATCACCTCCACACTAAACAACCTTGTTGTACTGTCACTGCTATACACATCCAGAAAGGCATACCCGTTCGTGTATGCTATCCTAGCCTTACTTATAGTCGTTCCAGCGCATCCTACCTGTACCAGAGAGGCATTAGTGCCACCCTTGACCGCTGCCGTAAACAACACCTCGCTCCCACTGGTATTGTCACTCACTCTGAAATAACCACTGGCTGATGTCCTGTCCTGTAGCTGGGCGATCCTGTACCATCCTGCGGCTGTCGCTTTCTCATACTCCATCCGCTCGCCCCATGCCCTGTTATTCAGCAAAGACAACTGATCCCATATATCCGTCAGATCATTATCAATCTCAGTCTGACTCCCCAGCTTATACCGTGTCCCCGTAGCATCCGTATAATACAACGCAGTCCCATCATTCTCGACCCTTCCACTCACAGGAGTAGCCAATAAAGCCCCAGGATTGACCGTAAAAGCGTCCGTCAGCAATGTCTGGATAGTTGATACCCCTGTCGCACTTAAATCGCCTGTAAGCGTTGTCTGACCCGTTACATCTAGTGTGCTGGATAAAGTCGTGGCCCCCGTCACGCTTAATGTATTCGATAACGTAGTCGCCCCTGTCACACTTAACGTACTGGACAGACCCACCGCACCGCTTACACTCATATCCTTCGTGTGTGTCAGCTTACCCGTACTGACATCCCAATAGGTTCGCCAGTCATAGCTATTGGCCGTTCTCCCTGCATAGTACCCATACACGCCTATTGTGTTCGCATAACCACCCCAATTCCATACATGATTATCCTTAGTTAATCCCCTCAAGTACGGATAATAATTAGATGCGTCCGTTGTCTTAAACGTAATCAGCTTGGTTTGCGTCATCCCAGACACCCAAGAGCCAGCAGTATTATTGATATAAACACCACCACTAAAGGTATGTAGCCCCGTCCAAGTCGGTGCTATAGACTGACTTAATGCAGGTGCAGCATCACTCCTCATAAACGTAGTAGCCGACCCGTTCACCGTAGTCAACCCTATGCTTGCGCTCGGATTCGCACTGCTCGCTGTAGTCAGTACCTCATTGCTCTTCCATAACAGTTTCCCAGAGCTGCCCCCTATAGCTAACCCCGTAGTGTATCCAGTACCAGACAGACTCGCTATTACGAACGTCCCATCATTCTGCCCACTGCTATACCCCATATACGGTGTCTTACTACTCACTGTAGCCCAAGACACTCCTCCCGTTGTTCCAATAGCAATACCCCCCGTAAACGTAGTTAAACCCGTTACAGTAGCTAACCCTGCCAACGGTAAATACGCCGTACTACTATAAGCATTACTGCCTAACCCCTTCACCGCTACATCAGAACCGCCTACCGAAATCGTACCATTACTTGAACCCGTCCCAATGTTCAGCGTAGTGTTCCCACTCTGGTTAGCCGTAAATGTCGCTACACCCGAACCATTTGCTTGTAAGTATAAATTGCCGTTCTTTACATAGTCTGTGTAATTCGCAGCCGTTACAATAATGCTTTCACTTCCAACCAAACCACACTTCCATACATCATTGCTCTCATCCCATATCAAGCTCGCATTCGTGCTTGTACCTCTCTTAATCTCAATACCGCCATTCTCAGATGGTGTACCAGTCACATCACTGTTCAGCGTAATGATGTTATCAGCCACATTAAGGTCTTGAGTATTGATATAGGTGATCGTCCCTTCCACAGTCAGATTGCCCACCTTTATAGATGCCCAATCACTATCCGCATTGTTCCTGATATTGAGCATACTATCCGCATACTTCAATAAAACACCACCACCCACTTTAACGCTAGTGAATATACCCACATTCGCAGTCAGTGTACCTCCAGCAGCCGTTATACTCGTATCGTACCTTAACGTGCTGGTATCACCAGACTTAATACCAGCCAAATACAACGTATTAGTTGTATCGGAAGTAGCTGTCACACTGGTCGAGCTATCCGCATACCGTACTCTTAAACCAGCATAACTACCTCTAGTTATATCGTAGTTGTTACACTCTGCTATATAAAATACAATAGGTGCGCTAGTCGTAGGTGCTGGATAAGAGTCACTTACCCTATTCACAGAAACGTGTCCACCTGTTGAAAACGATGTTCCTACACCACAATAACAAGTTCTTGCATACCATTCCCATTTACCTGTGCCGTTCGGGTTCGTCAAGAATACATCCTTGTACCCATCCCCTAATGTATTACTCGCTGTAACAAAATAATAACCCTCTGGCAATAACGCTCTGAATATCTGTACCTTTATCTTATTCGCAGCAGAAGTCACACTCTGAACAAAACCCCCATAGTTCGGAGAGGAATTACCCTTTAACGTCACCTTTATTACATAGCCAGAGTTATTTCCACATCCCAGACTATCCAGAGCCGTTTCACCACTAGCAGCCACTCGTTCCACTACTACACCCGTACTGCCCGAAGTGTTATTGTACTTACTAACTGAATTACTCCCACTCTCAAACTCAGTGTCCGTGTATGCTGGATAACCGTTTTTCAGACTCAATATCCATAAAGGTATAGTACCGTTCCAAGTCGTGTTGGTGTCTCTGTTATAAACCCGATACCGTGTTACCTTATTATCAAGCTGTGTCTGAATCGCACTGGTCACTCCATGCACATAACCTAACTCTGTCGCTGTAGTCGTGGATGCCTTAACCACACCACTATCCCCATACAAAGCACCGCTCAGTGTCTTAACCGTTAAATCCCCTCCGCTCACTGTTAAACCGCCTGTAAACGTCACTATGCCTGTTACAGACTCACCGCCAGCCAGCTTCAAATAGGTTCCATCATGGTTATGGTCTTTAGTCGCTATACCAGCATCACTCAATGTTTTCCACTCAGGCAACGTACCCGTGTTATAAAGCACCCTGCCAGCATAGCTCGTTCCACCGATCGCTAACCTACTCCATGTATTACTAGCACTTCCATATAACAGATCACCCTTTGCCACTGTCGCAACGCCTGTACCGCCCTTTGTTACAACCAGTGTGCCTGTCACCTCGCTGGAAGCTAAATCCACGCTCCCTGCGCTCAGAACCCCGTTCGCCAGCTTTGCAACCCCTGTTCCTAGTCCACTAAACGTAGCCGTACTGCTTACGGTCAACGTAGTGCCTGAAATAGTACCTCCGCTTAACGACCCACTAAACGTAGTTGCTGTAACCGTTCCACCTTCCACCGTAACACTCTGGTCTTTATAAACCGCACTGTTCCCACTCGCAGAAGTCAATACACCTGTCACATACAGCTTGGCCGTAGTAGATGCTACACCCACATTACTTGCATTATCCGCATCTGTCGCCTTTGGTGCTTTCTCTGCCCACTCAGGAAACGCACTACTGCCTTTACCAATAAGCACATAGTTATTCGTACCCACCGCTGTCGTACTCACCACTCCTGTACCGTTTCCTAACAATACAGCATACTTCGTCAGTGTAGAAGCCCCCGTTCCCCCATTCGCTACAGGTAGTTTCCCACTCACATCAGCCGTCAGACTGACAAGTCCACTACTTAACACTCCACTGGCATTGTTATGAACTACACCAGCTACTGTCCCTAAACCACTGAAAGTAACTGTACTAGAAGCTGTTAAAGTCGTACATGATACGGTTCCACCCACCAAGCTCCCTGTAAACTTAGTTGCTGTTACATTAGAACCACTTGCGCTACCTGCAAAAGTAACTGTGCTTGTATTCGCATTAGTCCCTGTATTAGTCCCCTCTGTATCTGTATTTATCAGTGTGAACTTTATAGCGTTCGTAGTTTCATCATTCGTGTACTTAATATGATAATTACTATCATCCAAATAATGCTGTACTGCCTCACTATCACCCGTAGTTCTCCTGATATTCAATCCCTTCGCAGCATCACCGCTTGTACTCTGCACAACTAACCCAGCACTAAAAGTATGCTTACCTGTCCAACTCGGTGCAATACTCACATCTATAGCTGGCGCAGCATCACTCCTCATAAACGTGCTTGCACTGCCATTTACTGTTGTCAATCCAATAGAAGCTGTTGGATTAGCAGAAGTTATAATATCCGAAATAGTAGCCCATACTGGTTTAGACCCATCACACTTTAAGACTTGACCACTGGAACCCTTTGCCAGCTTTGCCAATGTAGTAGCTCCTGTTGCATAGAGCATATCCCCAGAGGTATAAGAATTGATACCTGTTCCACCATTCGCTACTGGCAATGTACCTATAACATCAGCAGTTAAACTTACCAAGCTACTACTTAAAACACCGCTCGCATTATTATGAACAACACCAGCCGTTGTACCTAATCCTGTAAAAGTAACTGTACTAGAAGCTGTTAAAGTCGTCCCACTGATAGTACCTCCACTCAAACTGCCACTGAACGTAGTTGCAGTAACTGTGCCACCCTTCACCGTCACACTGGTATCATGCTTCAATTCAGAGGTAGCACTATTCTTCACTCCCACCACATATAACGTGTTAGTCGTATCCGCAGCCGTTGTCACTGTATCAGCCAGTGTCGCTTTCGGTGCTTTACTCACCCAAGACGGTATCCCACTGCTGGACACCACAAGCACATCATCCTGACTTCCTATCGCTAAAGTCGTCAGAGCGGTGCTACCCGTTGCATAGATAATGTTACCCTTCGCATACGATGTTATCCCTGTACCGCCATTAGCTACTGGTAATGTACCACTTACATCACTACCCAATGCAACTGCGCTACTCGATAATACACCGCTTGCATTACTATGCACCACTCCTGCACCCAGACTACTGAACGTCACACTGCTCGCTACACCTAATGACCCCGTTATATCACCCCCAGAGAGTTTCAGATATATGCTGTCATGGTTGTGTCCCGTGCTGGCTATACCTGCATCCGCCAGTGTACTCCAAGCAGGTGCTGATCCATTGCTCTTCAATATATACCCACTGGTCGCTATACCTAACACAGAGGCTACACCCGTTCCATTCCCATATAACAACGCCCCTGCTGTTATACTACTTCTGCCTGTGCCACCATTCGCCACTGGAAGGATACCTGACACCTCCGATGCCATTGCCACCTTTCCACTTGTCAATACACCGCTCGCATTGCTATGCACTACACCAGCCCCCAGAGCGGATAATGTCACCGTGCTTGTTACCCCCAGCGTACCTGTAAAGCTCGCATTCCCACTCTCTATAGCACCGCTATGGATGCTCCCATCCGCTGCGTTAAAATACACGTCATAGTCAAAGCTCTGCACACCGTTCGGCTCAGTCACACCCGTTATGTAGTATGTGCCACTATTCACAGCCACGCTCGCTACCTTCTCAGGGATACCGCCCATGCCTATTTCCGCTTCCACTGTCACACACCCATCAGGCACACCCCCTGGAATCACAGGAGGGACTAAATCCCACCCGTGCGGTTCCACACTCTCCACCATGATATACTGCGATGCTGACCCTGCCTTATACACCTCCAAGTACGCATAGTATTCCTCTTGGTTCTCTTCCTTGTAAACCACACGCACCTTAGTCAGCCCACTCGCATTGTACCCACTCACCGCATTCACCACCAGTGTAGGCTCGCTTGTGTTGCTGATACACGCTGTTACCGTAAAAATACAGTCATACGTCCTCTCATATACCCTGAAAACCGCCTCATTTGCCCCTACAGCCACTTTTGATTGAGCTACCCTATACCAACCAGCGGACGCACCTGAAAAGCCCTCCTGACGCATAAGAGAGGCTTTGCTATACATCAGTACATTCAAGGCACTGTCCACATCAGTATCCGCTTTCAGTAGAGAGTGCCTGATACCGAAACTGTCCGTCCAAAGTATATCATCCCCCACATTCTCAATCGCCCCTGGTCTTGGCACAGATGTCAACCCACCTATGCCAATCTTCAAGGGTGCTATGGCAGAGTCACCCCCTGCCACATCTAACCGTGCGTCATTCTGTACTTCTTCATAACCTACATTCTGATAACCTCTTATCAGAACATCTGTATAGACAGTTCTAGCTACCATATTCCTTAGTATTCAATCGCAGATGCAATCACTCTGATTGTCTTACCGCTCATCACTCCAGTGACCGCTGATAATGTTATCTTGGTGGCATTTATTGTCAAGCCAGTCTCTACCTTATCCCAAACCGCACTTGTACCTGTACCCACCTTCTCAAACACTTGCACCATCAGCTTATCTGTTCCTAGTGAATGAGTGATGTCCTTCGTCTGACCCGATGACCAATCAGAGAACTCAAACACCGCCCCATGTATTGCTCCTAACCCCTTCCTAGCCTCTAATGCGGAAGTAGCTCCTGTACCGCCCTGAGCTATAGGCAATGTAAACGGCAATGTCGAGGTACATCCTACCGCTGTCGTACTGCTCGCATACAGTATCGTGTTAGCCGTCAAGCTCGCTGGCAACGCATATCCAGCCCAAGTCGGATCAGTACTGCTCCCCTTCCCAATAAGAGGTCTGTTCTCTGTCCCTGCCGCTGTTGCCGTCAATGCGCTTGTACCATGCCCGATAACCACACCATGATTCGTAAGTGTCGTAGCACCTGTACCACCGTGCGATACTGGTAACGTACCCACTATATCCGATGTCAGGGATATTAAACTGCTTGATAATGTTCCATCTGCGGCGTTATGCACTATTCCAGCCGTTGTCCCCAACCCCACTAGCTTTGTAGTACCATTGACGGTTAGATTGCCCGTTATAGTACCCCCAGATAGTTTCAAATATGTGTCATCATGGTTATGATCCTTAGTCGCAATACCAGCATCGCTTACACTCTTCCAAACGGGATCAGCACTTGTACTTCCTACAAGAATCCATCCACTCGTACCCACCCCTAACGCTTTGATTGCACTTGTACCATTTCCAACCAATAAACCATGAGCCGTGAGTGTATTAGTACCTATACCGCCTCTTGCCAGAGTAAACACACCGCTTGTTACTCTCGATGTCGCTATTGCTATATCAGTATAAGTTATAGCCGTCACCCTACCATAAGAATCTGCCGTAATGGACGTTGCTTTACCTGCTCCTGCCGTTCCAGTAGTAGTTACCGTGACCCCAGCTAGTCCCAGATTATTATTCGTGTCAACCGCCAAAGTGTTATTATAATTCAAGGATATAGTGTTACCCACCCTACTCAATGGTGTAGCAACCTGTATCTTGGCGATCTGATAATTCTCCACCCAGACATTATTATCTGTCCCAATGCTGATAGAACCATGCGTACCAGTACCTTGCTCCTTCTGAACAAAACCCGTTGCGGCATAGTCATCACCATTCGTCACATAAGTCGTAGAACCAGCGTATAACTCACCTCCTGCATCACAATCCGATGAACGTGTCATCGTAACGGTTCCCTGCGCTGTGCCTACCCCAGCGGTATATTTCCAGTCATAAATACCATTCTGCTTCGGATCAGTCTGCTTCCAAACCAACACCCTGACTACTGTGCCAGCCGTATAACTCTGTGTGATGTCAACCCCGTCAATTACAAACGGCGGACTACTTAAATTGATATTCTCAGTAGTCGCCACATCACAAGGATTATGGATGTCAACATTCCCACTAAACCACGCTTTCAATGTCGCAAACGTCACCGCATCCTGATTGTCCGTTGGATCGCCCAGATTGACTATCCTCTTTCCTCCCAAGTTCAAACAACCTGCACTTGTACCCGACCCTGCTATTGTCAACGGTGATACTACTATCTTACCGTTTGAGTCAGTCTGTAACACACTGTTTACCGTACCCGTTGCCAGCTTAGACCATGCTATTGCGGCATTAGTCGCTATGTTCGCATTTTTAATATCCTTCGCCTGTAACGTGTAAGTCGTTGTATCCCCAGAGGTACTTACCCCTACTTCAATGCCTGGATTCGTTGTCGCCGCCTGTACTACTACATTCCCATGCCCTACCTTCTTCCATTGTGGATTAGAGCCGTTCGTGGACGAATAGCAGACATATAGGCTACTGTCAGCAGTATTATAATACATCTGACCAATATGACCTACCGATGGCGCACTCGCTTCATTCTGTATGCGTGGTGCTTTTACCTCTGCACCACCCATATATTCTACAGTCTGATAATACTTTATATTTGCCATATTTATCTACCCTTATGTAAATACCATTCCCATACCACCTACACGATATATACCGTTCCTCGTATTGGTATGCAGAAACTTATCTTTATGCTGTTGCTGTCTATCACAGAAACACCGCCATGTATCTGCTCCCCATCCTCATCCAATGCAGTCACACTCACTTCCCTGTTCAAATTATGAACACACACCCATTCGTCCTGTGCTGTGTCAAAATCAAACCTAAGAGGCTTTGCTTTCGTATCTGCATACTGCTTTGTCACCGCATCCAGATTATTCACTGGATCAAGTGCCAATGTCACCATCCCCATAAACGTGGCTCCTGCTAAGGCAGCATAATGCTGAAAGTTATCTCTCAGCCAATTATCGTTGTCCAATAACTCTGCACTGGTTCGGTTTGCATTCCCCAATGGATACTGTGGGTCTGCTGGCGCACCTATTCCAGTAGCAGCTTCGCCGTTATAGACATACGATAATACCTCATGCCATTGTGCCATTTTCTATTTGTCCATTTTTGATAAACACCACTCCCCCACCACAGGCTCTAGCCTTATCACACTCTCCGCTATGTGAAAAAGAGTGCTTCTGTCCGCACCCTTCTTCCGTTGTTCCATAAATTCTGCGCATAACCGCAAAGAGAGGCGTTTCTTAGCTCGCTCTCCCTCTGGCAACGTCATCCCTGTCCAGTCCAGTACCCTCTTCCATTCACCCGTACTAAACACCAGACAGTCGGTTCGCACACGAAGAGAACCTAGTTTACTCTTTAAGTAAACTAAGTCCTCCTTTTCAAATAGACATATCGGAACTCTCAAATGCCTATCTCCTAATTACTTAGAATATAATTGACCACTCAAACGTGATCTGCCTTGAATTGTTCTTAATCAGCGCAGGGAATGTCTCAAGCGCAAATAATGTCGCACCAGATTCCCCAGGCGCAGCTACAGCCCACAGACCAGCTTCCGTATAAGCAACTACACCTGACCCACCAGTCGGGCCATTGCCGTTACCTTTAGCTAGTACAAAAGTAAACTTAGCTGTAGTAACCCCAGGAACCAGAGACTTCGGATAATAGTTGTCCCCTACTGCAATCCATGTATGAGACGCACTCCCATTACCTACAGGTGTACCTAACGCTGTCTCATTCGCTTGCGGTGCGGACGGATTCAGGATGTCTCCGCTCTGGTGTCCAATACCCAATTCAAGACCGCTGATCTTATAGGAACTGTCGCCCTTTGCAATCATGGCCGCCATCACCGTTTTGGCTCCGTTCACAATAATGTTATGGTCGTCAAAATGGATATAACTGCCCTTGACATCATCTTCCACCAGAATACGCACATGACCACGCATCCTGAGTGCAAAATCCTGCACTGTTTCGTTCAATGCGCTGTTCTGCGCATCATTAGTAATTACTCTATCTTCCATATTCGTATATACGTTGTTAGCTTAAAATTCGCACTTCATACTCCTCTGTGCCGTATTCAAACGACCCCCAAATTAAATCAATCCCGTACTCAGGATACTCTGTAATATAGGCTATCAGAAGCCACGAGGCTATCTCTAATTCGTCATCCAGCAACACTTTCATGCCAGAATCAAAATCACATCCCCCGTCATCAAAGGATACATAATCACTGTGATAAAAGCCCCAATCCGCTGAAATATCCAAATCATCATTCCACTTCACAGACTCATTGAATAACCCGTCTGAATCTCCACCTATATGAGTATCATTCCACTCCACTACAGACACCGAACCAAAGTTGTCAAACCATGATTCAGGGATAATATCACACCCCGTGCTTATCTCAATAGGAGTAAATGATTCAGCCCAGCTTGTTACCTGCTCTTCCAATGTCAGGATGTCCCCCTGTACCTCTACATCCGCTTCCCAACTGGTCACATCCACAGACACCCAATCCAACTCACACTGGCTTATTACAAAGCTATCCCACCAGTACGGAGCTATATCAAACTCAATATCATCCTCAAAATCAGACACATAATCACTCACAGAATAAGGCTGTGTCACATCAAGCTCACCCTCCACAATAACCTCATCCTCAAACCATTCCATCCATCCACTGCTCTCTGGGATAGATAAGAAATCCTCAGTTTCCACCGATGTCAGCCATTCTATATCCGCAGATACCCAATCAAAGTAATCACTGCATGACTCACTCCCCTCATACAGCGCATCTTTCAACCACAGCTTCATGTCTATAAGCACATCATCCATAGTTAGTTCCTGCGTATCTAACCAACTATTCACCCATGCCGTCCCGTCATATATCGTTATATCCGTCTCAATGGACACAGGTGTCATCAAATCCGCTTCCCAAGAAGGTGCTATGAAGCTATCTTCAAATACTGATACTACATCTGCCCACGCCTCCTTGTCGTCATACTTAAAGATGTCATACGGTCTGTTTACAGGCCAGCTATCGTACCAGGGCGCAATCTCCTCCTGTGCATCAAACAAGTCGTAAAAATCAACCTCTGTCTCTATCGTCCTCGTCCAATTAAATACTATATTAGTGCATATCCAGAAGAAGCTCTGCATGATCTCTATCAGCTTATGCTCCAATGCCTCATCCAAATGTACACTCAGGGGAACCTTCGCTTTGACCAACACCGTACAAGCATCCAACGGCTGTAGCAAGTTGAACTGCTCCAGGTTCTTATTCACATACACCCAATCATATACATCAGCATCCAGATTCTGCCCTCCCACAGACAGCAAGCTCAACATATATTTCAACCCCCGTACCGTCCCCTTTATGTTGTAGATATTCGCCGCTATGACAGCCAGAGTCTCCTTGTTCTCCTGTGCCAAGTCCAAAGCCCTAAAGGAATCATCCGTCAATAAGTTGGTCAAATAGTTTTCATCAAAATGGATGCTCTTGCCCTCAAACAAGTTATCCACCTTAATCATATTATTGATATGACCATTCACTACCAGATAATCCAGTAGCTCGCTTGTCTTGGCAAACAAGGGATGTTCCCTTATCGCTGCTGGCAGAAAGTCCTTCGTCTCCCACCAGTCCGTCACTGTCACCACAAAGCTCTGCTCAGTCAACCGTACCGATGTCGAACTGACCATTGCCCTGTTCATATCACCAACGCCAAATATCAGCCCTGCACCAAAAGCAACTGAATTGATCGCATAAGCGTCCGTAGGTACTTCGTCCTTGTTCGTGTACCATTGGTTGTAGAACCTCATGTCAGGCGTTATCAACACCGCAGTGTAATCATTGCCTATCCCCAGAATGTAATCCCCTGCATTCGTCAGCCCTACCAGCGAACCACGCCCCCACTCTATCACTTCCACCTTCCAATCACCCACCGCATTGCCAAACATCACCACCGTCTTATACGGTTCTGGAATGTATGTATAATGCACATCCCCATTAGAATCCCTAGAGGATACCTTCACCCTTACCGTGCCAGTCAGGACAAACGTATTGCCTAAGTGCGATATACTGGTAACGTCATCAATGATATACTCAGGACTTCTCCCGTCCAACTCAAAGATAGATTGCCTAAACTTCTGATTGATCTCATACCATTCACCCTTCTTCGCACTGGAATAGATGATTGTCCCCATCCCATCCATATATCCAGCCGCTACAAAGTACCCATTAGAATAGTCAACGCTCTTTAATACAACACCTTCCGCCAGTACAGCTTCCTCGTACCATTTCTTACCATCCTCTGAACTATATACGATACCATACGGAACACCATCCACATACTTAGTACCAACCGCTACAAAACGAGTATTCCCATCTGTATCAGAACCATAAGTCACACCATAAAACTGGATGTTATACAGATAGTTATTGTTTCCATCCCTATTCGATGTCCAGATGCCCTTATCCTTGTCCTTAACTTTGGACATATCACCCCAGCCAACCATACCCATAGGAATCTGTATCTCTACCTCCCCCTCATCCGCATCCCCCCAAGTCACTGTACCATATCCCACTGTCACCAAATAACTGCCACTCGGCACTGTACCAATCGCAAAATCACGATGCGCCTGACCCGTAGCCACATACTTATGATCCCATCCAGTCACCTCAGAATAGGTATCAGGTTCTATATATCCATACCCCTGACCGTCCCCCGTCCAGAATCCTACACCGTCATAAATCGTCTTGTAATGGGTCAGCCTCATTAAATAGCTGATAGGGCCATAGTAATCAATAGTCATCCTATCCGCTATAGATACATCCACCTGTGTGCTTCCAGTCACGCCCTCCACAGGCATGATCTGATATGCTCTGGTCGTACCATCCAGCTCATATATCTTCTCCTCACCCGTACTGTTGCTTGTACTGCTCCACGTCTTGAAATTCTCTAATCCCTTGAACGTACTCCCTGCGGCATAGACCTTTGTAGAATATAATATCTCACTGCCACCCTTGACTATATACGTCCAGCCTGGTCTGATGTACCCGTTCTTAACAGACTCAATCGGTGTTGTCGGGTTAATGCTCTGGATGATACCCTCTGTCCTC
>Ga0310690_10005171_pt1 | contig 17882 bp, 19 predicted proteins | sample AusTroGonzalo_MG_2_FD_207661 | JGI IMG/M metagenome (GOLD analysis project Ga0310690, IMG submission 207661) | Bovine rumen microbial communities from tropical cattle in Woodstock, Queensland, Australia - Gonzalo_04 (v2) (version 2) | ecosystem: Host-associated > Mammals > Digestive system >...
TGAAAATGGGGGAGATACCCCACCTGAAAATATGCCCTCAGACGCTCCAGAATCGCGTATAAGCGACGATAGCGCAGAAGATGATATGGATACCGTCTCGGACGGAGAAACCGCCCAAAATGGGGGATTTCAGAAAACGTTAAAAAATCACTCCTCTGAAGAAGTTTGTACTTGTGAGCACGGTAAGGTAGAAACTTACATCAATGAACTTGGGGATGTAGATGGCTTAACCCTGAAAGAGACCTATGAACATTTTTTAGAAGGCATTGAAGATATACAGAAGAAGACCTATAAAGCCTGTATCTCTAAATTAACCGTTAATGCCTTTGACGAAACCGATATTATCGGTGATAGGAAAAAGAAGGCTCTGACGGCCGAACTGAAAGCCTTAGTGGAAAACTATTGGTGGATTCTCACCCCTCTATTTGCTAACTCGGTTCTGGATGATAGGAACTTAGAGTTCGGGGAGAATGTAAAGTTCGTGTTTACCAACGCTATACAGAAAAAAGTAGAGTCTAACGCTTCTCGGGTTGCCGAAGGGCACATGAAAACTATCCTAGATGACGTTCTGGATGCTTCGAATAAGGCTTATACGGAAGTAATGGAAAACAAAGCCGCCGAACTAATCGTTGAGGCTTATAAAACCAATGAGGTGAAGTATAAAAAATACTTCGAAGAACAGCCGTCAATGACCGAAGCTCTCAAAGCTATCAGGAATACGGATATTCTGGAAGAGAACCGAAAGATTTACGAGCGGGCGAATGAATTGGCAATGCAAGGCTATAAACGAACGGATATTATTAAGGCTATTCGAAATGAGTATAAGGATTTAAGTGAAAAGAGAGCTGAACTCATTGCTCAAAACGAAACCGCTCGGGCGTATGGTCATTCTCAATATGAAGCTGACACTCAGTTTCTTAATTCGATTGGGCAGTTAGATACAGCTATGAAGCAATGGAAAAGTCGTCGCCCCTTAAACGAGCAGGATAAGATTTGCCCTTTCTGTCAAAAACTGATTGATATGGGGCCGATACCTTTCACTCAAAACTTTGTAGATTTAGGGGAAACTTTAACGGCGGAACGAGATGGTAAAGTTTATAATTTCGTCTGTAATTACGAGGAAATAACTGGTAGCGTTTTGCATCCAAATTGTCAGTGTTATTACGAACTAATCTTAAACGGGAAAACTCTAAATGAGATACCTTCTACTGGGGATGATTCTTCTGATGGGGGGACTAATGGGAGTAGTGATAATAGCGTCGATAAACAAGCCAAAAGCCTAAACGCTATTGAAGACGCAACGGGGAGGATGCATAGTGAAAAAGATGGCCGCTTTGTGGGCAAGGCAGGAAAGATTATTGAAAGCGAAGGATTGTTTACGGTCATTGTGAAAGAAGGCGATGGGATGTTCCCCGCCCCGAAGGTTCAAAGTTTTACCACAAAACATGAAGCGGAACTTCGCCGTGACGCTATTTTAGCGAAGAAAACTTTGAAAGAGGGCATTCCCCTAACGATTGAGGATACCGGAAAGGAGGCATGGGTGGCTTATGAAGGTAGAGAGGATATGCCTGTTCCAAACACTCGCATATATAAGAAAAGAACTGATGCTGAAAAAGTAAAGTTCTATCTTGAAGAAACGTAAAGGATGGGTAATAATTAGAGTAAATAAAATGGCTGTTTATCTGTATAGTAAGGAATGTCAAGGGTGTAAAGGCAATCACGCTCTTAATAAGGTCAAACAGGTCTGTCGAGAAAAAGGCATCGACTTCCAAGAACGTAGAACTATTTTCTGGAAGAAATGGGAAGAAGAAGCAAACGAGATAATGAAAATCAACGAAGGATTAGAACTACCTTTCTTCTATCGAGATGATACGGGGGATGTCTTAAAAGGAAATAGTTTAACTCCGCTGGAAACAATAACTAAATGGTTAAAGGATTAAACATGAAAAGAAAACTATACAATGAGGCTCTCGTAAGAATCGAACGCCTCGAAAAACAAATCAACGGGGGTAAGGGTTCAGGTAATTTTGGTCATGCTGGTCGCGAAGGTAAAGTCGGAGGCTCTGCCCCGGCAGGTAGTGATAAAGTGTCGGAAGAGAAAATTAAGGAGCTGGAAGAGGCAGTTGAAAGAGCAAAACGGGCGGTATGGGACACCGAAAGCGATTTAGCTGCGGAAGAGGATTTCGGCGGAGATACTTCTCATTTAGAAAGTGTTTTGGCGGAAGAGGAAGAAGAATTACGGCAAGCACAAGTCGCACTAGCGAAAGCTAAATCACAACAAGACAAAAAAGATACTTATACTCCGGGGGTCTTTACAGGGCTCAAAGAAAAGGGTGATTCTTTCCGTATGTCAGCCAAAGAGGGTATCAAAGTGCTAGATGAGTCAAGGAAAGACTTAATCGAACTCGCTAAAAGACAATATGATGAACAAACCGCCAAGACGCTTGAAAAGGAAATTGACAGGGTTAGAGAGGGGCTAAGTATGTTAGAAGACGATTGGAGGGTTGATGTTCGGCGAGTTTCTCCTAAAATGCTTGAAGCTAAGTTTCTCTCCCGATACAAAATCGGAGACACCTTTACTCTTGACGGCGAAGAAATGCACGTTGTCGAGGGCGATAAACCAGGAACTATCATGGGCAGGAGCAAAGACGGGAAAAAAGTTGCACAAGTTCCCGATGAAAGATTGTTCCAAATTGCAATGACCCAAGCAGAAACAAATCTGGGGAATCATAATAAAGACACCATCTCTCGGATTGCCGAGGGTGGCAACTTTAATGAAAAAGAAGTCGCAAAAAAGATTCTTGCCAACATTGAAGAATCGTCGAAAAAGAAAGCGAACTCTTACAAGGTATCTCGTTCTATCTATGACTCCTTAATGACCGAGATTGAAGTTTTGGAAAAGCAAATTAACGGTGGCAAGGGTAGTGGGAACTTCGGCCATTCTGGAAGACCTGGCGAAGTCGGAGGAAGTGCCTCTGGCGATGGGTCTGGGAGATTCTTACGAAGAGTAGTGAGTATTTCTTCCGATTCTATGGGCAAACCAGATGAAAAAGAGTATTCTGAAAGAAGCGAGATTAGTTCTCCGGATAGTTCATTAGGAACTTCTAAAGCAGAGTATGATAAGGCGCGAGAAAAAGCTCTCCGACGGGGCGGGTTAATGGTGGCAAGGGAAGATGACTTAATATCAGGGACTTATGCTGCTAAAAATAATTTTTATAACCGCGTTTTCTCTAATCGTCGAGAAGCGATTGCCTTCCAAGATGGGTATAATTACAAGTTAGACTCCAAGGATAGAAACTTTACCCAAGTGGATTATATAAAAACTACGGATAATAGAGGCTCAGTCAGGTATGAGGTTATGTATAAAGGGTCTGATACCGGGGTAGATAGAAAAGCAGTATATAAAAATCCAATAGAAGCTCAAAGATGGTGTGAAGGTTATAATTCTGCCACTGTAGCGATTGAATCTGAAGTCCCTAGTGATAAATGGTATAAAAAGACATTCAAAATGGATTAGCAAGCATATCGACTGGTTTGAAGCCGACGAACTTCCCGAAGACTGGTAAACCATTAGCCTCCCTTCGGGGAGGTTTTTTGGGCAACTAGAAAAAGGGGTTATTCGGTATAATAGATATAGATTATTTAATTCTTTTGCAAAAGGAAAATCTTATGACAATAAATGCAAATAGTCACCCTTACAAGGTGATTGTCGGAGACGGGAATAGCCCCATCTACGCTAACCGTCATCCGATTAAAGTGGACGTGGAAGGAGGCGTTGTCACTCCTGCCGAGTTCGAGGAGTTGGAGAAAAAAGTAGATGCTTTGGCGACCGACCTTTCTTACAAAGGCGGAGTGCCTACTTATGACGATTTACCCGCAGACGCCGAGACTGGCGATGTTTATACGACCGAGGACACAGGAATCCTTTACGTTTGGGACGGCACGGAATGGGTAGCCCTGAACGACACTGGTTCATCCGTGATGACCGGTAGTTCCGACCCGACAACCTCTACCGAGGGTGAATTAGGGCAGCTGTACATCAACACTACTACCGACAAATTGTTCTATTGTGCCGGAGAAACAAGCGGTAGTTATACCTGGATTGGCATAGGAGGAGAAGGCGTCAAGGAGCTTACCAGTGCAGATTTTAACGGCGCTGGAGTTGTGAATACCGCTCAATTGACTCCTGGGAAATATGTGCTAAGCCCCAGCATAAAAAGCACTTATGCCGATGGTACTCCCTGGCTTAAGATTGGCAACTTTGACGCGTCCTCTACAGAAATCGTCTTTGGGCGACAAAACAGCGGTGACATGGGCAGCTATGACATGACTAGCAGGGTATGGCGACCTTTTATGGTGGTCGATTCTTTCGAAATCAACGACGCGGATAGAGTGATTATCGTCAACGCCCATTGTCTCACTACTCATATTTCGGCAGCAACTCTTTTGAATTATGGGATTTTCGATGAAATGACCTATATCTTCCCGTTCGAGGACTTATATGACCCTGGGTGGGGAGACGATTACAAGTACTATCGACTCAAAATGCCAAGTGTTTACAACGATTCGTTCAGCAATCTAGAAGCTGCCTTCACCTACTATCGAGACAATCGCTTTTATGACTATTTGACGTTGACTCCATTCGCCGTCGTCAAGAAATCAGACCCCGTGCTGTCCGTGTTTAACGCTCAACACCCGGGACTCGTTCCAAAAGCTCCGACATCAGGCCGAGAAAACCATATTCTTTATGGTAACGGCGTTTGGGGAGGGTGGACGCAAGCTGACTACGACCAAAATGACTCCACCGCAAAGGCTTATATCCAGAATAGACCTTTTTATGAATCGACCTCTACGCAAACAACAGCAGTTGCGGCGGCGTCGCAGGCTTTCAGCGAGTCTGTCGAGTACAGGTCTTGGTGTTTGGCACTAAACGAGTTGCTATACACTAAGGGCGTTATCAACGACCAATACAATCTCTTCCCATACCTCACGACCTCCAATACGCTTCCGGCTGCACTCGCGACCGCGCTTACCAACGAGGATACGCTCTGCTTGATGAAAAGCCAGAACAACGAGAACTTCTATGCCCAGTGGACAGACATGGGGTCTATGTCTGATGAGTATGTCTATATCAAGCCGGTCGCTTTCCCGGCTTGGGGCGCTGCTGAATCTGTTTCTGGAGGTGGTTACACCTTCTCTATTCAGTTGACTCAGGCAGCAGTGGAATACTCTTGGGATAACGCTTCTTGGTCTCCAGGTATTGTCGTGCTTGCTAAACTCTATGACCCAGAATACTCTCAAGACGTATTTTGTATGGGTATATTTACAGGCGGAGGTTCAATACTCCCTAGCGGACAAAGCGTGATGGCCAACGGCGGGAGAGTTGGAACATATACTGCTATTACGACTATCCATCAGCTCGACGCCAAGTATGTCCCGATTGATAACTCCACGATTACGGTAAACGGCAGCGGGAAGCTGGTTGCATCTGGAGGCCCTACTGTAGTCCAGACCACAGGCACTTCTACAACGGATGTTATGAGCCAAGTAGCTACAACTCAGCTAATCTACCCTAGCGGTCATGAGACAGCAAAAGACCGTGTTGCTATCGCCGGCGCCTCTGTATATGGTGACCAAAGCATCGGAATTGGTGGCGGTGCTTCTGTACCAAGTGGGGCTACTGGATGTGTTGCTATCGGTGGAAAATACAACAATGGACCTTCTGCTTATGCAGTACAAGGAGGAGCTATTGCTATCGGCAGTAGAAACACTTTTGCACGAAAAGGCGATTCGATAGCCATAGGCAGGTTAGCAGATATTAACGCTGACCACGGCGTAGGAATTGGATTAGATACTTCGGCTACTGGTGATAATACGGTTGCTTTAGGTGCGTATTCTAGAGCTACAGTTAAAGGACAGTTTGATATTAGTTGTTATGGCACGAATCACGGCTACAACAACTCCGCCTACCGTCTCCTCACCGGCCTCTACGACCCACAATCAGACCACGACGCGGCTAATAAACAGTACGTCGATTCCAAAGCCGCCACGCTTCTTACCAACTCTGAGTTCAATCAAATCTTAACGGAGGCCTAAGTCTATGAAAACTTACACTCTAAAACTCAAAACAACCTCTACTACTAACTATAACCTCTACGACGGAACTACCCTCGTATCCGACACCGACCTCGGCACTCTCTTTGGGAGTGCTGGGGAGGCTTACTTCGCCTTTGACTTCAACTCCCTCACCCCGACCAACCTCACCTCCCTCACAATTCTCAACTCTAACGATACAGCCGTGATAACCAACACCGGGCTATCTGGTATCGCTGAGAATAAGAACTTCAAGGGGACTTGGTCTGCCTCGGCTACAGCTTTTGATTCGTTCACTCTGCTTGGTGGTGTGGCGATGGATGAAGCTCAACTGAGTAAGCTGGTGGGGCTGGCGAAAGACGGGAAGATAAAGACGCTTTCTAGTGCAGATTACGACTACCCAACGGATAATCCAACAAAATTAGCGTTTGTCAACCTTCGAGTCGGTATCTATAAAGTTGATAATGGGGGGACTGCTCTTGCAGGGCTTTTCAATGGTAAAAATGTCTGGATTGCAGACGGCTCTCTTTTGATTGTCCCGGGGGCCATGAACACTTCCACATCAGCGGTTATTACAAGTGGGCCACAAGGTTATGATGCCCGTCTTTTGAGAGGCACAACGCCCGTAAGTGGCAGTTGCTTAATTTTGAGCCAAGAAGATGTTATTAACAATCTGACCTCAAATGATGGAGTAGTACCTCTCTCCGCCAAACAAGGCAAAGTCCTCAAAGACCTGATTGACTCTCTCGTCATCAAGAACGCTGGTGCTCCTACAACTTCCACCACTGGCACCAAAGGTCAGTTACTCGAAGATACTACCAATGGCAATCTCTACATCTGCACCAATTCCGCCAGCCCTTACGCTTGGAAGCAGATTGACAAGGATGAAATCCTCACCAACGCTGGTGCTCCGACTACCTCTACAGTAGGCACGCTCGGTCAACTCCTGACCGACACCACCAATGCCAAGCTCTACCAGCTTACTGCGATTGACACTACCGACCCACAGAACCCAAGCTATACTTGGAGCGAGGTGGGGGGAGGCTCTGGGCCAACTGTGGTACAGACCACAGGCACCTCTACGACTGATGTAATGAGCCAGAATGCCGTGACGGGGATGGTATATGCTGACCCAAGTACCCAGTCGAAAGTCAGGTTGATGAACACTCTTAATTCTAATCAAATGGGCAACGCTGCAATTGCCATTGGGACGGGTGTTGAAGATGCTGCTGGGGATATTGCTATTGCTTTAGGGACCCGAACGCGTGCTTCTGCCAGAGGAAGCATAGCTATAGGCTCTGGGGCGTATGCCTCTCGAGTAGGACAACTAGACATAGGTTCTTCATACGATACTACCGCTGGCTACAACTCCTCCAAATACCGTCTTCTTACCGGTCTCTACGACCCGCAATCAGCACATGATGCTGCGACGAAGGGGTATGTCGATACCGCTGTAGCTTCAGCTGGAGCTGACGCTTTTACGACTAATGAATGGAACGCTCTCTGGAGCTAGAAAGGATAAACAATGGCAACAGTAACTTATACATTATCTGGTGATACTGTAAACTTCGCATTTACCCCGACATCTGGTACGGGAGCACACACGTATCGTCTGACCTTTACAAGTGGATTGCTAACAGCGTCTGATACGTTCGCTGGAGACATAGAATTCCCTCCTTATGATATTTCTGTCCAAGGTGTTGGAGCAGGAACTTCTTATAGCTTTGCTTGGACCTGGGGCACTTATGCAGAAGGAGAGTATTCGGAAATCGAAAACGGAACAATCACTGTTGAAGTCCCATCAGACGACCCCAGAGCGGCTACCCAATCTCAATGGGAAGACCTAATTGATAGGGTAAAGGCCAAATCAGACGTAGTAATCAATATGACCACGACTGACCCAGGAGAAGGGGCTGCGACCACCGCTAACACGTTTACGGCTGTTTATCAGTAAGGAGATAAAAGATGGCAACATTCTTCCAAGACGCTACGGTAGGGACATGGGCCGGAAATACGATGACTGGTACGCTCACGGGCGATGTGAGTCGTTCTGGCAATACTGTCACGTTATCGAACATGGTCTTGTCTCTACGGTGTCCAGCGGGACAGGCGTGGGGGTCTGACAACCTCTGGTTCGAGGTGAATGGAACTAGAACCGCCTTTACATGTACTGCGGCTGGCGATGGCTATAGTTTAGGAAGCTATAGCCTAAACTCTACGAGCTTCTCAGTGGCCGCCTCAGACACATCTGCTAGTGTTGGCTGGACAGATAATGATGGAGTGTCTGGTTCGTTCACCGTAACGTTCCCAGCAGGTTCTTCTGCTCCAACAGGGCTAACTATATCTAACATAACACCTGGGACAGACTCGGTAACTGCCACAGTAAGCATCACAGACTGGGGCGGAGGGACTACTAGCACTCGCTATCGCGAGCTATCTGTGTGCACCGCCCAATCTGCTGCCCAACGCAAGTGGGTAATGGAATATGGAGACGCCTTGTCTTCAAACATTACTGTAGATAATACGGCGACCTCAACGGCTGGAGCCGTTTTCACAATTACGCCAAACTCCAGTTACTATTTGACGATGTATACTACTAACGGAGTCTTAGATACGGGGAATACGCAATATATACAGGTCGTAACTCTGGCGGAAGCTCCGACTATTTCCGTTGGGACAATAACCGACACCTCCGTGCAAATACTTTACACCGCATCTGCTGATGGGGGGCAATATAACAAGAAGATTCGGTATTCGTTAGACGGAACGACTTGGGTGACTGGGGCCACCGTGACGAGTGGCGCGACAACATCTGGCACGTTTACGATTACTGGACTAACCGCTGGCACCTCATATAGCATTCAAACTAGAGTCTCTACTCCGGCTGGAACAACTACAGGCACAACCCTCAGCGTTACTACGACTGGTGGTGCCAGTCCGAAACTGTATGGTCCTGTCTCTGATGGCGTGGGGGGATACGAGACCGAGCTTGTGGAAAAGCTGTATGGTCCAGTAGATGATGGAAATGGCGGATATGAAACCAAGAAAATCACCAAGCTCTATGGGGCGGTTTCTGATGGGAATGGCGGTTATGAGACCAAACTAATCTATGAGGATTTGTTCTAATGCCAGTCCACGCAGTCTATCGAGACGGAAAACTAATTGGTTGGAAATGGGGCAAAACCGGTAAGCTCTACAAAAGAAAAGAAGATGCAGAGAAACAAGAACGAGCAATTCTTGCTTCTGGTTGGAAAGAAAAAACAAAATAAGTTATAATGTAGGGAATGATAGATGTAATTATTCCCGCATATAACTCCCATGATACGATAATCCGAACTTTATGTTCAATCGGTATTCAACTTAACCGTCAAGAAATCAAGGTTACGATTGTCAATGATGGGGGCAAAGATTACAAACAAATAGTGAAGGACTTTTCTCCTATACTTGATATTCAAGAAATCGGGTATGAAGAGAACAAAGGCCCAGGGTATGCTCGTCAGTTTGGTATGGATAAGACCTCTGGCGAGTATATTATTTTCATTGATGCAGACGACACCTTTTACGGAGCAAATGCGATTCAAATGTTAGTAAAACCTTTACAAGATACTTCCACTAAGTTTGTCATTTCCCCTTTCTGGCAATACGGCAAAGAACCGGGGCTCCTTGCACCAGTTGGGGCTAATTTAGTTTGGGTATTTGGACACGCTTACCGCAGGTCGTTTTTGAGACAGCACAACATTAAAATGACCGCTACTCGGGCGAATGAAGATGTCGGATTTAATATGATGTGCAATCTAATTGCTCAACATGAAATGGGAGAAGAAGGCGGCAAAGTTTTGCCTAACCCAACCTATGAATGGCACTATAACGAAGTCTCTATTACTAGAAGGGGGAAGAGCGAATATGAACACGGCATCTGTACCCCCGGATACATTTATAATTGTCATCACGCCTACGATGTGGCACAAAGAGAAGGGGCTACATTAAAAGAATTGGCTCATAACGCATTGGAAACTGCTTTTTCGTGTTTCATTTACTACAATGTAGCCTTACAGCAAAAGAATCTCCCGAAAGAAACTTTGGAAGCGATTGAACAACTGTCTAGAAAGTTCTATTACGCTTACTACAAGCAGATTCAAGAGTATATTTCTGAGGATGATTATAAGCAGATTTACACCGCCTGTTATCAAGGTAAGCAGGCTCATTTACAAGGCGTGATTTTCAAGATGACTTTGGATGATTTTATTGAGTTGATGTTCTCGAAACCCGAGGATGAGATTACTTATCAGGAACTAGAAGCAAAAGTCCAGTCCATCGCCGAAGGCTTGAAATAGTTTCTATTCTGAGATAAAATAAAAATACCACGAGTCAAGAACGTGGTGATATAAATCTAGAAAAAGCCTTCCCGTCGGAGGGCTTTTTTGACCGACCGGGGGGGGGATGCTATTAGATAAAATAGTAATAGGTAATTAAAGGAAAACTAACATGAGTAAAGTACAAAATAAGCACGCTTTGAAAGTTAAGCTGGTTGATTCCGATGAAAAATATCAGAACCGACACGCTATCAAAGTTAAGGTGGAAGGTGGCGGTGGAGGCACTGTGATTATAGATGACAAGTTATCTACAACGAGTGAAAATCCTGTCCAGAATAAGGTTGTTACCGAAGCAGTAACCGCTAATCACGACGAGATTGGACGGGTAGGAAGTGAACTAAGCAATAAGCAAGATAAATTGACCGCAGGCTCAGGCATTAGTATTTCCGCAGATAATGTTATTAGTGCGAGCGGAGGCGGAGATTTCGATTTACCTATTGAAAAAATCTATGCGGAAGAAGACCCTGACGAAGGAGGCTCGACAACTCCCAGTAAGTTTTTGATTAAGTTTTCCCGAGTTCAATACGAAAAGGTTATTAGTGGGACTATGTTTGTAGTTGATTATTCTCATCTCGACGGTAAAAACCTCGGCGATTTTGACAATCGACGGTTCACAATCATCGTATGCAATTACGACCGAATAATAAGTGACAATCATTACTATTATGGAGCTATCTGGCAGATGACGAGCAGGAGCTATGAGGGCATGGAGGGCCAGATACTCAATGCTTTGTGTGGCGTTAATAGTATTAGGTTCGTACCTGTTAATAACCCCACAGATGAACATTATGCCAATTTCAAAGTATGGACAACATATAGCGAAGGTATCCCGTATCAAACGTGGTAACAGACAGTATGTTAGAATAAACTTACTTTAACAATCTAAACAAGGAAAAAGTTTATGGACGAAAATACTCAAAATAAATCCAACACTTTAACTATCTTGCTCTCGAAGCGGGGCGAACATAAAACAATCGAAATCGACCTAGGAGACTATTATCCTAATGTAGAGGGGGTCTGCATGAATGGCTGGGCTTACCAACTCCTTACGGATGATAATTTTCTTTGGGATTTGAAAGAGCGGATAAACGTTGTATTGACCGCTAGTATTGTCAATCAAGCGCAAAGGGAAGCCGTCAGCGAACTGGTTTACTCCACGATGAATAAAGAACTTCGCCGTCGAATTGAGGTGCTCCGAGATTATATGAAAGCGGCAGAGAGAGACGCAGATACTAAGGATTCAATCAAAGGAGTAATCCGAAGTCGAGAAGACAGACCTGTACCCGTTGCATAAACTAAGATTTAGGAGTAAAATAAAAGTACAGTTATTCCATTTTGGCTAATAACCCTTCCCAAGCGGAGGGGTTATTGCTATTATGCGCACCAAGTCGGGGTTAGTATAGTATAATGGGAGGTGTCGTGTAAGGCACCGAACGAGACTGAAGACCGTCTTGAAAAAGGCGGTCTTTTGCTATATAATAAAGATGCACCTCCGATTTTCTTTTATCGGGGCATGGTTTACTAATAACCCCTTGCGTAAGCAGGGAGTTATTGGTATAATGGAGAGGTCTAGCAATCTTTTTTCCATATTCTGTTGCTAGATATAGTTATGGTTGACCGCTCCTCACGGGGCGGTTTTTTGATGAAAAGGTATAATAGATATGACAGAATTATCTTTTAAGGAATATAAATGGAATTAAGTTTAGTAGGGCTTGCGGCGGTCATCACAGCTATGGTCGGAGTGTTCAAGTTCTTTGATGACAAACAAGCCCGCAAAAATGGAGAGGCGATTGAAAAGGTCAGTGAGCAAATCAAATCTCTGCGTACTGAGATGGAAAAAGGACAACTTGAGGATAAACTCGCTATCACAAGAGTAGAATTGATGATGCTAATAGCTCATAGTCCAGAAAATGTGGTAGAAATCGAAAGGTTAGCAAAGAAATACTTTGCCCCGCCGCTGAATGGCGATAGTTGGATGAGCCAAATATACAGCGATTATGCGAAACAATATGGGGCAGACCATACGTTCGTAACCCATAGTTAAGGAGAAATTATGAACCCAGAAATTAAACGTTTACTTAAATTATCAAGCATCCCCGGTTTCAAACTAACCCAAAAGGAGTTAGATATTTTGGAAGCGTGGAAGACTAAACAGAAGCCTGTAAAGGTAGTAAAAAAAATGCGTTCTAAGGCCTCTAAAACACGTTCTAAGGCCTCTCTCGACTCGGAGACGGTAGTGGATACGTCTGAGCCAGAAATTGTGCGTATTCCATACTTTCGCGTCCAAAATGTGATTAAGAGCGAAGATTTAACCCTGAATCAGGAATCCTAGTATGGAAGACGGGAGGTTATTGTCAGTTAGATGCCCTGGGCAAGTTTATGATAGAAAGAAAGATGACCTGCACAAATGCAATAGATTATGCGTTAAAGTCTTTCCGGGGTCGTCTGGTGAATGTTTGTGTCCTAAATGTAAGATGAAGTTCCGCTTCTATGTAGATAGCCAAGCCAAGAGTATTCTCTCGGTTAAGGCCAGACCGGTCGGAACAGAGAGCTGACTGTTATAATAGTTTTGACTACGCAGAACATTTTGAATGTCAGTCGTCAAACAGAACACTTAAAAATAGAGAGGTTCAATGAACAACATCTACAAAAATACGGTAGAGGTTGAGAAGAACTCGTTTAACGATGAAGGGGATGGGATTATCTCGTTTCCTAACGGTCTAGTTATCTCGGATTCAGAAGTCCAGAGAAACGGAACTCGCTACGATATTGACTCTCTTGACATCAGTAAATACAGAGGTCAGCTAACTGCCGACCACGAGGATAAATTACAAAATATCATCGGTCGTGTTGAGGGTGTGAAGAAGAACCAAGGTAAAGTAACGGTTGACCGTATCGTTTATGCCGTGAAGGAAAATCCATTGGCTCGTATGGCTTACGATTTACTTCGTGGAGGGTTCTCGCAAGCATTTTCTACCGAAACGATGGGAATCTCTAATACTGCTGATGGAACTTTGTCTAATCATGAGTTGGTCGGTCTGTCGCAGGTAGTTGTTCCTAATAATTATTCCGCCTATGTCAATTCCTTCCGTGAAAGCCTTAAACAAGCCAAAGCAGACGGATTAGATACAAGCGAAATTGAAAAAATCCTAAATGGAGAAAACATTATGGATAAAGAAACTGAGGAAGTGAAAGCTCCCGAAGTCATTGAAACCAAAGAGACCGAAGCAGTTGAAGAACCCAAAGTTGAAGAAGCTGGAAAAGTCGAAGAGGTTGAAAACAAAGCCGAAGATGCCGTCGAAAACTCTGCCGAAGAGATTGAAGAAGTCGCTGAGGAAGAAGAAAAAGACGAAATCGAAGCAGCTGAAGAAGAACTTATGGAAGAGACTAATGAAGCCGAAGAGAAAGAAGAAGGCGAAATTGAAAAAACCGAAAACGAAATCTCCGACGCAGAAGTTAAAGAACTCTTTGATAAGTTGGATAACCTCGCAAAACTGGTTGAAGAAAAAATGGGTCAAGAACCCGCAGGCGAAGAAGTCACGGTCGAAAAAATCGTCGAAGAAGACCTCAAAAACTCCGCCGAAGTAACAGAAGAAATTAACAAGGATGTAAATATGACAAAAGAAGAGTTTGCTAACGCCTTCGCTGAAGCTATGAAAAACTACTTCCCCGAAGCCAAAGCTCCCGAGTTCAAGAAAGAAGAGAATGCTGCTGAGTCTTCTCTCGAAAGCCTTGATTGGAAAGAACGCTACAACAAGCAGATTAACTCCGCTTATGAAGCCTTCCGCAATGGCAACATTGAAGCCCGCAAAACCTTGAATGAACTCAATAAAATCAATCTCGATGCTCTTAAAGCGGAAGGGATTGCCAAGAACTCGATGACTATCGAATCTATGGGCAACTTCGTTCTGCCTCCGGAGATGTATCGTGAGATTGTTGGTAAGAGGACTGATTACTCTGCCATTCTCGACGCTACTACTTGGCGTGAGACCGACCGTCTTGAGTTTGCGTGGTTGAAACGCAACGGCGACATCTCGATGACAAACGTCGAGTTCTGTGATGATGGTGAAAACGGAAACCTCAAACCGATTTCTGAATACACCGCTGAACCGAAGACTGAGAAACTCGAAGAGCTCGCTGCTGTGACGGTTGTCTGCAATGCCGCTACTCGTTTCTTCGCTGTTGACCTGTTGGCTGACGTTGCCGCTGGTTATCGTAATGATTATGACCGCAAACGTGCTCAACTCGTGATTGCGAAACTCGAACAGGCTGTTGCTGAAACTGGTCGTGAGGTTTCTTACGACGCTTCCTCCGATACTGGTGCTATGGTTGCGTGGCTCGAAGCTATGGCGGCTATCTCCGATGTCGCTACCGAAGGTACGCTCGTGTTTAACAACAAGACCTTCGCAAAACTCAAAGCTCATGCTCTTGAAGCTGGTGTGAATGGCCCGCTTTCCGAAATCTTCACTTCTGGTGAACTTCCTCGCATCTTTGGTATGAAGTATGTTGTCGTTCCTAACGACCTCATGCCGACCATCGAATCCGACGATGCAGTTGCCTTTGAAGTTGGTGGCGAAAGCGTTGCGATTACCCACGCTGTCTTCTATGGTGATTTGAGTGAGTTTATTGGCTATACCGCTGGTGGTTTGCAATATGACCTCTCTACGGATGCTTCTTATGAAGTAAACGGTCAAGTCCGCTCTGCTTACCAACGCAATGAACTTGTCCTCCGTGGCTCGTTCTTCCGTGGTGGTGCGGTTAAAGACCCGTCCGTTATCAGTGGTATTCTTCAAAACCCTGAATCCTAATTAAACAAAAACCTTAATCCGTGCGGAGTAAATTATGGACTTAACTCTCTATATGAAACTGACTGGGAAAATAATCCCAGAAAGCCAATACGCTCGCTACCAAGCAATTATTGCCCGAGTACAAGCCAAATTGGAAACTATACTGGGTTGGTCGTTTACTCCGCAAGTTCTTTACCAAGAAAAGGGCAAGACGCAGAATGAATGTGTCTGCCCAAGTATTCCAGAAACTTTACTCCCTCCTGATGAAGTTAAAGGTATTATCAAAGTCTTCCCTTATAACTGGAAAGATAAATATCTTCATATTGACCCCTTTCATGATGTTTATAATGTGAAACTCGTGAGAGTGACGGAAGATAAACAATTTATTACCTATAAAACCTTCGAGTTCTTTACCAAACAATATATGACGCAAGGCATAGGTAAATATATTGAAAAATGCGCAACTTGTCATTGTGAGTGTGATTGTAAAGATTGTGTGCAATTAGCAGTCGATGGAGACTGGCTTGATTATACGGATGAATCGGGCATAGAATCTGACCTACCACTTGATTTACCTTATCTCTGGTGCGATATGGTGGATTACTATGGCGACCCGACTCATGATATTAAGTCCGAATCCGTTGACGGTCATTCGTGGTCGAAGGGTGATGTAAAAGCTCCCGAAGAAAGTGCCGAAGCTCTCCTCCTGTTGAAGAAGTATGCTGGGCCGTTTGGGACGATTAGTAGAATCCCGACCATATAATGAACAGACTTCTGAATTATCAAGATACTGTCCAACTGATACAAACTACCCAAAACGGGTGGGGTGATAATACTGTGAGTGTAGTGGCAGAAGTTCCTGCCCTGTTTCATGAAGGGACTTCTCAATCGCAGAGTGGTTATGTTGAGAGAATCGCTTGCGACGCTCACGTCTATCTCGACCCCGAGAACGAATATGTTAAGGGAAACGCCTTCCGTCTAGAAGGACTTTACATAGTAGCGAACCTTTACGGTGGGATTGAGAGCGAGAGTTGGTATAAGATTTCTCGTGTGGTAGTCGGGCAAAGAAAACTGCTTACAAATGAAATCAATAATGTGCATTGCTACCTAACCAAATGCGATGCTTTGGAGATTGAATCATGAGCGTAAGCAAAGAACTCCACACTATGTATCTCAAAACCAGTATTGAAAATAATATAGACTTAGCAATTAGGTTCATGTTAGAGGATATACATCGAGAAGCCGAACCGGTCACTCCGTATAAGTATGGAACTTTAAGAACTATGGTGACAAAGAATATCGATTCTCCTCATCATGGGTCAATCACTTGGTACGCCCCTTATGCAGAGTATCAGGAACGAGGTTATACTTCTGGGCCCGTAACGCATTATACGACTCCGGGAACGCACGCCCATTTCGCACAGGAAGCGGTTGAAAAAATCATTCCGCGAAGTCGAGATTATTTCGTAAGAGCAGGAGCAATCAGATGACCGTAGCACAATCTTTCGTAAAACTATTAGAGAGTAAAGGTTATGGGGTATTTGGGCAGAACATATTTCTGTATCGTGTCCCGAACTCCCTGAAAACCCAAACAGAATTATTCTATGTGATTCCTTCCGGAGGCTCTCCGGTGAGAACTTATCCGAACGGAGCAAAGGTTAAACTGTATCAGTTCTTAGTCTACTTCCGCTCGAATAAGGCAAAACGGGTTGATGAAATCCTTTCTCAGATGGAAGAAGAATTAAACTGTGCGGGATGTGTGGAGTTAGAGAATTATGAGCTGGTCAGTCTTAATACAAGCCAGTTTCCGGCTGACCAAGACCTCGATTCGGAAAACCGTATGGTTGGACTCCTACAAGTTCAATTAGAGGTATATAAGGCTTGTAATTAAAGTTAAACAAGGAAAATTATAATGGCAAAAATCATTAAAGGGCCGTGGACAATCAAATGGGGTGAAAACACCATTACTGATGTCACCGAAATCGCCTTCAACTATGACCAAGCAACGAATGATTATGATACCGTTCAGGGTGATAACTATCAGCTCGAAGGAAATATCACTAGCTCGGTTGACTTAACTCTGCTTGCGTCGGACGTTCCGGTACTTCGTGTCCTCTTCCCCCAATACTATGTGGCGCCAGGTGGAACTCTATCCACGGGTGAAAAAGTTTCTGAAGAATCTGGAAGCGAAGGTGCTATCGATATTGTAGCCGCTTCCTGCGACAGCTCTGATACTACCTATCCGCTAGATATTATTTCCTGTAACGGCGAGGTTACTCGTATTCCTAATGCGAAAACTTCCCTTTCTGGAATCGATATCGATGGAACCGGAGCCAGAACTGTTACAGTCAGTTTCCGCAAGATGCCTGCAACGGATGGTGAATCCACTTACGGAGCGGTGCAAACCTTCGCAGAAGGTTCCATCAGCGAGTCCTAATCCCCTTAAAATCCTCCTTCGGGGGGATTTTTTGTCGGGGGGCAATAAGGTATAATGGAAATATGAGTAGATTAAGTTTCTTTATGCCATTGACCACTAATGGCGGGAAAGGTAGTGGTAATTTCGGTCACGAGGGGCGGCCTGGACAAGTCGGGGGTAGTGGAGATGGAGATGGTAGTTCTGTTGAATCAA
>Ga0310690_10005172_pt1 | contig 17879 bp, 12 predicted proteins | sample AusTroGonzalo_MG_2_FD_207661 | JGI IMG/M metagenome (GOLD analysis project Ga0310690, IMG submission 207661) | Bovine rumen microbial communities from tropical cattle in Woodstock, Queensland, Australia - Gonzalo_04 (v2) (version 2) | ecosystem: Host-associated > Mammals > Digestive system >...
AGAACCGTGCTGCGGCTGGCTTCCGAAGAAAAGATGCTCAAGCTCACTTCCGACACGACCGACTCATCCAAGGCGGACAGAGAACGCATCATCAAGCAAGCCAACGATTTCCTTTCCGAAGGTCATCCGGTGAAGCTCAGCATCCGATTCCGTGGACGTGAGATCTCCCATGCGGAAGGCGCAATGGATCGACTCCGCGAGGAAATCCGTGTGGGAATCGTTGAAGGCACCGTGACAAAGGAAGTACGTTCTACTGACGGCAGTACCTACTCAATCCAGTGCATGCCGAGGAAGAAGAAATAACAGGGCAAGTTCATCAGACGAATTATCTTGGTGGGAAGTCCTATTCACGAAAAGAGTGGTTAAGAAGATGCCGTCCCTTTAGGGCAGAATGGGAATTCCCACGAGAACACTTTGGGAACACTTTATTCCAATATCGTACTTGTTGTGCTTGTGTTTGAAAATAAAACTGGCTAAACTTATAGGTGAACACGGGTGAAAGTTATATGGCAGAACTGACATACAATGCAGAGATACGGTTCCGTACCAAGGAAGACCATGAATTCTGGTCTAGCCTTCTTGCATTGTCCAGGGAAGCCTACAACAAGTGTGCGAACATCCTGGATTCCAACAATGTCCATATAGACTTGCGGTCGGTACATAACGCAGTGTATGATATTCTCCGTGAAGAATATCCGACAATTCCAAGTCAAGCCGTAATCAAGATATATAAGGAGTGCATCTCGGCATTCCGTTCTATCAAGAGTAACGGCCATACGAGACACAAGATACCCGAAAAGAAAGGTCTCTCAATGAGATTGGACAAGCGGCTGTATTCCAAGTTCAATCGCAAGAGTATTGCATTGTGCTCCGGCAAGACTTGCAAACGAGCCGTAGCGGATATTGTCAGCTATGATAGGTTGGATTCATTATTCGTAAAATATACAACATCCGACCCGTTGATTTTCGTGAGAAATGGACGTTTCTTCCTTGCAATAACATTCAACGTCCCAGATGTGCCACTGTCTGACGACAACTGCATTGGGTTGGATATGGGCGAACGTCGGTTTGCCATTTCCTCCGATGGCGTGATGTTCCACGACAAGGAATATAACAAGCGTAGACGCAAACTACGCTACTTGAAGCGTTGCTTGCAGCAGAAGGGAACCAAGTCTGCACGTAGGCATTATCGTAAGCTATCCAGCAAGGAACAGAACCAGTCTACCGACATGTGCCGAAAGATTGCCAATGCGGTCATTCAAAGCACATCGGCTTCCATTATCGTAATGGAAGATTTAAGCGGAATTAAGCAAAAGGCTTCACGATCTAAAGAGGGATTCAAACGGAAATCCCATAATCGTAGGATGCACCAAATTCCATTCTACAAGTTCAAGCAAATCTTGTCATATAAGGCACCGCTGTACGGTAAGACAGTGGAAACAGTTTCTCCGTTCATGACAAGCCAAACAGATTGCACCACTGGCAAGAAGGAAGGTACTCGCAAGAATCGTAGGTTCTATTGCAAGAACGGTACTGTCCTAGATGCCGACTGGAATGCCGCAATCAACATAGCTCGGAAGAGCAAACATCCTTCCTCGTTTAAGATACCCCTTGATGGTGCATTGAGAACTTGGAAGGCAGGGTGCAAGTCAACCACCCAGTCGTACATCAGTCTCCCCGCGGAAACAACGAGAGCAGTACAAGCTCACGCCCTTTAGTGCGTGGGTAGTTGACCGAATGGCTCGAACAGCTCCGCTTCGTCAAGGACGAAGTCGAGACCAATCTCGACGCATCCGAGTTCTTCGAGGAAGGCGGCTTCTAAGGAATATTTGGGTTGTTAGCAGTCAACGAAAATGTTAACAAGATTTAACTAAACATACTTAAATCTGCTAATGGAAATAATATACATTTAGTCATGCCTAGTTTGATATGCCGACCGTGTTAAGGCTCTTCCGTAAGGAAGTAGAACTAGGCAAATCAGCCATATTGCTTGATGCATATTAGGAATATCGCGTAGATATGGTTGATTAAGTACCGTTACGGCCTACCCAGCGATGGGCAAGGTAGGAAATCACGTAGGTCTATCTATTGGTAGATTTAGGTAGGTTTCGGATAACGGTATATGGATAAAGGAAAGTCCGCCGTGAGGCGGACTTTTTTGTTTAATTTACTCAGAAGGTGACGCATTTAATACCGACGACGGTGGAGCCACATATGGCAAGTTGAATCCGTCGTATTCTGGGGTCTTAAAGATAATCATCTGCTTATACACATGAACTGTTTTATTTGTATTTCCATTTAACTGCAAATGAATGTATTTTTCCGCATTCGATGGGTTATAACACATAAATGGAATATGACGAGTTGCTAATAATCTAGTATATGTAGATTCTGGGTGTCCTTCTGGTCGACCCCATTGAATATAAGGTTCAAAGTATAGTGTTCTGAATGAATGCTCCCCAATATAATCTCCAGTAAATGAAGTGTTGGCAGCATCTTGAATCGAAATAGTCAGCGTCTCATGAATACCTTCCGGCTCGATGTTTGAATCCAATTCTGCAGTAATCGTAGCATAAATTAAACCCCAATGATGCGGCGGAATTACACAGATATCGCCATCATTGCCCTTGAATGTAGTCGTTGTAATATATTCTGATAATGAGCCAGCCCTTTTTTCTTCGGCATTTCTACAATGAAAGACCTCAGTATAATCTCCCCAACGATGCGGATTCCATATTTCATACGGAGTCGTGGCACTTTCCGATCCTCCATACGTCCAAGTAGTCAATGCGTATGTAATCGAAGGTGCTTCAACAATTAAATGGCCAGCACCACCATGGTTCGGTACATTCAATCCCCAGTAACCATTACTAGTTCCAATGCCAAGCCCATCTCCAAATACAAACCCGCCAGCTTTTTTATAGCCAAAATGCTCATCAACCGCCGACGCTCCCGTAGTTGCAGCCACATATGGGTAATACGACACCAGCCCAAGCGAACCAATGTGATATTTCTTGTTACCGCTACTAGCATCATAGCGCAAAGTAATTCCGCCACGCATACTGTCATACGAATTGGCTGGATTCGGATCATCAACGTCTACATCAAGTCTCGGAAGCTCGGTAATCACGCCATCTTTTACATATACCGGCTGATATATCTCCATTGGCGACACGTTCGGTTCTGTAGTATTACCTATAGTAGAACGCAATGGCACAATTTCTTCCTTATCATCATAACGAGTTACCATCAACTGGTCAGCCGTTTGTCCGCTAGACGGTTCAATGAACTTTGCAAGTGTTGTACCGTCCAATTTTGCAGACCAATAATCGTTGGTATCCTTAGATAGCTTAAACAAGTCAGCGGCGGCTTGCGATCCCAATTGATATTGTACGTAAGACTGCTGGCTTGATGCCGCATTACTAGTAGTAAATGGAATATAAGCAGTTTCAGCGTCACCGCTAGTACCAGTATACGCACCGGTGCCTACAGTATTTTTAGTGTCATCTAGATCAATCCGCAAATTAGTTGATCTGTTTGTAGTAAACGAGTTAGCCAGCGTATTATTCTGATAAATAGAAATTGTACCATTGCCGATTGATGAACTTGTTATAAACCCGCTATCGTTACTCAAATCACTAGTCTTTGTTGGTACAGATATGTTTGCAGTCACATTCGTTGCAGAATTTGCTGTAAATGTAGCTACATCGACACCATTTTTCTGAATTTTTAGCGAAGCATTATTGATCACCTTAGCATTAAGCGCTCGTGCAACACCATCAGAGGTCACCGAAATCTCGTGATCATGAAGTCCTTGCGAATTCAATGTAGGTACTGTATCCATCGCCGACTGGGAGAACACAGCGACTCCATTAGCCACGGATATTCCACTATAATATTTCCCAAGTTCAAGCGTATTATTCAAATTCAATTTGTTAATCGCCGCAGCTATAGCCGTTCCGCTTGCTGGATCGCTCGATTGAGCATCATATGTATTTGATACCTTAACTTTTTTTGTTTTGCAAGACAAGTTCCCAGTAGTTGCATCTTCTACAATATCCGACACAAATGTCAATGTAGATTGATTGTCATGCGACTGGGTCGGCAACGAATCAACGCCTATATTCGCCCTAGCCGTTTTCTTCTCAGCCTTAGCAAGCGACTGTTCAACCGTCCACAGCACCGAAGGGTTCTTTTTAGCCATAGATTACCCCAAAATTAACTGCTCCTAGTTTATCATTTTTTGTTATATTTCAACCACCGATAAACTAGGCATGTATCATCAAGGATTTTCCATGACGGTAAAGCAGAGAGAGTGGCAAGATGTCTTCGACACGGCACTGAAGGCCAAGATTGACGAGCTTCACGCCACCAAGCAAGTTCCTAGCAAGGACGACATATCGAGCATGTACAGCGCCCAGCGTGCAGAGGAACTGTATGAAAGCGGCGAAGACCCCAAGAAGGCGGCTGATTTCGTCGCCATGTCTCTATTGAGGCAGCATATACTGAACGAGGTCTGTCAGCTGACGGTAAAGAAGCGGTCAGTCACCGACGACGCAGAAAAGGCCCAGCTTGAGGCACAGATATTAGACGCCCAGCACCGATACAACGAGCTTATGGGTACAGAATGCTTTCCCAGTGAAAAGAAGCCCTTGAACGAGGGCGTAGAGCTTCCCACGATGATCTGCTGGGGAAGAGGCTACGGAGAAGGCTCAAACCCGATGGACACAAGCGTCATTTCAAGATACAACAACCTTGTGGCAAGGAACGATCCGTATACCGGACAAGTCAATCCGGTGCTTTCAAGGCTTCAACAATTTGAAGCAAACAATGCGTCAAAGTACACGGTTGACCCAGACCCAGAGCTGGACAAGTACGTCGACACTCTGTTCATCGAGGATATGGGGCCGGAAGCGTTTACGGTCAACGGCGAGAACCCTTACAGAGTACTCGACAAGATCCGTGCTGGCGAGGAAATCGACATTCCGGTTCGTCACGGAGTTGCCGCTCGTCCAACGCTTCCAGAAGTAACAAAAGAAACCCCAGCTGCTGAGCCGGGGTATGTAGAATCGTTCAACGACTTGTTCTCGCCAGGTAACTAGAATGTAGCTCCGCAGTCGGAGTTGTTGAAAGCGAAGTTCGGAAAGTCCATTCCTTCTGAATCCGAAATGTCCCCACGAATATCGTCCCATGGTTGACACCGTGGGCCGTTATTTATTCCGGTGCCCGGTTCAAGTAGGCAAGCGTTCGGCAATACGTCATAACGACCATCTGCGTAGCGTACAGCGGTCGATCTGCCGTCATCGGTAGGATGATGCTCCACGATCTTCAAAGTGCCGTAGTAAGGCTCTGGGCGAGGCGGAGCGATGCCCGGAGACGGATAGCTAGGACTTGGGGGATCAGGAAGTCCGCAGCAAGGGAATACTGGGTCATTGTATCTGTACATACTACCACCTCAGTCTTGGGTCGAACGGAATGCAAGGCGTGAACGGTCTAGGCACTGGCTGGTTCGGCATGAATATTGGGAACGGCGGAATGAACCTCGGCCATCCGCACACGTTGAAGAAGTTCGGATACAGATGGGACGGCGTATACTGCGACGGCCCATGAGGCGGAAAGTGAGGGAAGCACCCACAAGGGCCATACATGAACGGATGCCAGTAGTGAGGCGGAAGAGGCCACCCACAGCAGCCGGGGCCTACATAGGTAGGCGTCTGGTGAGGAAACGGAAATACTGGCGGTTTCGGCGGCAGCGGACGTGGCGGAATAGGCTTTTTATGGCAAGAGCAAGGCATATGCGGCCTCCTATTTCTTCTTGTTGGACTTCTTTCTGGTCTTAGGCACACGGGGCATCATCAATACTTTCTCGTGGACTGTATGCATATAGGAGTTGCCGCCAAGTTCAGTATAGATCTTGAACAGCTGCTCGAAGTTGTCACGATCCCAGTCTCCGATGTACCCACGTTCCTCTGATCGGTTGTAGCTACCCAGCATCTGGTTACGTAGCATAGCCTTGATGGCTTCCTTCGTAAGATGCTGTTCTGCGGCATCACGGTCGAACTTCTCCTTCAGTTCGGTGCTCACGGAGTCGATGAAGCCGCTGATTTTCTTCACATCCACCTCGATCTTGTCCATGCGCTCGTTGGTTTCCTTGTTGCTGTAAGCCTTGAACTGGCTCACGAACCATTCTCGGACAGGCTTAATCAATCCGATGACGGCTGTCAGCAATGCGGTTACCGTTACCAAAAAAGACGAGATCATCTGCAGATGAGTGGTTATATATGCTAGATCCATTGGAAATCCTATCCGAAAGATTCTTGTATGATAGTTTATTAGAAACGTCATATTTTTTAGTCATAATCTACGCAGTTTTACGCTTACAACTAATAAACTGATTGGCAGTTCGAGGGCATGCATATGGCCAAAATTAAAGTAAAATCGATCGTAAAGGGCGATGCTCCGTGTCAAGGCCCGGCACCTACGCCGGATCCGAAGCCAGACGTCTTACCGACGGATCCTCCACGTAGGTTTCCGCCGCCTCCGCCATTCTTTTTTCCTAGCCCATGCTGTCCAGGCAATACGCAAGTCGTAGACAATATCAAGGTCATCTCTCTCACGCCGGACGTAATCCAAGTGCAAGAAGGCACTTACCAAGGCATGAAGGCTTTCGGAATATCAACGACAGCAGAAGCCGCTATACAGCCAGACTGGGAACAAGATGACCCAGAAGCAAAAGACTTTATCAAGAATAAGCCCGAACTGGCGGACGTCGCTACGTCTGGGTCATACAATGACTTGGTTGACAAGCCAGAAATCCCATCTGGGCAAATCCAGTCAGATTGGGCGCAAGACGACGAACAAGAAGTTGACTTTATCAAGAATAAGCCTGAACTTGCTCCGGTTGCTACGTCCGGCTCTTACGACGACTTGGAAGACAAGCCGCATATTCCAGTTGACCCAGTTCAGTCGGATTGGAACCAGCTCGATGAAAATGAACTAGATTATATCAAAAATAAACCGAGTACATTTGGCGCTGCATCTGCACAGCAAGATGGTACAGATGGTTTTGTTCCGGCGCCAGACGCTGGGGATCAAGACAAGTACCTCAAGGGAGATGGAACGTGGGCAACCATTAATATCCCAGAAGTCGCCGACATGGTCGGTGCCACGGAACAAGCAAACGGCGCTCATGGTCTTGTTCCAGAGCCAAAGATTGCAAACAAAGATCAATTCCTTAGAGGCGACGGACAGTGGGCAGACGTCGATATTCCTCAAGCATGCTCAGAAGATGATATGGACTCATGGCTAGACGAAGTCGATGGAGAGGTTAACAACAATGGATAATGCAAAAAATTATGTAGGCAAGGATGGCGCACAGCAACTGTACCGCAGAATAAAGGCACTTCTCGGTAGGATTACTGGCTACCGCAAGGTTCCTGGCACAGGTGACTATAACTACCCAGATGTTGCTACACCGGATACTCGTATTATCTACCTCGTAAAGATTCCAGAAATTGTCGGTGAAGACAAGTACAAGGAATGGATCTGGGAAGTACCGTCACAAGATGAAGGGCACTGGGAATGCATCGGATCAACCAGCACTGTCGAAAATGCATGGAAGGCATGGTCAGAAGATAATGGTTCCAGCGCTACGGACGATGCTAGCGGGAAGTCCATTTATGTCGGCCCTAACAACACTATTGTGGGATATGACGATGTGGTCATTGGCAAAACCAATACAGTAACAAGTTATGGCACTCACGTACTTGGTGCATCTAACACGGTTGTAGGAACCGGCAATACCAATCTACATCACAGCGTAGTCCTTGGTCATTTCAACAAGGTAAAAGGCTTATATCAAGTCAATGTATTTGGATATGACAATAAGATTGATCAAACGACAGTCGGTACCTTTAGCACACCGATTATAGGATATTCTAACATTATTGATAATGCCAACCAGTGCATTATTATGGCTCAAGGATCGAATAGTACTAATAACCAATATAGTACTGTTGTCGGTGCCGATGGTTCTGCTATCAATGATACTAGATGGGGTACTGTTGTAGGTAATTACTCGTCAATTCGTAAAGCTGACTGTGCTACTGCTGTTGGTAGTAGAATCAAGATTTCTAAAAGCCAAACGATATCTGGTGAGACGGTGTATCAGGCAAGCGATTATAGCTCGGCAGTCGGAAGTCAGATAACTGTTGCTGGAAGGCAAAATAGTGTATTTGGAACGTCCATGACTGTTTATGGCGACGAGAATACCGTTATAGGAAAGTCAAGTAACATATCCGGTAATTACAACTCATCATTGGGTGGTGGCAGCATAACTGGAAACTACGATATTGTTATTGGTGCCGATACTACTGTATATGCAAATGGGCGTAATGATGCCATTATAATTGGCCGAACCACTGGTATTAATTCAACTAGCGGTGATGCAACCGACTACAGCGGTACTAACTTGATATCTATTGGTGAGTATCAGAGTTTTACGCAAGCAGCCAACGCATATCAGATTGGCAAAAACAACTCAGTAACCGGAAACAACTTAGCCAGCATACAATCATACCCCCATCAGACGGCAATCAACCTTGGTGTCCATAACACGATTACATCCGAAGGCGTCAATATTGGTAAAGATAACGTTGCCACTAATTATGGCATCAATATTGGACGTGACAATGAATCTAATAACGACTCCATATCGCTCGGTCGTTATTCTTCGTCTAACGGCGGAAGTATCGTACTTGGTAAAGGTTCATATCATGCCGATAATGGAGCACGCGTAACTGATTGGGTATACGCAGACGGTGGATCAGTTGCTATAGGTATTGGCAAATTAAGAGCCACGAGTTCTGGTTTTGCAGTTGGTTATGATAATGCAGAAATATCTGGTCATTCGATTGGAGTTGGTCTATTTTCCGTTGTGTCTGGTCAACCATCTACTATCTTCGGAAGTTCCGGTGGTTTTATTTTAGACGGTCTTGGCACATTAGACGGACAAAACAGTTATGGTGTAAGCCACCTCGATGGCGGATCTATGGGATTTGGTGCTGGACTAAATCTAAGCAGCAGTTCATTCGCAGTCGGTATAGCTAATACAGTTAGCGGAAACTCATTCTCGATAGGCAAATACAATACATTACAAGGTGGTTCCGCCGTAATAGGTTCATCAAACTCTTATATTGACAGCGGTTCACATGTATTCGGTGATAATACCAGATACGTTGAACGTGGTAGTTTTGTATATGGTTTGAGCAATCAGTATATTGGTGTTGGGTTTCAAGTAAATACGTCGTATGTACAAGCCAGCGGCGGTAACAAGGTCATTGGTTCATATAACTCATATATTTCCGGTGGCATTAACGTACTTGGCGATAGTTGCTCTTACATTTATAATGGAGCATCTTCTGTTGGATACCAAAATAACAACATACATGATGGCGCATGGGCATTTGGTAATCTTATTTCGTATGTATCTAACGGCGCATTGGCACTCGGAACAAACTGCCAATATATATCCAATAGTGGTTGGGCCGTCGGTACCCAATTATACCACATACACGATGATGGTATTGCATACGGCGATACTATCGATGAGGTGTGCTATGGTAGCGTCGCCATTGGTTATGACTTATCTAGCGTAAAGACTAACTCAGTTGACATTGGTATCCGAAATCGTACTGTGGCCGATTGCTCTATCGCAATTGGATCAGACAACCAGACAGTCCAATACGGATCTATCGCTCTTGGTTTGAACAATATGGGCTATCGTGGTGCCTTTATGATGGGTATGAACAACAGTGCATACGTGTCATCATATAAGGATACTTTCCACGCAAACTCAGTAATATTAGGCTTTAACAACATTATTTCTAATATTCGTGAAAAGTTTAAGTGTTCATACGATTCATCGTATAACTTGACTCATGAATTAGCTTGCGGTTTTGTTGCTGGAAGTTCCAACCATACATATGGACACAATCCTATTGTCATTGGTACTAACAATACAGTCGGTGATATTAGCACATGGTATAATGACGTTGTACAAGCAAACGATCCGACTAGCGAAACAGACAACGACGGTTTCATGACGGCAATAGGGTACAAGTGTACGTCCTTACGCAACTACGACATGGCAATCGGTTATATGAGTAGAGCATATGGTGGCGAAAACGTAGCTTTGCAGCACAGTAATGCCGAAGGCTATCGCAACTTGGCTGCATTCGATTCCAATATCAATGGTATTGCTAACGTAGGCTTGGTAGAATCTGCGTTAATTACGCCAAATAACTCCAGCTATTCTAATCGTACACAGAATATGTTATTCGCAAGTACGGTAACATGTGATGACACTACCGTATTCACAAAGAATATAGCCTTGTATTCTGGAATATCCGGTGCTATAGCAACATTAGGTATACGTCATAACATTTTCCATACGGCTGAATTAACTGGAAAGGCTTATGTCACGTTCAATAACATAATGTTCGGAAATTCTACATTAACGTCAACGATTACTACGCCAACACCGTCACAGTGTATTTTCAATAACATGCTATTAGCTGGTAGCCGTTGCACGTATACACCAGATAAGTCCGTATTAAGTGGTTCTGCAAATTCTCCATTCGCAGCCAACATTCTATTTGGTACCAACGCGAAAAATGCGTACAACTGCTTTAGTATGGCCGATGGTTATAACGAGGCCGCTGACTTGCAACATTGCGGACGTGTATTTAATTTTGGTGATAATATACTTAACTCCGTAAGTACGTCAAATGTATTAGGACAGAAAAATAAGTTAACTGGAGCACATCACAGTTCTATTCTTGGCGAATCAAACACCATAAAAAGCTATGAGCAAATAAACACAGATGACCCACAAAAAAACATCTATGTTGGCGAAGTGTATATGATGGGTACTGAAAACACAGTAATCCACACTGGTTCATACTATGCGGACATGAGTTCTCCACCAATACAGATATCACGTTTGCACATTTTTGGTGACTACAATACGATATATGGTAAAAATACGCATGATATCTTTATTGGCGGTGAACACAATACTATTGGTATAGACGAGCAGCCAATCGTACGAATTGCCTATTCTGATCTAGTCAACCGACCAGTGGGCTCTGACACAGTGTTCTATTTGACCGAATACACCTACGTACCATATGATGATGGCACAACCACGGAAGTTTGCTATTTTAGTGACTGGGAAGCGCATCGCACATATTATTACTCTAACGGTGCATTAATCGATGACAGTGCTCCATCTGGTACAATATACCAGCAGATATCCGGCAATGATTTGGTTTCCGGCACCAGAAACAAAACATTAGTCAATAATACTTGGTATAAAATCACCAGTGCTCCATCTAAAGAGCAAGGCGAATGGCCACGTGTTCCGGCACTAGCCGAGACTATGACCGTCATCAAGCATTCTGACGGTACGATTTCTCCGTCTAATAAAAACGGACTTGGTGAAACTTATAGAATGAACCGTGGTGTTGGCATTTTTGGTTCACGCAATGAAATCGGCGACCAAATTGCAAATACCTACGTATTCGGCCAGAAAAATACCATTACCAATTCCCTAGAATATGCAACATCTGGTTCGTTTATTCAAGGAAACAACAACACTGTTCAGAATGGTTCTAATATCATTTCGATGGGCAACGGACATACGTCAATTGGCCATAACTCAGTAGCTATCGGTAGCCAGCTAATATCTAATCAGTGGCAGACTGTCATCGGTAAATACAACATCGCAAAGCCAGGTCCATCACGTACCATCGCTAATTTCAGCGAGGCAAAGACGTACACGACTGGCGACGTTGTGTATAATGCTCTTGGCTCAACATATTACAAATGTACTGCACCGGTATCTACCGTTGGATTATGGGTTCCGTCGGAATGGACGGAAGTCGAGCCAGAAAACGACAAAGCACTATTCATTATCGGTAACGGTTACTCTGAAACCGATGGTACAGACTGGCAAGACGAATCCAAGATTCACCGTTCCAACGCATTTGAAGTGTATGCAGACGGTACGGTCAAGGCTAAGCGATTCGTCGCTGATGAGCCAGAAATTGAATTGGTTGAAGGTGCTGGAATTCAGATTGCAAAAAGTGTATCCTCTGGAACAGCTACCATATCGGTCAAGCAGCCGTTGCCAGCTGCTCCAAGCAATCAAGGCACGTATGCACTGCAATGTGTCGTAGACGCAAACGGTAATCCGACACTTAGCTGGGTGGCCATCGGAACAACAACCGTATAGGAGTCAATATGAAGTGTAGTTTAATCATTAACGCCGATTATGTTAAGGTCACGATTATCAACAATAGTGACTTGGTAAATGTTGTTAGCACAAAGTTTGCCGACGCTAATAGTACAGTTGCTATTCCGTTGACATTTCTTGATGGTGCCGACGATACATGCATCGCTGCGTCTAGCGGTAGCGTTAGCGGAAACATGCTATTGTTACCGGTACAAACTAGTAATGTCACGGTGACATTAACTAGCGCAAAAATACGTATTTCAACAGATAACCATGTACCGTATCATATAACCAGCATAACACCGCAAGTACAATACGTTACTCCAGGTCAATCAGCGCAGTTCACGCTGTCATATGCGGACGGTTATGATCCGTCCGATTTGCACGCAAGCGTTGGAACAATCTCCAACGGTATATTGACCGTTACCACTCACCTAGATGATTCAAACATTACCACCAAATTATTTAGAGGTACCGAAGAAAACATTGAATTAGGTACCACATCATCTACCACTAATGCTGCGTTGCCAACCAATTGCTATTATAGGTATGGTCTTACACAACAATTATACCTATCAGATGAAATGGGCGCCACTGGAACTATAAGATCAATATCATTTAAGTTCGCTTCTAGTTCAAACGACACTCGTAATTTAGACATTTATATGGACAATGTCGATGACACCAACACAACAACATACAAATCAGTAAGCAATGCTACTAAGGTATATAGCGGAAATGTCGCGTTTGCGGCAAACAACTGGACGACCATTACGCTCAGCAATCCGTTTAATTATGACGGGTCCAAGAATATGCTACTGACCGTACATGACAATACTGGTACCTATACCCAATCTAAAAATTTTGTAGTATATCAGCGGTCTGGCAATGCAAACAACGAAGCTATTTCTGCATGTACTGATAGCAGTGCATACAATCTCAATAATATCAGCTCGTACGCCAGCAGTGCATCTAAGTGGCTAACGAAGAACAGCATAAAGATGTACAAGTTCAATGAAATCGAAGACGAGCCAGATCCAGGACCAGAGCCAACAATAATTGAAATTGGTGTCTCTACGGGTTCTGCAGCAATCTACAAGATAAACATGCCGTTACACAGTGGATATAACTGCTCGCTGACTGAGCAAATTTATCTTCCGAACGAAATAGGTCATTCAGGCACTATCACAGAAATCGGATATAACTATTACGAAAACACCACAATGGATAGATTGTGCGATATATACTTACTATATACCGATAAAAACAAATTCAATCCAGAAGTTCCTGGCTTAGATAAAACAGACGAGTATATCTGTCCATCAGCTGACAACATCGTATTTTCTGGTACAATCCATTTCACACGAGGATGGACAATGATCCCATTGGATACTCCGTTCACATATGACGGATTGCATAACTTATGCGTGATTGTTCATGACAAGACTCTATCAACAACATCTTCGTCTCGCCAATTTATTGTTAACGAAACCTCAGCGGATTCAAGAAAGCTCCTGGCCAAGTCTAGCGTCACCGCATTCGATCCTACAAATGCAGTATCTTTAACAACTGGAGCTAACTACACCACACCGTATAGAAACGTGATACGATTCGGTATGATATAAGGAATGCCATATGAAGATAGCAGTAGCGATAACGAACCACAACCAGCACTACCAGGTGCGTGACACGGTGGAAGCCCTGTACCGCCAGACGGTAAAGCCGTCAGCGGTCTACGTGCTTTCCGACGGCAAGCCGTTCTGGAACCTCCCTAACGACCGCTACGAGGTCATTCCGCTCAACAACCGTGGAAAGTTCATGGGACGGTGCGGCAACCGCAACTCGGTCATCCGTCCCTTCCTCGAGTCCGACAACGACGTACTAGTCTTCATGGACGGTGACTGCTCCCCGCTCCAGGTCGACTTCCTCGAGACCTACGCCAAGCACATGGCTAAGTACGACCTGGTATTCGGTACGAGGGAGCACAGCGACGTTTCCGGTCTTGAAAAACCGCCTTCCGACCTCCTCACCGCCAACATGGACAACCTCTATGCGAACCGTCCGCTCGACTACACCGATTTGAGAGTCGTCGCTGGTGCGGTAAGTGCGTGGAACGATGCGAATACGTTCTCGGAACGTCTCGACCTCATGCTCACCGGGATGATCGGCTGGAGCTGCAACTTCGCCTTCACGAAGAAGGGTATAGCTCGCCTACGTCGCTTCCAGATGGACACTTACGGACTTTCCGAGGGCATATTCGACTCGAACACCTTCAAGGACGGCTGGGGCTACGAGGACGTCGCTATGGGCATCGACGCACTCTACGCAGGGCTCGACATCGGGATAGTGGACGACGTCCGCGTCCTACACCAAGCTCACGACCGTTCCGACGGTCTGTTCGACCACGTCAAGGGAAGACACCTGATAATGGAACGCTACAGAGAGCTCGACAGGAACACCAGCATGAAGGACTGGATATACAAGGCTGCGATAGCGGCGTCCGCCTTCTTTACTGGCGGACTCATCACCGGGCTGGTCACCGGGACAATAAACTTAATGAACATACTGGGTATGTGAGGAACTTATGGCCGAAGAGATTAATGAACCAGAAGAGATGTTCCAATCGTGGGACGGTAAGCCGATCTACGCAAAGAAGGCTGAACGTGACGTAAACGGAAACCCGCTTGCACTGACTATCGAGAACGATAAGGTTACAGCCATCGGTGGCGTAAGTGTCGGTGGCGGAGGTTCCGAATTGACTGACGGCGACGGCATCAACATCACCGACGGAGAAATAAGTGTCAAGAAGGATTCCTCTCTTGCCTTTGACGCATCGGGCAACATCGGAATTGCCGATAGCGGAGTTTCTTCCAGTAAGATTGCCGACGGCGCGGTTACAGCCAGTAAGCTTGCAAGTGACGCCATCCCGGTAGCGACATACCAGAATGACGGTCTCATGTCGGCGGAGGACAAGGCGGCACTTGACGGAATACCGTCCACGTATGCCACCAAGTCCGACCTCGAAACGGCGGTTTCTACAATAGACGACACCATCGACACGCTTGCCACAAAGACCGAGCTTGAAGACGCGATATCTGGTGTCGAATCCGAAATCCATACCTATACGCCGGGAGACGGCATTTCCATCGTCAATGACGAGATAAGCGTCAATAAGGACGCATCGCTAGCTTTCAGCAATACAGGAAAGCTCGGAATAGCCGACGACGGAGTCACTACGGACAAGATTGCCGACGGTGCAGTTACCGAGGAAAAACTCGAACTGGTCAAGAGTCTCGAAGTAGACAATTCTACACTCCAGATGACTGAAACCCTAGATTCCTTCACATTGTCCGTCAAGGACGGAGGAATAGGAGCATCGAAGCTTGCTTCCGGCGTAGTCAACAACGCCAAGCTGAAGGTGAAGCTGGGTTCAGCCGATGTTGCAGAAACCGGGTTTACTGCAAACGCATCGTCAGACGCCACTATTGAAATCCCAAACGCAACCACGACTACAGACGGTCTCATGTCCGCTTCGGACAAGTCCGCGCTTGATGGTGTATCAACCACATATGCGACCAAGTCCGAGCTGTCTACCGGTCTAGGGACAAAGCAAGACTCGTTGCCGGAAGGTACAGATGGACAGGTCTTGGTATATACAGACCAAGGAATCGCTTGGGGTGACGCTGCCGACAATATCGGAACCGGTGACATCACGACCGAAAAGCTTGATGCTAAAGCCGTCACTACGGCAAAAATCGATGACGGCGCAGTAACCGCTACACAGATTGCTACCGATGCAGTTACGACAGCAAAGATAGCTGATTCCAATGTCACCACAGACAAGATTAATACTAAGGCTGTAACGACCGCCAAGATAGCGGATTCAGCTGTGACGGCTACCCAGCTCGCTACCGATTCGGTGACCACGGCAAAGGTTGCCGACGGTGCCGTCACTACGGCAAAGCTAGGTGCAAGTTCGGTTACTACGAGTAAGATTGCCGACTCGAACGTCACCGAAGCCAAGCTTGCCAGCAACTCGGTAACCACAGCCAAGATCGCCAACAGCTCGGTGACGACGGGCAAGGTCGCAGACGCTGCGGTTACTACCGCAAAGCTTGCGAACAATTCCGTCACTACACCGAAGATTGCAAACCTGAATGTCACTACCGGAAAGCTTGCCGACGAGGCGGTGACTACGGAGAAACTTGCCGACGGATCTGTTACCGAGGACAAGCTACAGCTTACAAAGGACTTGGACGTTGACAACACTTCCATTACAATGGTAGAGTCCTTGACTGCTTTCACCCTTGGTGTAAAGGACGGCGGTATAAGTTCACATAAACTTGCGGACGAGGCCGTGACCAGTTCCAAGATTGCCGTGGACGCGCTGTTTGGAAACTCTTGGGAAAATCCGCCAAGCGGTGTGACAGATTACTTGACGCTAGGTCATGCATGTGCCTTGTTAAATAACGGAAAACCATTACAACATGTAACACTTCCAAGTAGCATGACTAACCCTATCCGTTTAACCAATATAGATAATGACAGAAATATTATTGGTTATAAGCAAGGCAGTATAGTTGCAATAACATCTGTGGCAGCTGGCCCAATCAACGTGACCGTACAACGGTCATCTGACGGCGGTACTACATGGCCAGATGTCACTATTGGAACAGTTACCGACGCTGGTGTATATCTGTTCATGTGCGTAGACCCCGGTGTAAACGGTGACCACAGCAACTGGTTGCCATTCAAGGTATAAGGAGTTGGTTATGGCTATTCTACGAGTAGTGAAAAACGGTGGTACACTAGCTGGGTACGACAAGGCTACTAACACAACCTATAGTCTTGGCTTCAGAATTGCCACAAATGCTGGAATTTTGACGATGAAATCGACTGGCGGTCAACTTGCTACAAGCCAAGGTGATAAACTGAAAGGAGAAACTAAGTCAGACAGAACGACATTTGGATTCGCTGTGTCGCCTCGCAACTTCATTTTAACAGCTGGTTCATCCGAGAACCAGGGAGATTGATCTATGGCAGATACTCTAATACACGAAATACCTACTACCGCCACTTCCTTTGCCAGCGATGACTATATCGTCCTTGACGGTGTCACCAATGGCACTCGGAACATGACCCAGGCTAACCTAAAGAATAGCGTCATAGCCGGAAACCTTGCTACTGCATTCAGTACGGAAACTACTTATGCGGTAAGTGACTTATGTATTAAAGATGGACAATTGTATATATGTAATGCTGCACATACGGCTGGAGCTTGGGTACAATCGCACTTTGAGCCGACGAGCGCGGATGTCGTGTTTGCGAAAAATGTCAGTGGCCTGCTTGCCAAAAAGGTGGACTATAATGACGTGTACCAATTACAAGCATGTAGCCCTTCAACAATTAATTTGCAACTAACCTCAGATGGAGTGTTGCAAGAGGCAACTTCCACGGGCTCTTTGATATATTACGTACCTGTAGTTAAGGGTCAGCATATTCATGTTACTGCAACAGATAGCAACGCTACCGGGAAACAATTTAGAGTTGGATTTACAACAAATATCCCCGCAAGCGGCGAAAC
>Ga0310690_10005174_pt1 | contig 17875 bp, 15 predicted proteins | sample AusTroGonzalo_MG_2_FD_207661 | JGI IMG/M metagenome (GOLD analysis project Ga0310690, IMG submission 207661) | Bovine rumen microbial communities from tropical cattle in Woodstock, Queensland, Australia - Gonzalo_04 (v2) (version 2) | ecosystem: Host-associated > Mammals > Digestive system >...
ACGCGTGTACGCGTCCGCCTTTGCGCGCGCAATATACTTAGGTATATCTCCGCCTTTGAGGTCAGCCGGATACGACTCGTCTGCGTCAATGCTGACCTGGCACCCCACTACGCAGGCTTGTGGGGACCCCTCTGCCCAAGTTTGCGGTATATCCAGGCCGTTGAGCAGTTCGCGGCGGCGAGGGGATTGTGAACCGAGGATGATGTTCATGGTGAGTCAACAATTAGCAATAATTAAAACAATTACATCAGCTGATTGATGACGAAACTATAGAGGACGCCCATGAATAGGACGAACTTCATGACCAGTTGGGTGGTGCGGTAGTCGGAGGAAATACGTGCCGACCAGAGCAGCCACAGCACGCAGGCTATCGGTACGAGCAAGCCGAACAGTGCATAACGCTTGGTAAGCGGCGAGGGCATAACACACCATGCCAGCCAGCATACAGCACCAGCCATCAGTACGAGCATGACAGTGACGATAATCTTCGTCGGCTGCTCGCCGAACACAACAGGCATCGAGTGGCATTCCAGTTCGCGGTCACCCATTTGGTCCTGCATGTCCTTGATAATCTCGCGAATCCATGTACCGAGGAACGCAAATGCCGCAAAACCTCCAATCCAGAGGTATATGTCGCGGGGCAGAGTGGTGTAATCAAGCACATTGATGCCGTTGATGTCAGTGAAATGCATCTTCAGGTACGCCACATTGCTCACTGCGATAAGCAGCGGACAAATGGCAGACACCAGTGCGACGGTCAGATTGCCAATAATGAGCTGGCGCTTGTAGGACGCCGAGTAGAACCACAGCAACCCGGGTACAAAGACAAAGATGACCGCCACCACCCAGCTGCGAACGCACCATGCGGCAGCAAGACCGCACAGCACGCCTGCAACTGTCAGAACCTGAAACAGGCGCATGGCTTGCTGCTTGCTCACACTGCGCGTGACAATCAGGCGGTCCGGACGGTTAATGGCATCAATCTTCACATCGAAATAATCGTTGATGACGTATCCTCCTGCAGCCACCAGCACCGTGGCAAGGATCAGCAAAGCAAGCAGCCACCATGGCAGTTGCTCTCCGAAATATGCCGCACGGAGAATGGGTGTTGCCACCCATTTCTCCATTACGAACAGAACGACAGCCGTCATGAGCAGGTTCTGCCAGCGGACGAGCGTCATGTAGTCGCGAAATTTTTCCATTTAATGTAGTTTAAGTATGGCTCCTGTCCATGCAGGCAGGGTTACGTGGAACGGTGCAGCCGACATTAGAGGTCCCTCGTGTGTCGTGCCGGAGAGCAAGTCCTCGGCATGCACGCTGATTTTCTCCTCCATCTGCAGGTAAATGAATGCATCCGTAGGGATGGTGACAGGTATATCCATCTGGCGGTCATCGAAGTTGACAACGATGAGCAGTGTCTCCTTCTGATGCTTGCGCAGGAAGGCGAAATGCTTATGCCGGTTGAACCCTTCACCCTGGGCGTACTCAAGGTCGTACATCTTGCCCTCGCTGATAGCCGGATGTGTTTTGGCAATCTGCAACAGGCGGCAGTAGAACGCACGCAGTTCACGCTGCTCGTCATCCATGCCCGCTCCGTCGAACTTCCCTTCGTTCGCCCATGCCTGGATGCTCTTCACACCCCAGTAGTCGAAGATGGTGGTTCGCCCGTCCATGCCGGAGAAGCCCTCGACATCCATACCCTTTTCACCAACCTCCTGACCGGAATAGATCATTACAGGATTGGTGCTTAGGGTGGCTGCGATAATCATCGCCGGCTCGGCGCTGCGGCCGTTGCCGCAGAAGAAGCCTGATGCCAGACGCTGCTCGTCGTGGTTCTCAAGGAAGTACAGCATCTTGTCCAGAATGTCGCCGTTGGCCTGCCATTGGCGTGAGATGCCTTCGGCAGAATAATCTTTGCTGGTTACGCCACGCAGGTAGTCGTACATGCCTACCTTGTCGTAGAGGTAGTCGAAACCAGCCTCAATATACTGGCGGTAGATAGCCGGTTCGTATATCTCAGCGATGAACTGCACGTTCGGGAACACGGCACGCACGCGGTGGATAGCCCAGTCGAAAAACTCCACAGGTACCATGTGCGCCATATCCACACGGAAAGCATCTACACCTTTCCCTGCCCAGAAGAGCAGGATGTCGCACATCTTGCGCCATGTGTCGGGAATAGGGTTGAACTGCTTCTCGCAGCCGCCCATGTAGTGCACACCGTAGTTGAGCTTGACCGTTTCATACCAGTCGTTCACCGAAGGATGCGCGGTGAAGCAGTCGTTTCCCGTGACTTTGGCCGGATATTCCTGATAACCGTTGATGTCGAACGATGGACTGAACGCTTCGCCGGGCATGTAGTAGAAGTTGTTCAGCGGCGAGAACGCCCATTCGGGATGGTCCTTCTCTCCGAGGTCTTCCACGCCTTTCGGTCGGCATGCCGAATGATATTCGCGTGAGACATGGTTGGGCACGAAGTCGATAATAACCTTCAGCCCTGCCTTGTGGGTGCGGGCTATGAGTGCCTCGAACTCCGCCATGCGTTTGTCGGGGTGTACAGCCAGGTCGGGGTCGACGTCATAGTAGTCGGTTATGGCGTACGGACTGCCGGCCTTGCCTTTAGTGATGGACGGAGTGTTCAGTTCCGCCGTGGCGTGACGCAGCACGCCTGTGTACCAGACGTGCGTTGCGCCAAGCTCCAGGATGCCCTTGAGGGCTTTGGTGTTGATGCCGGCGAACGTACCGCAGCCGTTAACCGCCTTGTCGCCGCCGGGAATACGCGCTGTCACATAGTTGGTGAACCAGCGCGGGAAACATTGATATATGATTACTTTACTCATGAATACTTGCTTTTGCAGGGTATTGGAAATTCTGGAAATTCCGGATGTATAGGAATGCCGGATTTTCGGTTTTCTATATTTTATCCTACAAGGGCAGCTGTATCACTTGCAATCATCAGTTCTTCGTCAGTCGGGATTACTACCACCTTCACCTTCGAGTCCGGTGTGGAGATAATCGCTTCCTTACCGCGGATAGTGGCGTTGAGTGCCTCATCAACCTTCACGCCCATGAACTCCATGTCACGGCAAACGGCAGCACGCATCGAGGCCTGGTTCTCGCCCACACCGGCGGTGAAGACGATGATGTCCACGCCGCCCATGGCTGCTGCAAAGGCACCGACGTACTTCTTAATCTTATAGTTGTACATGTCGGTGGCGAGTTTTGCACGCTCGTTGCCGGCAGCCACAGCCGCCTCCAGGTCACGCATATCCGAACCTACGCCCGAAACGCCTGCTACACCGGATTTCTTGTTCAGCAGGTCGGACATCTCGTCAGGATTGAGCCCGAGCTTTTTCTGCAGGAATGTAACAGCTCCTCCGTCCACGTCACCACTGCGTGTACCCATCATGATGCCTTCGAGCGGTGTCAGACCCATCGTCGTGTCCATGCACTTGCCGTTCTTGACTGCAGCCAGCGAACCGCCGTTGCCGATGTGGCAGGTGATGATGCGCTGGGACTTGTAGTCCACGCCAAGGAACTCGCAGACACGTGCGCTGACATAACGGTGTGACGTGCCGTGGAAACCGTAACGGCGTACGGCGAACTTCTCGTATGCTTCGTAGGGCAGGGCGTACATGTAACTGTAAGCCGGCATCGTCTGGTGGAAAGCCGTGTCGAACACGCCTACCTGCGGCAGACCGGGCATCAGCTCCTCAACGGCACGGATACCCTTAAGGTTGGCAGGGTTGTGCAGCGGAGCCAAATCGCTGACCTCTTTCAGCGTTTGTATAACTTCCGGCGTAATAAGCACCGACTGGGCGAACTTCTCGCCGCCGTGCACGATGCGGTGACCCACAGCGTTCACCTCTTTCAGGCTCTTGATGACACCTATCTCCGGGTCAGTAAGCAGCGAGAAGATGAATTTCACGCCCTCGGTATGCTCGGGCATATCGTGCATGATTTGCTTCTTCTCGCCATTGGCGAGTTTGACTTTCACAAACGCACCGTCCAGACCCACGCGCTCTGCACCGCCGGAGGTCATGACACTCTGGTCGTCCATGTTATACAAGGCATACTTGATAGACGAGCTGCCGCAATTCAAAACTAAGATTTTCATGGTGTATGATGTTTAAATTATTAATTACTTCATCGCCTGATTGGCTGTGATAACTACCATCTGCACGATGTCTTGCACCTTGCAGCCTCGGCTCAGGTCATTGACCGGTGCGGCAATGCCTTGCAGGATAGGACCTATAGCGTCAGCACCGGAGAAGCGTTCCACAAGTTTGTAGCCGATGTTTCCGGCCTGCAGGTCAGGGAAGATGAGCACGTTGGCATGGCCTGCCACTTTGCTGCCCGGAGCTTTCTTCTCTCCTACGCTGGGGATGAGTGCAGCGTCGGCTTGTAGTTCGCCGTCAATCTGCAGGTCGGGGGCCAGTTCTTTTGCCATGGCAAGGGCTGCGGTCACTTTGTCGACATTCTCATGCTTAGCGGAGCCTTTAGTGGAGAACGAGAGCATGCCTACGTGTGGTTCGAAGCCTGCGATGCTGCGTGCTGTTTCAGCTGTAGAAATGGCAATCTGTGCCAGCTCCTCAGCATTGGGGTTGGGGTTGACTGCACAGTCGGCAAACACAAGCACACCTTCCTCGCCCAGATGCTTGGCAGAAGTGATCATCAGGAACGCGCCGGACACAATCTTGCAGCCGGGTTTGGTCTTCAGTATCTGGAAGGCGGGCCGGATGGTGTCCGCTGTCGTTCCTCGTGCTCCGGCCACCTCGCCGTCGGCATCGCCAGCCTTGATCATCAGGCAGCCCAGATACAGCGGGTCTTTGGCTTTCTTCGCCGCCTCTTCCTCAGTCATACCCTTGGCCTTGCGGAGCTCGAAGAGCAGGTTGGCGTAATCCGCCATCTTCTGCTCGATCTGCGGGTCAAAAATAGTGGCCTTGTCAATGTGGGCGTACCCTTTTTCCGCTGCCATACGGCGGATGGTATCAGGATTTCCGATAAGTATGAGCTTGGCGAGACCTTGCTCCAGAATGATATTTGCTGCCTCCAGAGTGCGGGGTTCGTCGCCCTCAGGCAGAACAATGCGCTGCGGATTACTTTTTGCGCGCGCATACATTGCATTTAATATGTCCATAATTCAAGTGATTTAATAGTCGTGGATAATGTATAATGTCTAACGCGAGTACAAAGTTAATAATAAATATGCAAAAAAGCAAGAACTAAATACTTTTTTTTCTTTTTTTGCAACTTTTTTTTGTTTTTTCTTGCATATTTCAAAAAAATGTTGTACCTTTGTAGCCGATTTGGTTATTTTTGAAAATAATGATATAAGATATGCGCATTAAATCTTTACTTCTTACCCTTGCCATTTGTGGTGCCTTTGTTGCAGCATCGGCGCAGGAGGGAGCTGTGGCTGACTCTACATCATTGATACCGGAAAATGAGGATTTCGTGGAAATAGTTCCTTCGCCTGAGATCATGCCCGGAACCGCAGCTGAGCCGGTCGATCCTCAAGTTCAGCCAGAAGCAGCGGTTGAGCCTGTTGATCAGGACTCACTACCAGTAGTAGCGGTAGATTCTGCTGATTTGGATATCCTTCCTGAAATTGCCGCGGATACCGTTGCTATGGATACCGTTGCTGCAGATGCTCAGTCTCAAGTAACCGGCGACACTACAATGTTGGGCGTTCACCCCTTTAAGGAAACACGCAACCTGACCCAGAAAACGACAGGCTTTTCGCTTGTGTTCCATGGTGGTGTCAACGTGTTCAACGGTGACTATCCGATGAGTCGTTTTGTTAATTTTGGCGGTCCGGCTTTAGGTATTGATGTGGAGTATAACTTCACTCCGGCATGGGCTATCGGTGCAGGATATAACTTTGCATGGCCTAAGGTAAGAACATCCAGGGCAGATTATTTCAGAAATGCTGATGGCAGTTCGCTGCAAGTTGACAAAGGCACTATAGTGCATGAAGGCATGATTCATAGTGGTCAGATATATGTATCTTATGACCTTATGAAGGCATGGTATCCGCGTGCTACAAAGGATATTTTCTCCCTCAAAGTCTTTGCTGGTTTTGGCGCTGCCTGGTATCATAACATGACTTCGTTCAATGACTTCGAGTCCACCAATCCGGATGGCACTCATAGTGATTCCGGCAAATATGTAAAGGACGAAGACGGCGCTCATGCACATAAAAGTAAAGATGCCGAAGGCAACTATACTAAAGACGCGTATGCGAATGTAGGTTTTATGCCTTTGGGCGCTACAGCAGAATTTTCTATTTCGCGTGCTATCTCTCTCGGCGCACGTGTGCAATATGATTTGTTCCTCAATGATTATCTTGACAACCGTTATGAGGACAAAGCTAACAAGAACAACGATGGCATGTTTGATGTGGAAGTGATGCTGCGTTGGAAGATTGCCGCCAGAAAGAAGAATCATATGACGAATGTTTCGTCTGTGGAAGTTCTGGAAGAAAAGATCTACACCTCGCATCCTCACCTTCGTCCGCGTAATTACAATGTCGACACTGTTATGGTGTACAACCGCGATACACTCATAGTTGTTCATCGTGATACCGTGGTGTTGGGTAATATGCATAATGCGATTGAGACAACCTCGTCAGCAGCAACGCTTGACCAGATTCGTGATGTTGACAACATATCTGTTGCCGAGCGTGATTTGGAACTTCGTCCGGGTTGGGAATTAGAGGCTGAAGCCGTGGTTGTTGAAGGCCAGTCGTTGAGCCGTCTGGCACGTAGATACTACCATAATACATTCTGCTGGGTATATCTGTGGATTGCCAACCGTAACGTAGCTCCCGATCCCAACCTTATCCTTCCCAAATGCGTACTGCAGGTACCGAAGCTCAATGCTGTTCAGAAATCTGTTACCAAGCAGGAAGCCAAGGATATGGCAGCCCGTTATCGTGGCGAATAACGAACAAGGTCCCCGGAGCCTGTATGAAAATTCGGGATGGTCTCATAGCTCAGTTGGTTAGTAGCACCTGACTCATAATCAGGGGGTCCTAGGTTCAAGCCCTAGTGGGACCACAGGAAAGCGGAAGTCGTCAGACTCCCGCTTTCCTTATAAAAAAGGTGGTGTGCCGTTGTGACACACCACCTTTGCGTAACCGGTAACCCCCTGGCGGGCAGGATTATTTAATGTGCTCGATATCAGGATCCACGAGGATGCGACCGCAGAACTCGCATACTATAATCTTTTTGTGCATACGGATGTCCAGTTGGCGCTGTGCAGGAATCTTGCTGTGGCATCCGCCGCAGGAGTCTCGCTCCACGGTAACAACAGCCAGGCCGTTACGTGCGTTCTTACGGATGCGTTTGAACGCTGACAGCAGACGGTCGTCGATCTGACGCTCCAGATCAGTGGTCTTCAGGATGAGCGTTTCGGTCTGTTCCTTCGTTTCGGCAAGGATGGAGTCGAGGTCGGCACGTTTGTTGGTCAGATCCACAGTGCGCTCTTCGATGTCGCTGGTTGTCTTAATCTTTTCGGCATGCAGCTGCTCCAGAGCGGCAGTATGCTCTTTGATTCGTTTCTGGCAGAGTTCGATATCCAGCGTCTGGAACTCTATCTCCTTGGACAGGTTGTCGAACTCACGGTTGTTGCGCACGTTGTTCTGCTGCTCCTTATAACGGGAGATGGATGCGTTGTCGTTCTCAATCTGTACGCGACGGTCGCTAATCTTTGTTTCAAGATCTTTGATGTCGTTCTCGATGTTTGTGAGTCGGGTCTTGAGTCCTTCCACTTCGTCAGACATGTCCTTCACCTCCTGTGGCAGTTCGCCGGCCAGAGTACGTAACTCGTCAATCTTCGAGTTCACGCGCTGCAACTCGTACAGCACTTTCAGTTTTTGCTCAATGGTGAGTTCTTTTTCTTCTTTTCTCATTATTGCGTGATTTTATTATTAGTCAAAGTAATGCCTTGTTAGTTTTGTAGCATAACATGTATAGGCGAAGCGTCCACTTGTGAAGTGCGCACCTCCACTTTTCCGCGGAGCAGTTCGGCAAAAATGTCGCATGTGAAGTGCTCCGACACCCAATGATCAATGTCCACGGCCATAATCTGTCCTGCTGCAGCCTGCATGTCGTGGTACTTCATGTCCGCCGAGAGATAGGTGTCAGCACCTGCTGCAATCGCATCCGGGATAAATTCCGCTCCGGCACCTCCACATAATGCCACGCGACTGATGACCGGCTGTACAGGCGGGGTGTAACGCACATAATCAGCTCCGAACACCTGCTGTACGTGTTTGAGCCATCCGGACCAATGCATTGGTTTCGGCAGTATGCCGATAACTCCTAATCCAACATGGCTGTCCTCCGGCGAGGGCACCAGGATGCGTATCTCTTGCAAGCCCAACTGTTCCGCCATACGACCGGAAACGCCGCGCAAGGCTTTGTCCATGCTTGTATGCGAAGAATAGATGGCTATGTCGTGCCGTATAGCCTCCGCCACGCACCGTTCCTGCGGCGTAGCTCCTGTGATTTGCTTGAGACCATGAAAAAGTAAAGGATGGTGTGACAAAATCATGTCGCAACCTTCCTTTATCGCCTCGGCAACTACGGTTTCCGATACATCTACCGCAAGCAATACAGAGTGTATATCCCTGTTGCCGTTACCAACCTGCAACCCCGAATTGTCCCACGCCTCCTGCTGTCTCCGCGGTGCTACAGATTCTATGATATCAATGATTTCCTGTAGTAACAAATGTACTAACTATTGGATTTATCCTCTCTTTGTGCCTACACCGGTTTTTACGTTGCTGGCAGCGGACTTGCTGGTCTTGACGTTCGCTTTGACGTTAACCTGTTTGTCAGCTTTCTTCTCCTCTTTAGCAGCCACGGCTTCCTTGCCATCCTCGTCATCCTGCAGGGTAAAATCAGTGAAGCCTGCATTGATCAGGATATTGTACCAGGCAATGAGTTTTCGGATGTCCGACGGATATACGCGGTCACGGTCAAAGGTAGGCAGCACCTCGGCAAAGAATGCACGCAGTTCGTCGTTGTCAGCTTTCTTGGCATCCATTTCAATAGCCTTGAACTGGTATTTTTTGCCTGCAGCGTTCAGTACTTCGCTTAACGATACATCGTCGCCGGTGGTGTACATAGACACTTCTGCCAATGAGACAACTTTGTCGCGTGCATAGGTCGGCATACGTTTGCCGTCAACGAGCGACTCAACAATCAGCATGTTTGTGCCACGACTAATGAGCTTGTACAGACCCGGCTTGCCGGTAATGGCTAAGATATTCTTCAGCATAATTATACGTGTTTTATCCTTTCAATTTTCAATTTTCAACTTTCAATTCCAAAAGCCGCCACAAAGATAACAAAATATTTGCAAATTTGCAAATCTTTTTGTAACTTTGTACGTTTTTTCGGAATATTTGCAAACTATGCATCTTAAGAGTGAGGTAAATATCAAAAACCGCCGAGCCACATTCGATTACGAGATACTTGAGCGTTATACAGCCGGCATACAGTTATTCGGCACGGAGATCAAGTCCATCCGCGAGTCGAAAGCCAGTCTCGCTGACTCGTATTGTCAGTTTGTCGGTTCGGAACTTTTTGTCAAGCAGATGCATATAGCGCAGTACCAGTTCGGCAGTTATGCCAACCATGATGTACTTCGTGACCGCAAGCTGCTGCTTACCAAGCGCGAATTGCGTAAACTTGCCAAAGCCACCAAAGATACCGGCAAAACCATTATCCCTTTGCGGATGTACATTACCGACAAGGGGCTTGCGAAACTTGAAATAGCTTTATGCCAGGGCAAGCACTCCTATGACAAACGCCAGTCACTCCGCGAGGCGGATGACAAGCGTGAAATGAGTCGTATCCTGAAGGGCTAAGGCGAAACTTCCTGTTTTTTATTCCTGCGGGAAAGCATTCCACCCCTGTGCCGTGAGCGGCATGGGATTTCCGTTGCGGGGTATGAGGCGCAGATTGATGGGGCGTTCCGTTTTTCCAGCTTCATATTCGGCAGGAGTAATATGCCCGATTATGTACACGTCATCCAGAGGGACAAGCTTCTCATAGTCATGAATGTCGCAGGTGAAAAGCAGCTCGTAGTCCTCGCCTCCGTTGAGTGCGCAGGTGACGATGTTCAGGTTCATCTCTTCTGCCAGCGCGGCAGCCTGATAGTCGATGGGCAGTTTGTCCTCATAGATGTCACAACCCACTTTCGATTGCGTGCAGATATGGAACAATTCGGATGACAATCCGTCAGATACATCCATCATTGCCGTAGGTCTGATTCCTGCTTTGGCGAGTGCCTGAACTATATCAACGCGTGCCTCTGGACGCAACTGGCGCTCCAACAGGTATTCGCGTCCTTCGAACTTTTCATGGATAGCATCGTTGCCCTCGGCAGCCTGCCTGAGGTTGTCATGCTGCGTCTGGCGGAAGACTTGCAGTTCGCGCTCGAGCAGTTGCAATCCCAGATAAGCCGACCCGAGATTTCCTGTAACGCATATGAGGTCGTTGGGTTTAGCTCCATTGCGATAGACGATGTCCTTTTCATCAGCAGTCCCGAGACAGGTGATGGCAATTGTCAATCCGTTCATTGAAGCGCAGGTGTCGCCTCCGACAAGATCCACTTGATAATGTTCGCACGCTGCGCGTACGCCTGCGTAAAAATCCTCAAGGTCTTCTACGCTAAATCTTGACGATACCCCCAGCGCTACGGTAATCTGCGTGGGTCTGGCGTTCATAGCGCATATGTCGGATACGTTGACGGCTACGGCCTTGTAGCCCAAATGGCGCAGAGGAACATACTCCAGATTGAAATGGATGCCCTCCAGCAAAAGGTCGGTTGTGACGAGTGTGCAAGTCACCCCACTGCGTGATGCTTGCGGGGACCCCGATTGTTTGCCGTCATGATTGAGCACGGCAGCATCGTCGCCTACGGCGTATAGGGTGGATGGCTGGCGGTTCTTAAGTCCGGTGGTGAGATGACGGATTAGTCCGAACTCACCGAGTTGGGATATTGGTGTCATTGTTGTCCGTTTCTTTAGCGTTGTCTGTGTCGGTTTACGTTGCAAAGGTACGACTTTTTTTCCATTTATGCAAACAGAAAATACAAATTTATTTGCAAATACGAAAAAAAAGTTGTATCTTTGTAGTCGGATTCATAATAAATACCCATATGAGAACCATACTTATAGCAGAAGACAGTGAACGTAAACTGGTTGAAGAGTACCTGCCCGGCGAGACAAACATCCTGGTTACGGGTGTCGGAGCGTTGAACGTCCTTCGATCCTTGCGTGATCTGCCACGCGATACCGAGATTATCAATATCGGATATGCCGGTAGTGCGAACTTCGCGTTGGGTACGGTGGTGGAAGTTACGGAGAGCCGTCTGCATCATCCTAACGTGACTTATCCGGAACCCCGTATGATGTTGCAGCCGGTGGATGATTTGTTCTTCCGTGCGCTGAACCCTCTGCAGGCAGTATGCTACTCGAATACGGATTTTGTGCTGTCTTCACCGTGCAAGGACTGTGTGTTCGATATGGAGCTGGCATATATTTGCGGGTTGGGTTTCACCCATCTGAGTTCCATCAAGATTGTTTCGGACAACTTGTCGCTGCACGATTATCACGAGGTGGCTAACGGCGTAGAGGAAGTTTAGCCACTGAGGAAAAAGATCCGCCAACCCCGATGAAGACTCGGTTCACTCTCGGTGTTCTCTCGGTGTTCTCTCGGTGTTCCCCCTATTTACCCTCGGTAAAGTCGGACAATAAAATGCAAAATATCAAATTCATATAATTATGGCTTACAAATGGACATTCACCACCATAGGTGGTAACACCCGCGTACATATCGCGAAAGGTGAGGATATTCGTCATTTAGGCGAATTGGACGAAAAGATGTGGACGGTGCTCAGCTGCCCGACTACCGGACTGGAAATCAGCGACGAAACATTGCGGCTGCTGGATTGTGACCACGATGGCAAGATTCGTATTGACGAGGTTGTCAACGCTGCTGACTATCTTTGTGCCGTGCTTCGTGATCCCGAAGTGCTGCTGGAGGAGAAAGACGCTCTGAAGATAGCCGACCTGAACGAGGACAATGCCGATGCCAAACAGATGGCTGACATAGCCCGTCGTATAGCAGGCAAGGATGATACAATAACGCTGGCCGCTGTGCAGACTGCTGTTGCCGCTATCGCAGTGGAGCAAAAGCCTCTTCCCGAAGTTCCGCTGGCAGCAGATGTGATTGCCGCCGTTCATGCTAACGAGGCGGAGTACAATGCATGGTTCCGCTCGGCAGAACTGGAGAAGATGGGGTTGGCGCTCACTGATCCCGAGAAACAGCCGAAGATTGCCGACAAGGAGTGGAAGAAACTGACAGCACAGGTGGCTGCCTACGAGGCGGAAGTTGCAGCTGTGAATGCCGCCAACCAAGCAGCTGTAGATGCTGCTACGGGTGAGTATCAGCCGCTGATCAGACTGTTGCACCTGAAACGTGACTTCTATACGTTGCTGAAGAATTACATCTCATTCCAGGACTTCTACAACCGCGAAATAAAAGCCATCTTCCAGTGCGGACGTCTGGTAATTGACCAGCGTGCTTGCGAACTTTGTGTGAAAGTCGTGGATGCCGGCAAAATGGCTGCTGAGGCTGCCAAGTCTGGTATGTTCCTGATATTCTGCGAGTGTGAGAACAAATCAAAAGGCAAGAAGATGTCGATTGTAGCTGCCATGACGCAAGGTGATATTCATAACCTCGAGGTTGGCAAGAACTGCATCTTCTACGACCGTAGCGGTCTGGATTATGATGCCGTTGTAACAAAGATCATTGACAATCCTATCAGTATCCGTCAGGCTTTCTGGACACCGTACCGCAAATTCGCCAACTGGGTGGCCGATCTCGTCAACAAGTCTGTAGCCGAAAAAGAGAACAAGGGGCTGGAGGAGATGAAGGCCAACGCAACCGTTGCAACCGAAAAAGCCAAAGAGAATGCGGAGAAAGGCGGCAAGGTCGAGCCGCAACAACCTCCGTTCGACATCGCCAAGTTCGCAGGTATATTCGCTGCTCTGGGTATGGCTTTAGGTATGATTGGTACAGCCCTGGCATCCGTAGCAGGCGGCATGCGCACGTTGACTTGGTGGCAGCTGTTGCTGGTTTTCCTGGGTATCATTATTGTAATCAGCGGTCCGTCGATGCTTCTGGCATACTTCAAGCTCCGTCGTCGTAACCTCGCTCCTGTACTGAACGCCAATGGTTGGGCTGTAAATGCCGAGGCCATTATCAATGTGCCGTTTGGCGCTACGCTGACCACGATTGCCAAGTTCCCGATACTCAAGCTGAAAGACCCGTTTGCCAAGAAAGGTCTGCCTGTTTGGGCAAAAATCCTGATAGCGCTTTGCGTTATTCTGCTGGTGGCATGCGGTGTAGCCGGTTACATGTATTATACCGGAACCGGTTACTTCGCTGCATAAGTATGAAGAGGATAATTATAATGCTATGGGTAGCTGTGCTGCCCATAGCGTGTGTCTGGGCACGGAAACCCAAGCCGGCCAAAGTTGAGGAACCGCCGGTGGTGGTAGAGGAGGTTGACACAACGGAAGTGGAGGAGAACGATGATTTCGAATCGCTGACCGAAGGAATGCCTGTGGGCGTGCTATCGCGGCTGGTGGGCGACACTTTGTTCGTGAGTTGCGGGCAGGACGAGTTGCCGCGTTTTCTGGTGGTGATGACGGATGACGGCGAATGCCAGTATCGTCTTATGCCGGCTATGCTTTGGGGGGACACCTCACAAACGCATCCGGCTGACAGCATCTATCCGCTGTGGATGAACACGCGTGTCAATCCCTATCAGATGCCTGTGGACAGTCTCAAGGACAGCATCCCTGTTTCTCTCAAAGGCTTTGTCTATCCGCTGAAGAACCTAACCTATGTGACCTCGAAGTTCGGATTCCGCCGCTACCGTTTCCATTACGGTACGGATGTCAAGGTGCAGGTAGGTGACTCCCTTCGCTCGTCGTGGGACGGACAGGTGCGCATTGTAGGGTGGGACCCGCGTGGCTACGGTTACTATGTGCTCATCCGTCACGACAACGGCCTGGAGACTATCTATGGTCACTTGTCGCGACCGCTGGTAGAAGAGAACGAACGTATTTTCGCCGGTGAGGTGCTGGGCCTGGGTGGTAATACCGGTCGTTCGACGGGCAGCCACTTGCATTATGAGATACGTTATCTGGGCAATGCAATCAATCCTGAGACGTTGATTAATTTTGAGCAAGGCACACTATGTGTGCCGGAGAATTACCTGATAACCAAGAAAGGTACCTTCAAGCACAATGAGGAGGTCAAGCAACTCAAGCAGGCGCAGTACCACAAGGTGCGTCAGGGTGACACCCTCTCGGGTATAGCCAAACGCTATCACACTTCAGTACGTACTTTGTGCAAACTGAACAAGATCAAGGAAACATCCATTCTCCGGTTAGGTCAGAAGATCCGGGTACGGTAAAAGCAGCGCGCCAAACTTGGCGCGCTGCTTGTTATAGGACATTCAATACCTGCTCTTTGATTTGCTCCAACAGGTCCTTCATCTTCACTACGATAATCTGCATCTCGCTTTGGTTGCTCTTGCTGCCCAAGGTATTTATCTCTCGTCCCATTTCCTGAGCGATGAATCCGAGTTTCTTACCTACACCCACAGGGTTGTCGCTATGCATCGTTTCGCGGAAATAGCGGATGTGGTTGGTCAGACGCACTTTTTCTTCGGTGATATCGAGTTTTTCAAGGTAGAATATCAATTCCTGTTCCAGCCGGTTATTGTCCACCTGATTGCGTGTTTCCTCAGCCAGTTTTTCCAATCCTGCAAGCAGATGCCGACGTATATTGTCCACGCGACCTTTCTCGAACGGCTCAACTTCTGCCAGCAGAGCGTTGATGGCGTCAAGTTTTTCGGTGAACATCGCTTCAAGTGCTGCCCCTTCTTGGCTGCGGAATGCGATGAAGTGTTTCATCGCCTCATTGATGGCTTGTTCGACAATCCGCCATTCTTCGTCGCTGACGGTATTCTGTTCCTCAGCCCTGATGACGTCGGGCATCCTAAGTACAGCCATAGCGCGTTCGGCATCCGTGAGTTCCGGACAAAGTTCCTGCAACTCCTGTTTGTGGAAAGCGTATGCGGCGCGGTTAATCGGGGTGAACGCCCCCGATGAGACCTGGTCGGCCAGTTCTTCTGTATAGATGGCTACGTCAGCCTTGCCACGTTCCAGCTGCTTGCCGAGCATGGTACGGATAAGCAGTTCCTGACTACGAAACGCCTGTGACAAGCGGACGTTCAAGTCCAACTGCTTGGAATTAAGGCTTTTTATTTCTACCACTAAACGGCGGTTGCCTATCTTGCGTTCGGCTTTTCCGTAGCCGGTCATTGATTGTATCATGGTTGTTTTCTGTTTGCTCTAGGTCCTTTTAATACAGTCTGCTGATAATGTAGTCAAGCAGTGACGCCATTGCCTGTTTGGTTTCGCTGTCATGGAATATGCTCAGCGCATCTTCGGCTTTTGCACGGTGGATGCGCATCTGCTGATATGCGTAGCGCACACCGTCGTAGCGCATTACGAAGTTCTTTATCTCCTGTTCTATCTCGTTTTGCGTCTGATGGGATAGTGAGTGTTGCTGGCTGTTAAGCTCTTCCGCTATCTCGCGTATATGCGCAGCTTCGTCTTTGGATGCGCGCTGCAAGGCGACAAGCAGTGGTAGTGTGGCTTTGCCGTCGCGTATGTCATTCATTGTAGGCTTTCCCACCTCCTCGGCATCGGAATAATCAAGCACATCGTCTTTGAGTTGGAAGATCAGTCCGAGCTCATATCCATACGTACGCATTGCGGTCTGCTGACGATATGTGGCTCCGGCAGACACTGCTCCGGCTTCTGTGCATGCAGCAAACAACTCGGCTGTCTTCTTGCCTATGATGTCAACGTACTGTTCCTCGCTTATCCACATCGTGCTGCCTGCATGCAACTGTATCAGCTCGCCGGAGGAGAGCGTGCGTGCCATATCCGATACAATGGAAAGGATTTGCGCGTTGCGTATCTCGCCTATCATGCTGATCATTCGGGCCAGCATCCAGTCGCCTACGAGCACTGCCACTTTGTTCGTCCATCGCTCTTGCACCGAGGGTGCACCTCTTCGCATGGGTGAGGAGTCCACCACATCGTCATGCATCAGTGTGGCGTTATGCAGCATCTCCAAGGCCACGGCTGTACGGATGGTCTTGTCGCTCACACTGCGACAGAGCCGCGCTGAAAGCAGTACAAGAGTCGGGCGCAACTGTTTGCCGCGCTTGGCTGACATGTAACGGAGCACCTGATCAAGCAGAGCGTTGTCTGAACGCATGGTCTGCTCGTACAGGCTCTCGTATTGGTGAAAAGCCTCAACTATTGTCTGACGTATTTGGGTTGTTATGTCCATAGACGTAAATGCAAACGCAAAAGTACAAAAAAAATCCCACTTTTGCAAATGAAATGCCACAAAAATGAACATTGACCTTATAAATTACGGGGAAAAAGTACATTTATATGCTTTTTTTTGAAAAATATTTGCATATTTCAGAAAATTGTTGTACTTTTGCATCCGCTTTCGTGATTAAGCACGATTTGCCGAAGGCGCCTGCTCAATGGTGTAATGGTAGCACTACAGATTCTGGTTCTGTCTGTCTGGGTTCGAGTCCTGGTTGAGCAACAAAAGAAACGATTACTTAAGGTAGTCGTTTTTTTTGTTGTCAATCTTGAAGTCACTGTCACTATCGTTATGTGTGGAGATTATAGGGGGAAAGTAAGGGGTAGATAGAGAGAAAATGGGATAATATAGAGGGTAAGTATGACTCACCCCTCATTTTTCAACCTTTGTTGCCTGCGAAGACCTGCATGTAGAGATCGTTTCTATGTTATGTATATCGTCTGGATGAGCCGTTATGGGAGAAATAGTATGCAAAACTAAATTTTTTTGACAATATATTATATTTTATGACCTTAAATTTGTATTATTCAAAATAAAATTGTATCTTTGTACGCGAGATGCCGTACGCGCATCTGTATGATTGTGTCTAATCACCGATAAGTACGTTAATATGAGAAAGTCCCTTGCCCTAATCACCGCAATTATCATATCCGCTCTATCATGGGCGGAAGGCACGCAGGAGGAGACATTGTTGTTTGGTACATCATTCCAGACGCAGGACGGCTGGACATCGCAAACAGTCTCGTCCGGTGAGCAGACTGTGAATGTCACTACCGGTGCTTACCCTGTCACGTTTACGTTGAGCCAGGTGAAGGTTGATCCGACAAACAGACCATCCTCCATGAGCAGTTATACGGGTTCGGGTTATATTCAACTTGCTACAAAAGGTGCGAGTTCGTCGTATGTTCAGACATCGGCTATGCCATATGTGACCAAAGTGACCTACACGCATGCCACCACAACAAGTGGCGGAGGCTGGGGACTGCAGTACAGCATGAACGGCGAGGAGTGGACGACACTACAGCAGGATCCATGCGCAGAGACAGGTATTGTTGATACGCGGGAGGTGCAGGTCAACTTGCCTAACGTAATGCTGCGCTGGTATCCGCTCTCCACATCGAACATCAACAGCTATCTGATGGATGTAGATGTTTATGGTATGACCATAATCCCAGAGGGTGGCGACGGCGGCAACACAGCCGGTGGGCAGACGGGTATAGAACGCATCTACTGCCGCATGACGTACGAATGGTGGACAACTGAGGATGCGGCGGTGGGACTATATGCCTACGCCGACGGCGACGTGAAGAACGCCGAATGGCCGGGCGAGCGTATGAGCAAGGTGGAAGGTGAGGAAGGACTATGGT
>Ga0310690_10005175_pt1 | contig 17874 bp, 12 predicted proteins | sample AusTroGonzalo_MG_2_FD_207661 | JGI IMG/M metagenome (GOLD analysis project Ga0310690, IMG submission 207661) | Bovine rumen microbial communities from tropical cattle in Woodstock, Queensland, Australia - Gonzalo_04 (v2) (version 2) | ecosystem: Host-associated > Mammals > Digestive system >...
TCACCTTGGCATCCACCAACTTGGGTACTGAAGGCCACAAGCTGGCAGGCACGAGTGAGAAGCTGGAACCCAGCACCAGAATAGTGATATAGGCAATAGCAATACCGCCAACGGCTGAACCCCTGAACAAAGGCAGAACGAAGGCAAAGGTCAAGTGACAGAAGATGAGCAGCAATGAGCCCAGAATAAGCATCGTGGCTGCCTTTCCCTTGTGGTCAACGTAAGAGCCGAGGATGGGAGTGATGAGCACGGCAAGCAGCGGGAAGACCGCGAAAATGCTCTCTGCCGACTGGCGCATGAAGCCCATGTAGCAATAGGCAACAAGGGCAATGATACTAAGACTCAACATGCCATACTTCAAAGTGGCCTTCTTTTGGAAGTTGCTGGCAAAGCCTGCTGCAGCCACAAAAAGCATAATGACATACTGAATGATGGTAACACTCTCACTTGCCCAGAACGAATTGGCATCGGGAGCCACAAGCGTGAGGTTGCATTGCAGCATATTGACAGCATACTTCTGGAAGGGGAAGATGGCGCTATAGTAGAGCACGCAAAGCAGGGCAACCAGCCAGAAGCCGCTGCTGGTGAGAATCTGACCGAGGTCGCTGATCTTGAAGGGGTCGTCCTTCTCCTCTGCCTCGCCTGTCTGACTGTCGAGTTTCCTGTCCATAAAGAAATAGACAATGCTCATAATGAGGGCGATACACATCAGCACCACGCCAAAGGCAACCGAGCGGCTGACACTAACCTGACCTCCCAAACGGGCAAAGAAGGGCGAGAATATCATGCAGGTGGCAACACCCAAACGGGCCAATGCCATCTCGCTGCCCATTGCCAGAGCCATCTCCCTGCCCTTGAACCACTTGACGATACCACGGCTGACGGTAATACCAGCCATCTCCACGCCACAACCGAATATCATAAAACCGCAGGCTGCGAACTTGGCGGAAGCGGGCATACCCTCATAGAAGGGAGAGACACCCAGCTCGTCGAAGACAGGGATGTAATTCAGATTACTGTTGAACCATGTCTCCAGTCCGCTACCTGCGAAACCATCAGCAACGGCATACCACTTGATGCAAGCGCCAATGAGCATGACAGCTGCGGAGAGAATCATGGTGAAACGGACACCCATCTTGTCGAGGATAATGCCTGCAAAGATGAGGAAGAAGGCAAAGACATTGAGGAAGACCTCGGAGCCTTGCATCGTGCCGAAAGCTGTAGAGTCCCAGCCACGGGTTTCCTGCATCAGGTCCTTGATGGGAGAAAGGATGTCCATGAAGATGTAGCTGCAGAACATGGCAAGCGCCAAGAGCAGCAGGGCTGTCCAGCGCATACCGGCGCTGTCGCGAAGAGTCTTTTGAATTGCTTGAGTCATTGTATTGTCGTTATTACGTTATATCGTTATTACGTTATTACGAAGAGATTATTTGAGCCACCTGTCGAGCCAGTCGAAGTAGGTGCGTTGCCAGAGGATGCCGTTTTGGGGTTTGAGCACCCAATGGTTCTCGTCGGGGAAGATGAGCAGCTCGGCCTCGATGCCTCGCATGCGGGCGGCGTTAAAGGCAGACATACCTTGCGTAGCGTTGATGCGATAATCCTTTTCGCCATGAATGCAGAGAATGGGCGTGTCCCACTTGTCAACAAAAAGATGGGGCGAGTTCTCGTAGGTTCGGCGGGCACGCTCCGTCTGGTCTTTGTTCCAATAGGCATCGTCGTACTCCCAATTGGAGAACCAGTTTTCCTCGGTTTCTGTGTACATTGCCTCAAGGTTGAATGCTCCGTCATGCGCGATGAAACACTTGAAGCGGCCTTCATGATGACCGGCCAAATAGTAAACAGAGAAGCCACCGAACGAAGCGCCGACGGCACCCATGCGGTCCTTATCGACATAGGAAAGGTTCTCGGCGGCATCATCGATGGCAGAGAGGTAGTCCTGCATGCACTGGCCCGTCCAGTCGCCAGAGATTTCCTCAAGCCATTCCTGTCCGAAGCCAGGCACGCCACGACGATTCGGGGCAACGACGACATAGCCCTGCGAAGCCATTATCATAAAGTTCCAACGATAGCTCCAGAACTGCGAAACGGCACTCTGCGGGCCGCCCTCGCAGAAGAGCAGGGTGGGATACTTCTTCAAGGGGTCGAAGTGAGGCGGCAGGACAATCCATGTAAGCATTTCCTGCCCGTCGGTTGTCTTCACCCAACGCATGTCAATGCCTGGCTGGGCAAGCTGGTCGAGGATGTCCTTGTTGACCTCGGTTATCTGCTTTATCTGTGTGTCGGTGACACTCTCGCCTGGTGTTACGACATAGAGGTCAGCAGGAGCAAAGAAGCTGTGGCGTTCGGCAACGAGTTCCTTTTCGTTCAGCATCTGGAGAGAGCCGAAGTCACCAAAGAACTGTGCAGAAGCATGACCATCGGTAAGCTGTGTCACCTCGCTCTTCAGGTTCGTGCGGTAGAGGTGCTCCGTAGCATGCCAAACAGCTATATAATATAATGTATAGGAATCAGGTGCCCAGCAGAAGTCATCGACACTCGAATCTAACGATTCGGTGACGTAGGTCTTCTCAAATGTCTGCAAGTCGCAGATGCAGAGACGCTGGCGGTCTGCCTCGTAGCCGGCACGTTCCATAGAGAGCCAAGCTACATACTTACCATCAGGAGAAAACTTAGGATTGAAGTCGTAGCCATTGTTCCGGTTAATGTACTCTTCCGAGTTGATGGCCTGGAACTTCATGGTCTTGGTGGGGTCGATGCCATGATGTTCAAAGTGGAAAGGCATTTCATAACAGCTATAGACACCAAACTCCCCTCCCTTGCAAAGATTCTTCGTGTGCTCGATGTTATTGAGGTCGTGGGCTTCTACATCATAAAGGAAGATATCGGAGTCGGTGCTGATACTGTATTCGAGACCTATTTTAGTTCGGCAGGTAAAGGCGATGTACTTGGAGTCAGGGCTCCAGGCCAACTGCTCAATGCCGCCAAAGGGTTCCATTGGGCACTCGTATGGCTCGCCCTCAAGGATGTCAAACTCATTGGCCATTGACAATTGACCATTGACCATTTCGGCAACAAAGGGATGCTGGATGCTCTCTACGTAGTGGTCCCAATGGCGATACATGAGGTCGGTGATGCGGCGACCTGTTGCTTTGGGCAGGTCGTCAGGGTTCTTCTGGATAATTTCGTTGAAGTCGATGCTCTTCAGGAGGATGGCCTTCTTGCCATCGGGAGAGAACGAAAAGCCTTCGACCTTACCTTCTGTCTCGGACATCTGCTTGCGTGCAGAGCCGTTGAGGTTCATCTTCCATACCTCGCCGCCGCGGAGGAAGGCAACGGTCTCGTTGTCGAGCCACTGGGCATCGGTCTCGTTTTCGGCATCAGTGGTCAGTTGCTTTTGTTCGCTGCCGTCGGCATTCATCATCCAGAGGACCTGATGGCTCTTGTTTTCCTCGACACTATAATAGCCCATTTGGAAGACGATGTGCTTGCCGTCGGGCGAAGCCTGATAGCCACCGATACGGCTCATGGCCCAAAGTGCCTCGGGGGTCATGCGGTCGTCTTCAAGCTGTATGGTTTGCTTTTGGATATTCACCTTGTCGCTTTCCTTTTGTGTCCCACAAGACATGAGTAATAATGAAAGAATGAAAAAATGAAAGAATGAATGATTGTTGAGTCTCATCTTTAATCCTTAATCTTTAATCTTTAATCAATTATCTTCGTTTTGCTTGTTCCTGCTGCATCTTCTGCAAGGCTTCGAGGCGTGCCTGCAGACCGGAGACTTTCTTCGGGTCGTTCTTGTGCTGAGCATGATAAGCCTCAAGACCGGCAAGGAGCTTCTTGTCGTCGGTTGACCAACGCAGGTACCACATTGTGAGGATGCTAATCAGACCAGACACGAAGTAGTAATAGCTTAGGCCGCTGCTATAGCCATTGAACATGAAGAAGAACATCAAGGGCATAATGTACATCATGTATTGCATCATCTTCATCTGCTGCGCCTGTTCGCCCGTGAACTGGTTCTGCTGCTGACGCATCGAAATCCATGTGTTGATGAGGTTCGTGGCACTAAACAAGATGCAGAAGATGCTGAGGTGGTTGCCGATGAGCCAGAGGTCGGCATCCCAGCGGATGAGGTCATCATAGGCACTAAGGTCGTCTGCCCACAGGAAACTCTCACCACGAAGGTCGATAGCATTGGGGATGAAGTTGAAGAGGGCCAACCATATAGGCGCCTGAATCAGCATAGGCAAGCATCCGCCCATAGGACTTACACCATACTGGCTGTAGAGTTGCATTTGGGCCTGCTGCTTCTGCATCGCCTGGTCGGGATTGGGATATTGCTTTGCAAGTTCGTCGAGCTTCGGCTTGAGCACGCGCATCTTGGCGCTACTCATGTAGCTTTTCTTCTGCGTAGGATAAACCAGCACCTTGACGATGACCGTCAAGAGCAGAAGGACAATACCCATCGGAAGGCCCATTGCCTTGAGCCAATCAAAGATGTAGAGGATGGACCAGCGATTGATGAAGCGGAATATCCACCAGCCCAAGTAAACAAGCTCGTCGAGGTCGGCATCCGAGCCGTAGGTCGTCATGTGGTTGTGTTCCTTGAGAACATGGAAGTCGTTCGGGCCGAGGTACATCTGCAGGCGGGTGGACTCCTTGCCCGCCACATCGAAAGGAATCTGCACCTGCGCCTGATAGGTCTTGAGGTAATCCTTTTCATCGGGAAGTTGTGTCGTGGAGAGCGAAGCCTGCGTCAGAGGCTGTGCGCCGATGAGGACGGCGCTGAAGAACTGGTTCTTGAAGGCAATCCACTCAAGCGCCTCCTCCGGCTCCTTGCTCTCGTCGCTCGTCTCGCTGAGCTTCTTCACACCCTTGCCCTGACGCATATAGGTGAGTGAGCTGTAGCGGTTCTCGAAGTCGGCACCCTTCTCCTGCTGTGCTATGCGGGCCTGCCATTCGATGAGGAGATTGGCGGCACCTGGCATCGCCAAGCCAGCCAGTCCGTCGCTGGTGATTTCCATGTCGAGCATATAGGCATCGGGGCGCAAGACGTAGCGCACCTGCAGGAGCCTGCCATCCTGCTCGGCAACGAAGGTGACGGTGGAGTCTGTCTGCTCTGCAATATTGAAGAAAAGGTCGCTGATGCAAAGGTTTTCCTGCTTGAGGGGTAGCGTGAGGCGCATCGAAGCGTCTTCCCGTCCCAGAATGACCACGTCGCCATCCCTGCGACGGCTCTTATAACCGACAATCTCCGCCTCCTGCACGGCAGCGCCCTTGCTGCTGAGGCCGACTTTGACCTTTCCGTTCTGCAAGACAACGTGCTGCTCTTCGCCTTCAATCAGCGAGAAGAAGAGTGCATTGCTGTCTGGCATGGCCAGAGCGGCAGCGGCCTTGACAGCCTTTGCCTCTTCTGCCTTTGCCTGCTTCTGCTGCTCCACGGCAGCGATACTGTCCTGCCTTGCCATTGCCTCCAGCTCTTCCCTGCTGGGCTGGCTGTACCAGCTGAAGCCGATGATAACGAGGGCAATCAGGATGAATCCTGTGACTGTGTTTTTATCCATAGATGTTTTGTTGTTATTGACTTTTGATTATTCAGACGTGCAAAAGTACAAAAAAAACTTCATTCTTCACGCTTTATTCTCCATTTATTCGTATCTTTGCACAAATTATAGGACAAATGAAGCGTCTTACTATACTTTTATGCATCTGCATTCTGGCCATGGGAGCCTTCGGTAGGGTAAAGGCGGAAGACAATATTACATCCGTATCGGAGCAGAAGGAGACGGTGGCCGATTCCTCTCTTCTGCTAATCAGCTACCTGCAAGCCATCGAGAACCTGGCTCGCGAACGCGACTCGCTGAACACCGTCAAGCAGTCTTACCCGCAGTTCAACGCCTACTACTTCCAGCTCCTCTCCCACCCCACCCTCTACAACTCGCCCCTGCACCAGATGATGAGCCGTGCAGACTCCACGACGGGCGACCCGCAACTGCAGCGCATTTTCTCTGCCCGCAAGGCCCTGTCGCTGCTCTACACCGAGACGCCACAGTTGGTGGCTCAGACGGAACATGACATCATGGGGCAGGCAGCCATCCGCAGCGATGTCAACGACATGCTGCGCTCCTCCGACAAACTGGCCGAAAAGGTTGCCGCAGCCACGCTGTCGCCCACGTTGGACGAACCCGTGGAGGTCATCACCCGCCGCCCTAACTTCTGGCATTTCTCGGGCTCCGCATCGGTGGAGTTCATCCAGAACCACTTCTCGGACAACTGGTACAAAGGCGGCGAGTCGAACTATGCCGGCAACTCTACGGTCAAGCTCCATGCCAAATACAACGACCAGCGCCGAATCAGCTGGGAAAACACGCTGGAAGCTCAGCTGGGTTTCCAGACGACAGAGACGGACAAGGAGCGCACCTTCCGTCCCACCAGCAACGTGCTCCGCTTCACCACCAACGCTGGCTACAAGGCCTGGAAGAATCTCTACTACTCACTGCAGGTCATTCTCCAGACGCAGCTGGCACCTAACTACAAGAAGAACAGCCAGGACCTCTCGTCCAAATTCCTTTCCCCACTGGAAGTCACCATTGCACCGGGTATGAAATATGAAATCGCCTGGGGCAAGAAGAAGCAGTTCACCGGCACTGTCAATGTGGCTCCTCTCGCCATGAAGGTGATGTATGTCGGGGTGGACAGCATCGTCACCAACTTCGGCCTTGAGAAGGAGGAGAACCACAAAATTACGTTCGGTCCCAATATCACGATGGACACTCGATGGCAAATATGCAAGCAAATCCTCTGGACGAGCCGCATCTACTGGATGAGCGACTTCGAATACAACATCTGCGAATGGGAGAACAACATCAGTTTCAGCATCACCAAACTCATTACGGCAAAGGCTCACCTCTACCCCCGATTCGACAACAGCAACGAGAAATACCGTTCCGGAGAAGAGCACGACGGCATCTACCTCATGTTCAAGGAATGGTTCAGCCTCGGGCTTTCGTATAGTTTCTAAGACCTATAAGACCCATAAGACCCCAAAAACCACGAATCCTATGACCATAAAATCTGCCGAATACATCATCAGTAGTGCCCGCGTACAGCAATGCCCGGAAGGGAACCTGCCCGAGTTTGCCTTCATCGGACGAAGCAACGTGGGGAAGTCCAGCCTCATCAATATGCTGACGGGACGCGACCACCTTGCCAAGACCTCCGCCACCCCGGGCAAGACCGTGCTCATCAATCATTTTCTGATTAATGGGCAAGGAACCGGGAGCAAGGGGCAGGAGGGTTCCTGGTACATCGTTGACCTGCCTGGCTATGGCTATGCCAAACGCGGCATGCAGCAGCGCGACGAGCTGCAGCGCATGATTACCGGATACATCCTACAGCGGGAACAGATGGTGAACCTCTTCCTGCTCATCGATGTCCGCCACGAGCCCCAGCGCATCGACATGGAATTCATCGAATGGCTCGGCGAGAACGGCATCCCCTTCAGCATCGTCTTCACCAAGGCAGACAAATTGTCGAAGGGGAAACTCACCGGCAACGTCAAGCATTACCTCGGCGAACTCTCAAAGCAATGGGAGGAGCTGCCACCGCACTTCATCACCAGCAGCGCGACCCGTCAGGGGCGCGACGAGCTGCTCGACTACATCGACGACATCCTGCAGTCGGTCTGACAAATCTCCTTAGTACCACTCGACGTTGCTGCTGTAGGAGCTTTGCTTCTTCCATCGCAAGGCATCGGCCAGAGTGCCGGCCTTGGCAGCGAAGAGGAAGTTGAAGCTGGTGTAGGGGGTGACGACCATGCTGCACGACATGGCAAAGCAGTGCAGGTCGCGTGCCAGCGATACGGTGGTCATACTCAGTTTCTTGTAGTTGAAGTCGTAGCCGGAGGAGAAGTTGATGTTCCAGCCTTCGGCAATGCGGATGTTGCCCGAGAAGTTGAGCGTATGGGTGAACTTGTAGGGATAGCGCATTCGACGGGGGTTGATGGGTGCGCTGGTGTCCTCGCGCATCGTCACGCCATAGCTGACCGTGAAGCTCCAGGGCATTTGGAACTTGAGGTAGCCGTCCTCGTCTGTTTCGTTCGAGGTTATTTTCTTCGCGCCCGTCATTCCCTTTTTGCGGTCTGGGTCAACATTCTGCATGTTGGGGTCCGTTTCTTCGTCCTCGTCGTCTTCTTCCTCGTCTTCATCGACGCTGCTCTTGCTGCCCATGCGGCTGCCCAGTTTGTCCCTCATGCCCAGAAGTTTCTTCAGCGTCTGGTTGTTGAAGGTGTAGGAGAGGTTCTGGCTCATGCCCTGGAAACGTCCGAATCGTCCCTGGGAATACTCCGTATGGTCGCCGACGAAGACGTTGCCGTTCTCGTCGAACTCGTAGGCATACGTGGCGAAGACGGCCGACATGGAGAAGGTGTAGCTCTTCGTCAGCTTGAGACGGATGTGGGTATTGAGGTCGCTCCAGGGTTTTTTCTTTGCGGCCATGTTGTAGCTCATGGACATGCCCAGCTCGTCGATGAGGCTGATTTTCTTCTCGCCGGTAGAGTCGCGGCTGGTGCGCCACTTCATTTCCAGGTTATTGGAGAGGTCGAACTGGACGCTGCCCGACATCTGGTTCGGCGCCGTGCCGTACGCTCCGCTGCTGAAGGGGGAGTATGTGACGGTTGAGACGTTGCCCTTGGCATCGGTGCGGACGTAGGAGTCGTAGAAGCCCCAGAAGGGTTTGCCGAAGTCGGGCGCATAGTCGAAAGTGACGGTGGGTGTCACCATGTGGCGGATGGCGCGGATTTTCTTGCCGCCGAACCAGGGCATGGGCGTATATGTACCGTAGATCTTCGTGTTGAAGCTTAGGTTCATGTTGAAGTTATAGACGTTGTAGAAGCCATACACCGTGTCGCGCTTCACGGTTCGTTTCTCTTCGTCCCACGACTGCATGATTTTGTTGGAATACATGCGGTCGGTGAAGGTGAAGCCTGGCGTGACGTTGATATATTTGAGCACGGTGAAGCTGGCATTGATGGGAATCTGGTGTCGCATGCCGTTGCGCCAGTCCTTAATCAGGTTGCTCTTGAAGAGTTTGTTCTCCTTGGTGTTGATGCTGTTGGTGAGCGTGCCGCTGTAGCTCATGCCTATCTTCTCGTACCATTTTTCCTTGCCTGCCATTTTCTTGCGCTTGAAGGGGTAGAAGCGGTTGAGCTGTATGGTGAGGTTGGGCAGTGTGACGGCTATGCTGCTGTCGCGCATCTGCTGGGCCAGGTTGAAGGTGGAGCCGATAGTCAGGCCGATGTCGGGGAACGACTTGCTGTAGGAGATACTGCTGGTTCGGGTGCTCTGCGTATAGCTGGCGGGGTTGTACATGCTCGAGAGGTTGTTGCGCTCGTAGCTGCTCGTGGCGAAGTTGACGCTGGCCGTGAAGCTCTGCGTCGGGTTGGCCTTTGCGTCCTGCCGGTGGGTCCACGTCACCTTGAAGCTCTTCGAGACGGTGAAGTCGGGCATGTTCTTCTCGCCCGTCTGGGTATATTGGTAGCTGAGGTTGAAGTTTCCGTTGTAGCGGTAGCGCTTCCTGTAGGTGGATTGCACGGACAGCTGCCAGGAGCCCTTCGTGTAGACGTCGGCCAGCAGTTTGGCGTCGATGTAGTCGTTGAAGGCAAAGTAGTAGCCGCCGTCACGCAGATAGAAGCCGCGCGATGTCTCGTCGCCGTAGCTGGGCATGATGAAGCCGCTGCTGTACTTGCTCTTGAAGGGGAAGAAGCCGTAGGGGATGGCCAGCGGCAGTGGCACATCCTCGACCACGAGGTAGGTGGGCCCGAAGACGACGTCCTTGCCCGGGCGCATCTTGGCTCGCGTCATGTTGAGGTAGAAATGCGGGTGCTCGGCATCGCAGGTGCTGTAGAAGGCTTTCTTCACGTACATCGTGCCCACGCTGTCGCGCTTGCCGTCCATGCTCTTCATGAATCCCTCTCCCTGCTGGGTATAGACATTGGTGATGAAGGCTTTGCGCGTCTTGAAGTTGTAGCTGATGCTGTCGGGCTCGTACTCGTCCGACCCCTGCCGGAAGGTGGGTTTGCCCACGACGTTCCCGGTGGAGTCCATGCGGCCGCTGGCATGCACCAGGCTGCTGTCTATGGCGATGTTGATGATGTCGGCCTCCAGCTCCAGGTTCTGATACTTCACCTTGCTGCCGCCGTAGAGGTGTGCGCGGGAGCGTCCGTAGTCGAAGGTGATGGAGTCCTCGGCCGAGTAATCGACGGGCATGTCCAGGGCGTTCTTGCTTCTGGGGGTGGAATCAGCGGGCACCGTGTCCTGCGGCACCGTGTCGGGCAAGATGCTCAGGTCGGGCAAGGGCATCGCCTCGGCCCGCACGGAATCGCGCAGGCTGTCCGGGCGGAGCGTGTCTGTGCTGTCCCGCAGGGGGATGCCTCTCGCCCCGACGGGGAGCAGCCTGCCTCCCGCCGGACGCGCTGCCAACGCCACCAGGACGTAGCACGCCATCAGTATCGTAACTAATCTTGCCTTCACACTCTTACTCACATATATACAAAGGGCGTGCAAAGGTACGAAAAAAAGTTGAAAGTTGAAAGTTGAAAGTTGAAAAAACAAGTTTTCTTAACTCTTAACTCGCTCCTCACCGCTACTCAAAGCGTTCAATCCAAGCCCTGAACACGCCCAATCCTTCGCTGCCGAACTTCTCCAGGCTGCGCAAGGCCTGCTCGGGCGTCTTCTCTACGTCAGGACGCGTCTTGGAGTAGAACTTGTCGGCATAGCAGACGATTTGCTCCTCGATGCTTTCGGGCGTGAAGTCCTGGTGTGGCAGAGGCAGGTTCTGGTGCGCTATCTCGCTGGCAGTAAGGCCCGTGCCGGTGTGCCGCTCTGCCACGCGGGCATGCTGGGGAAGTCCCTCGCTGCGCAGTATCTCTGCGCCCAGGATGCCGTGACGGATGTAAGGCTCCGTGCCGAAGCAATGGATACTGGGGGCATTGGTGCGCACGCACCCGATGTCGTGCAGCATGGCGGCCTCCCAGAGGAACTGCTCGTCGGCTCCCAGCTCTGGATGCGCCTTCGCAATCTTCAGTGCCCGCCGCGCCACATCGCTGCTGTGCCGGGTCAGCAACTGCTCCAGCGCCTCATTATCCCGGCAATACTTATGAATCAATTCGTTTACCATTTCGAGTGCAAAATTAACCCCTTTTCTGTAATTGTGCAACCTTTTTCGGGAAAAACTTAACTGTCATGCCCTGAAAAACGTTGAATCAAAAACAACGTTTTTCAGGGCAAGACAAAAACCACATCACACCACACTTATTTATCATTTTCAGCCGAAAGCTTGGTGCTTTCGGCTTTTTTGCTTAATTTTGCACCGATTTATGTGAACACATAAACCGTATAATGGTAAATGATAAATAGTAAATGGGATTATGAAGTACGGCTTTGACAACGACAAATACATCTCCATCCAGTCGCAGCACATTCAGGAGCGCATCGCGCAGTTCTCGGGAAAGCTCTATCTGGAGCTGGGCGGCAAACTCTTCGACGACTACCACGCCTGCCGTGTGCTGCCCGGTTTCCAGCCCGACAGCAAGCTGCGCATGTTCCAGCAACTGAGTTCCTCGGCAGAGATAGTCATCGTCATCAGCGCCCTCGACATCGAGAAGAACAAGATGCGGCAAGACCTGGGCATCACCTACGACGAGGACGTGTTGCGCCTGCGCACGGAGTTCCAGAAGCGGGGCTTTATGGTGAACGGCGTTGTCATCACCCACTATAACGGACAGAGCAGTGCCGCCATCTATCGCAAGCGCCTGGAGCACCTCGGCATCCGCGCCTACTACCATTATAACATAGAGGGCTATCCCAACAACGTCGCGCTGATTAACTCCGAGGACGGCTTTGGCCGCAACGACTATGTGGAGACGACACGTCCGCTCGTCATCGTCACAGCCCCGGGACCCGGCAGCGGCAAGATGGCCGTATGCCTGAGCCAGCTCTACCAGGAGCGCAAGCGCGGCAACGAGGCCGGCTATGCCAAGTTCGAGACCTTCCCCGTATGGAACCTCCCCTTGAAGCATCCCGTCAACATTGCCTACGAAGCTGCAACAGCCGACCTGGGCGACGTGAACATGATTGACCCCTTCCACATGGATGCCTACAACAAGGTGGCCATCAACTACAACCGCGACGTGGAAATCTTCCCTGTGCTCAACACGCTCTTCGAGGGTATCTACGGCGAATGTCCCTACAAGTCGCCGACCGACATGGGTGTCAACATGGTGGGCTTCTGCATCTGCGACGACGATGTCTGCCAGCAGGCAGGCAAGGATGAAATCATCCGTCGCTACTATACCGCACTGAACCAGATGGCCAACGGAGCCGTCAACGATGCCGAGGTGAACAAGATAGACCTGCTGCTCAAACAGGCAAAAATCAGCACCGACGACCGCCGCGTCACCGTCGAGGCACGTCTGCGCCGCGAGGAGTCGGGCGTGCCGTCATCGGCCATCGAGCTGGAGGACGGCACCATCATCACAGCAGCCTCCTCTCCCTTGCTCGGCACGTCGGCTTCGCTCCTGCTCAACGCTACAAAGCATCTGGCGGGCATCGACCACGGACTGAAACTTATCTCGCAGGACTTCATCGAACCCATCCAGCGCACCAAGATAGAATACCTGGGCGGACACAACCCGCGCCTGCATACCGACGAGGTGCTCGTGGCACTCAGCGTCCTGAGCCGTCAGGACGAAAACTGCCGCCGCGCCCTGGCCCAACTGCCCAGCCTCGCAGGTCTGCAAGCCCACACCACCATCATGCTTGGCGAAGTGGACCGCAAGATTTTCAAGAAGCTCGGCGTTGACCTCACCTGCGACCCCGTGAGGAAGAACTAAGTTGACTATCGTTTGAATGGCAAAAGAAAGCCCCTCCATTTCTGTTGGAGGGGCTTCCCTTTTCCTTATTCGCTGACTTCCCAGATGTCGTTTGTCTCGAGGAGCTCGGCGAAGTTGTGGTACTTCTTCTTTTCCTTGACTTCCTCTATCTGAGCCCAGACGCTGTCGTCGTAGGTGGGAGCCTCTACGTCGCGGATGACACCCAGGGCAATGGGCCACTCCATCTCGGCCAACTTCAACTGCAGGGTGTTGTCCTCGCACTTCGCATCGTGAACCAGCACGTCATCCATTGACCATTGACCATTGACCATTGACACAGCCTTGATGTTAAAGCCTTCCTGAACGATGCCGTATTCATTGTTCTCACCGAAGAGCATCTTCTCACCATGACGGAGGTAGATGGCATTCTTGGCGCGACCCTCCTTGCTATAGACGGCATCGTGTGTGCCGTTGTTGAAGATGACGCAGTTCTGCAATATCTCGCAGACGCTGGCACCCTGGTGGTTGTAGGCAGCCTTGAGCACCTCGATGGTTCCAGGGGCGTCGGTGGCAACGGCACGGGCAAAGAAGTGGCCGCGGGCACCGAAGCAAAGTTCGGCGGGGCGGAAGGGGTCTTCCACGGTGCCGTAGGGCGAAGACTTGCTGACGAAACCGCGGGGGCTGGTGGGGCTGTACTGCCCCTTTGTCAGGCCGTAGATGCGGTTGTTCAGCAGAATCATATTGAGGTTGATGTTCCTACGGTTGGCGTGGATGAAGTGGTTGCCGCCTATGGCCAGGCCGTCGCCGTCGCCGCTCACCTGCCATACGGCCAGGTCGGGGTTGGCCACCTTGCAGCCAGTGGCGATTGCAGCAGCACGACCGTGAATGGTGTTCATGCCGTAGGTTGCCATATAGTGCGGCAGACGGCTGGAACAACCGATGCCACTGATGACTGCTGTCCGGGATGGGGCTACGCCTATCTCGGCCATTGCCTTGTGCAGACTGGCGAGGAAGAAATGGTCGCCACAACCAGGACACCAACGAGGCTGTCCCTTCTTATAATCGTTTGATGTAAACATTTCAGTTAAGAGTTAAGAATTAAGAGTTAAGAAAAATACCGTATTTAGTTAGGAGTTAAGAAAAACACCTTTTGCGTTGTCGTATTTCTCCGTGTTCTCCTTTGTTGATTTTACTATAGAGGCTAAGATAGCTGTTATCTCATCTGCCTCGGTATGAATTGAGTTAAATGTTTTTTCGTCAATATATTCGCTATCATGTAAGAGTTCCAGCCAATAAAGAGTTTCATTTGCTTCCTTCAAGGCAATTGATGCTTTGCTGACAAAGTCCGCACGGCTTTGGGCAAACTTGGCTTCTCGCATCATTGCGCCAATGGCAGTTCCACTACGAAGCATCTGCTTTGACAGGACGTATTCATTCTGCTGCTTTGTCAGATACTTATAAGCCTTTACTATTCGAAGGGCAAACAAATAAGAGCGTTTGTCTATGAGTATGTCTTGAGACATTCTTTCTTAACTCTTAATTCTTAACTCTTAACTAACTTCGTGAACGAGGAAACGAGTTCAGAAGTATTGAATGGCTGTCCCTTTACTTGGTTGAATTGCAAGGGTACGAAGCCATCGACTTTCATGCGGAGCCAGGCGGCGAGCTGGCCCATGTTCTGTTCGGCCACTACAACCTTCGGGTATTTGCGCAGCACCTCGGCTGTGTTCGCGGGCAGAGGGTTGATGTAGCGGAAGTGTGCCAAGGCAATTTTGTGTCCTTGGCTCCGCAGCTCGTCCATAGCCGCGTGCAGGTGACCGTAGGTGCCACCGAAGCCGACAATCAGCAGGTCGGCATCGTCCTTGTCGCCCAGCACTTCGAGGTCGGGGACGGGGATGGCATCTATCTTTGCCTGACGCTTGCGGGTCATCAGGTCGTGGTTCTCGGGATTGGTGCTGATGGCACCCGTCTTGTCGTCCTTCTCCAGTCCGCCCAGAATGTGCTCGAAGCCCTCCCTGCCGGGCACAGCCCAGTAGCGGACGCCCTCTTCGTTACGCATATAGGGTGTCCATGAGCCGCGGAGTTCCTCGGGGACGTACGGAGGCTGGATGGCGGGATAGTCCTTCAGGTCGGGCAGCTTGAAGGCAGCCGAGCCGTTGGCAACAAAGGCGTCGGTCATCAGGATGACGGGTGTCATGTGCTCCAAGGCTATCTTCGAAGCGGCAAAGGCCATCTCGAAGCAGTCGGTGGGGCTTGCTGCGGCCACAACGGGCATCGGGCTTTCGCCGTTCCTGCCGAAGAGTGCCTGCAGCAGATCGGTCTGCTCACTCTTGGTGGGCAGGCCTGTGGCAGGACCGCCGCGCTGCACGTCGAGCACCACGAGGGGCAGCTCCATGATGACTGCCAGGTTCATCGCCTCGCTCTTGAGGCAGATGCCGGGGCCGCTGGTACTTGTCACGGCCAGAGCTCCGGCGAAGGAAGCGCCGACGGCACTGGCGCAGCCGGCTATCTCGTCCTCGCACTGCACGGTGATGACGCCCAGGCTCTTGTGCTTTGAGAGCTCGTGCAGGACGTCCGTTGCGGGCGTGATGGGATAGGAACCGAGGTAGAGCCTGAGCCCGGTCTTCTCTGCTGCGGCGATGAAGCCGTAGGCTGTTGCCTTGTTGCCCGTGATGTCCATATAGCGGCCGGGCACCTTGTGCTTCGTCTCGATGCGATAGACGTTAGCCACGCTCGAGTGGGTGTTGTGCCCGTAGTCGTAGCCAGCCTGGATGACCTTGATGTTGGCCTCGGCCACCTCGGGCTTCTTGGCGAACTTCTCTCTGAGGAAGTTGAAGGCGACGCCCAGGTCGCGGTCGAAGAGCCAGCAGACAAGGCCGAGGGCGAACATGTTGCGGCACTTGCTGATGCTCTTGGCATCCATGCCGCTGTCTGCCAGACAGTCCTTCACCATCGTCGTCAGGGGGCAGGCAATCACCTTGTCGGGGTCGATGCCCATCTCGCCCAGGTAGTCTTCCGTCTTGAACTGAGCCTTCTCCAGGTCTTTCGGTCCGAAGCTGTCCGTATCGATGATGATGGCGGCATCGGGCTTCGCATAGCGATACTGCGTCTTGAGGGCAGCCGCGTTCATCGCCACAAGCACGTCGCAGAGGTCGCCTGGGGTATAGACCTGCCCGGCACCGATGTGTACCTGGAAGCCACTCACGCCCGTCAGCGACCCCTGCGGGGCGCGGATGTCGGCGGGGTAGTCGGGGAAGGTGCTGATACTGTTGCCTACGGTAGCGCTGACCGTAGAGAAGATGTTTCCAGCCAGCTGCATGCCGTCGCCGGAATCACCTGAGAATCTAACTACTACAGATTCCTTTTCTTTTATTTCCATTGTATTGGTCGTTTTGTCGTTTTATTCGCCTGCAAAGGTACGACAAAGCGAGCGAAATACCAAATTTATTCAGGTATTTCCGAGCCATGAAGCGACGAAACACACCTCACGATACCGCGAAAGGACATAAGCCCTAACCCTCCGGCTGTTTTTCCCACACATGGGACAAGTGTTTCCCACACGTGGGACAAGAGTTTCCCACACGTGGGACAGGTGTTTCCCACGCGTGGGACAAAGTCACATCCCTCAGGCTTCGCTGATGAAGTTGTAGCCCTCGAAACACTCATCATACTGAGGTTCCGACGCTATTCCCATCTGGTGGAAGAGGTCAGAGACGCGTGCCTGCACGTCGGGCCCGATAGGCCATCGGCCCTCGCTGTAGCGGTAGAACTGCGACTTGCTGCCGAAGATTTCGTAGAGCTGCCTGCGCATGACAACCGCCCTACCGTAGTCGATGCCGCTCAGCAAACCCTTCATGCCGCGAGCCAGGCGCACGGGCTGGTTCGAGACGAAGGCGCTGCAGGTGTCACCGCTTCGAGCTCCGGGCAGCACACATTCGTGATGCTTCAGGTCGCCGGGAACCAAACTGGCAGCATGATAGCGCAGACACGTGTCAGCAAGCGGACAGTCATGCTGGAAACAAATCGCCCACTCTTTGGGCACATCGGAGAAATGAAGATTAAAGTCCATAATTGCAAAGTGTTTTTAATGGTTTATAATACGATTTCTAATACGCTACAAAGTTACAAAAAAATCCGAAAACGCTAAAGTCTTTCGGCATTTTTTGCCCCAAAAGTGCAAAAAACCATCATGTTTAACAGACGAAAATAGCGACAGTGGAAATCCCATTGCCGCTATTGCCGTTATCTGTTTTCCAAAATTATTCTTCGCCCCAGATGTCCCAGTCCGATTCCTTCACACTCGGGTCTTGTTCGCCGTCGGTGTCAACACCACCATAACCGATGTTGATGCCATTGCCGCTGCCTGATACGCCGCTCGAAGCCAGCATCTGTCCAGCCTGAGCCAAGTTGATGCCTGTGCAGGGGATGATATATGTCTTTTTCATCATTGTCATTTACTATTTTGACAATTCACAATTTACAATTTATATACAATTGGACTATTTGATCATTTTCAGGGGCTGTGATATGGCTCAATGATTAAATGGTACATCAATTGTACATTGTACATTGTGATATTGTACATTAATATATTACTTTCTTTCCCTTTTCGACGACAATTCCCTTATAACTCTTGCCCACGCGCTGACCAGCAAGGTTGTAGTAATGGTCAATGGTCAATGATGAATGGTCAATGGCTTCAATGCCCGTCTCCATGTCATCAATGAAAACATTCACCTTCACCTCTGAGCCGTCATAGTAGGCATCCAGCACATCGCGAAACTCAAAGTAGCCGCGATAGCCCTTGATTGTAGTGTTGCCAATAGAATACCAGAACTCGTTACCGCTGAGAAAGAGATTCTCCTCCGGAACCTTCATTACTGTGTATGTACCTCGGAACCATCCTCTCTCCGAAGCCTTCTTGCCCACCTGCACCACAGGTTCTTCCTCGGGTTCGATGGTCACACCGTCGAAGGTCGCTTCTGTTGACGCCTCGCTCACCTTCA
>Ga0310690_10005176_pt1 | contig 17872 bp, 17 predicted proteins | sample AusTroGonzalo_MG_2_FD_207661 | JGI IMG/M metagenome (GOLD analysis project Ga0310690, IMG submission 207661) | Bovine rumen microbial communities from tropical cattle in Woodstock, Queensland, Australia - Gonzalo_04 (v2) (version 2) | ecosystem: Host-associated > Mammals > Digestive system >...
CGAAGCGTCCGAGCTGCGCGCCGATCAGATAATAGGAGGCGCGGATGCGGCGCACCAGCGCGTCCGACGCCTCGCTCTCGCGGACGTTGCGGCAGCAGATTTCAATCGTGTTCGGACTCAGGCGGCGGATCTCCGCGCCCATGCTGTCCAATATTTCCAGCAGCAGGCGAACGTCGGAAATGTTGGGCACGTTTTCGATCCGGCAGGTGCCGTTGACCAAAAGCGTTGCCGGAAGAATTGCAACAGCAGCGTTTTTCGCGCCGCTGATCGTTACGGTTCCGCTCAAAGGCGTTCCGCCTTCAATCACATATTGCGTCATATCATAATCCTCTCATATCAGGAGTATCTCCCATATGCGAAAGTTTAGTAATCCAAAAAAAGGCAGAGTAAGTATAGCACATGAAACGGCAATTGTAAAGAGGAAAATAACAAAACGGTAACGAAAATCGTTACAATCTGCGCAAGCCCTTCGGGTAGTGGTTTTTCAGAACGCCGTCCGCGCCCTTCGCCCAGCCCAGCGGATAGCCGTCCGCGCAGACGAGCGTCCAGCCCTTCTGCGAGGCGAGCAGCGTCTGCCCGTGCAGGAATGCGTCGATCTCCGGACTGTCGGCGGGGTAATCCGCCCGCGCGGGGAAGTCCGAAAGCGCCAGCGCAAGGGCGTGCGCGGGAACGAAGCGCCCCTTGCGCATTTCGCCGAGCTCCAGACCGGCGCGCAGCGCGCGCAGCCCGCGCAGGTCGGGCAAGCCCTCCGGCGCAAGATAGACGGTATCTCCGAAGGAAACGGCGCTTCCGGCGAACGGAAGCCCGTTCTCCGCTGAAAACGTCCGGATTTCGTCCGGCAGCGGCGCGGTTTTCTGCAAGCTGCCGACCGTCCGTTCCGCCTCGCCGCCGCGGCGCAGCACGGCGGCAAAATGCCCTTCGCCGCGCAGCTTGTGCGGCCACAGCCGGAACGCCCGCTCCACGCCGTCCGCCGGATCGACGATCCATTCCGGACGCCCGCGGTCAAACCACGGCGCTTCGACCGCCTCCGCGAAAAAGTCCGGATGGGTATGCAGGAAGCGGCTGATCACGCCCTCGTTTTCCTCCGGCGCGAAGGTGCAGGTCGAATAGACCAGCCGCCCGCCGGGACGGAGCATCGCCGCCGCGGAGTTGAGAATCTCAGCCTGCCGGTCGGCGCACATGGCGACCGTTTCCTCGCTCCAGTCCGTCACCGCCGCGTCCTCCTTGCGGAACATGCCCTCGCCGGAGCAGGGCGCGTCCACGAGAATGCGGTCGAAGAACTGCGGGAACCGCTCCGCGAGCCGCGCCGGGTGCTCGTTCAGCACCAGCGCGTTCGTCACGCCGAGCCGCTCAATGTTAGAAGAAAGAATCCTCGCGCGCTTTGGGTGAATCTCGTTGCAGACGAGAAGCCCCCGCCCTTCCATGGCGGCGGCGAGCTGCGTCGCCTTTCCGCCGGGCGCTGCGCACAGATCGAGCACGGTTTCGCCCGGCTGCGCATCCAGCAGCCGCGCCGGCGCCATCGCGCTCGACTCCTGCAGGTAGTACACGCCCGCGTCATGATACGGGTGCAGTCCCGGACGGGCATCGGGCAACAGGTAATAGCCGTTCGGCTCCCATGGAACGGGATCGCCGCAGAACGGCAGCCTGCCTGCGCTCTTGCGCGGATTCAGCCGCAGTCCCGCGTTGCGCGGCTTGTCGTAGGACGCCAGAAACGCGTCGTATTCGTCGCCCAGCAGGCGCTTCATTCGCTCCAGAAAAGCAGCAGGCAGCATGGCGTTCCTCCGATCTGGTTAAGGGTATTATAATCATTATATCGCATTTTTGCAAAAAAAGAAAGAGCTGCTCCGTCGCTTAAGGCAGGAACAGCGGTTTTTTAGAAATAGCAAAAAAATGTGTTGACAAACGCCGGCGCGATTGATATAATACGCTTGCTGTCGAGCCAAGGGGTAAGAATCAGCGACCATGCCGGTATAGCTCAGTTGGTAGAGCAGCTGATTTGTAATCAGCAGGTCGGGGGTTCGAGTCCGTCTACCGGCTCCACGCAATTTCATATATGGGGGAATTCCCGAGTGGCCAAAGGGGGCAGACTGTAAATCTGTTAGCAGTGCTTTCGGTGGTTCGAATCCACCTTCCCCCACCAATCCCGAAGTTGAAAAACTTCGGGATTTTTCTTGTTTTGCGGGCAAAACGGGCATTTTTTAGCCAATTATGTTAGGCGTTTTCTTGAGCCTTAACGCAGTACCCGTTAAAGTACCCGTTAATGGCTGTCACGGAGTAGAGCAACTGACTTCGATTGGAACAACTGTCACGCGCTCGCGGTCATTGCGCCTTCCCTCACAGAGCGAATGAAGGCATCCATCCGGTTGGCGCTTTCCCGTTTCATTCCCATCGTCGCGTGGGCGTAGGTGGAAAGGGTAAAGGCGGCGGTTGCGTGACCGAGGTTTTCCTGCACCGTTTTGATATCGTCGCCCGCCTGCAGGCTGTTGATCGAAAACGTGTGCCGCAGATCGTGGAACCGAAGTTCCGGCATCCCGAGACTGCTCACGATGCGCTTGAAGTTCACCCAAAGGGTTTTGTTGTTGATATACCGTCCTAGCCGCGTTGTGAATACAAGATTTTCGTGATTGTCCCAGGCTGCGCCAACTGCTTCTGCCCATGCTTTCTGCTGTCGTTGCTGTTCTCGCAGCGCATCCATAACGGCGCTTGCAACAGTCAAGGAACGCGGTCTGCTGTTTTTGAGCGGGGAGAAGTGGTATTCTTTCTCGCCCTTCGCTCGGTGGTGCTGCTTATTGATCAGGATCGTCCCTTTCTCAAAGTCAACACAATCCCAGGTCAGGCCGAGCAGTTCTCCTTGACGCAGACCCGTAAACAGCGCAACGAACAGCGGCAGTTCATACTCGTCTCCTTCGATGGCGCGGAGGAATACGCTCACATCGTTTGCGTCCATAATTCGGAGTTCTTCTTTCTCGGTCTTCGGAAGCGTCGTGCCCTCTGACGGATTGATGCGGAGATAGCCGTTGATCTTTGCCTGCTCCAACGCGCCGTGCAGCGCGCCGTGAACGTTCTTGACCGTCTTGGGAGACAGACCCCGTTCTGAGATCAGACTGTTGTAGAGATGCTGGATCTGGTGGGTTGTGAGCTTGTTCAGGCGAATCTTGCCAAGCGTCGGCTTCAGATGGATTCGGATGTGCATCTCGTAGCTGGCCCTCGTCTCTTGCCGGAGATTGATCTTGTATTCCTTTAGCCAGGTATCCAACCATTCTCCGACGGTGATCGACGTCGGTTCGATATAAGTGCCTTCCTGAATATCCGTCAGGGTTTTGTTCAGTTTCTCACGGACTTCGCGCTTTGTTTTTGCGTATACAGACCGCATGATTTGCCTTCCGGTTTCCGGGTGATAGCCGACAGTATAGCGGCCTTCCCATTTTCCGTCAGCTCTCTGTCTGATTGTGCCGCTTCCAGCGTCGCGGCGTTTTTTTGCTGGCATAGTACCTCTCTTTCTGTAGAACTGAAATGTTCTTGCCAGTCCATTTCAGTTTACATAATATCCCTTGTTTTGCTGGATTGCAAGAGAAATCTCTCCGGTGTTTTTCACAAAGTTTTCTCGTGCTTTTGTGCTGTTTGACTATCTGCCGTCGGGTTCCGCACGGTAATGGCGGCTGCGGTGGTCTTGACGGCTGACGGCGGCCGCAGCGGCTTCTCGCTCCTTGACGGTCTGTAGCACGTCCTCCATCACGACCGGTCCGAGTTCGCGTTTCACCAGCGCATATTCTTGCAGCTCGGATTTCATATCTGCGTTCTCTGCGAGCGCGGTTTCCCATCGCCGTTTCAGAATATCGCGGTCACGGGCGGCGGTCTCAAACTTCTTCTGCCATTTCTTGACTTTGGCGCGCAGTTCCTGCACCGTGTGCCAGAGCGACAGCGCGACGTTCCACAGCTTTTGGATGATCGGTTTGGCTTTCTTCTCGCGGTAATGGCTTGCGTATTCCATCGTGGTCGTTTTGGGAATCAGGTCTTCCGGCCTGCCGAGATGCTCTGCGACGAATGTCTCCGCATCCTCGACCTGCGGCGTCAGCTGATCCAGACGCTTCTGCTTCTGCTCGATCTCTTTCTCGACGGCGTATTTCTCTTTCCGCACTTGCGAGAATTCGGACGTTTCTTCTCTGATCTTTTCGTGGATCATTTCAAGGCGGCGTTCCTCTTTGTCGACCTTGAATTGCGTCACGGTCAGATGCTCCTCACTGCTGCCGCGCTCGCCGCGTTCGACGTCGGTATAGCCGGCGGCGGACATGTGATCGTAGAACGCATCCTGCAAAACGGAATACGAATGATGCAGGACGGGCTTGCCGTCTTTGTTCAGCAGCGGCTCGCCGTTCTTGTCCATCGCCGGTTTGGATTCCCACTTCTTCGAACGACTGACCTGCGGGATGATCTCCTTCACGGTGCCGACCAAAGCCGGGTCCTTGCAGCGCTTCGACCAGAGTTTTTTCTTCTCCACCACCGGCACGTAGACGACGTGCATATGATAGTGAAAGACGTCCTGTCCCAGCGCGTCGGACATCGCTCGGTTGCGCTCGTCGGCGTGCATCACTGCCGAGAGGATATACTGTTTGCCGCCGACAATTACGATCGCTGCCTGATATGCGTCGGCGTAAAACTGTTTCGCAAACTCATACCCGCCGTGGTTGAAAAAGTATGCGGAGTTGACGTCGAAGATCAATTCGCACATCTTCGTCGAGCCGGGTTTCAGCCCCCACGTTGAAATCACTTTCTGATCTTCCAGCGCAGAAAAGCATTCCTCATACGTGCCGATCGGCGATTTGAAATGCACGTTCATCGGCGTCCGTTCGGGAACGATATCCGGATTGGAATACGACTCTTTTCTGCGTTCGTTGTGAGCGTACGCGCTCTGGGGCGTGGCTTTTTTATCTGCTTTGAGATCGCGGTTTCGGACGAACGTGTGATTGGCTCCGTCGTTGCGGGCCATAGGCATCACCTCCTTTGTTTTGGAATGGAAAGGCCCCGGAGAAGCACTTTTGCGAAAGTGTATTAACCCACTATGGTACTTTCATCCTTCGGCTGCAAAGTACCGTGGGCTCTCCGAGGGGGTGTGCGGTCTCTGCGGAGACCTACGCCGAGGATATGAAGTCGTTTTCGCTCCATATCTCCGGCGCGGGCAGCTTCAATTGTTCGCTGCCCTATGCCGAAAGACCGCACCGTGGTCTTTCGGAAATCCTCCCTCAGAAGCGTCGCTTTCTTCGTCCGGGCGAGAGACGTCGGGACGAAAAAGTTTCGGGAGGCTGGGGTGTGTGCGCGTTGAAAGAGTTATCATAATCTTTCGCGGCGGCAAAAAGAAAAGCGACTGTTCCGCACCTGCGTCGGCAGGCGATTCCGGAACGGTCGTTTCTTATTTCACGCTATTGAGAGCGTCCGTGTTTTGCTCCATCCACGCAAGCAATTTGTCTTTCGCGACCAGCAGACGGGACGCGACGTGCAGCGTCGGAAAGTCTGCCCGATGCAAAAGCTGATACGCACCTGCGCGAGAGATGCCCAGAAATTCTTTCAGCTCCTTCACGCTGAGAACAACGGGAAGTTCATCGAAGTTTTTGTACATGGGGGTTCTCCTTTCGTAAGATTTGGTCTGCCTCATTCGCGGCACAGCAGACCATTCGCTGTGTCGCCCCGGCTTTTCACCTCCTGTTTGTATGTAAAACTTCTCGCGCAGGCGCTTTGCAGTCCGATTTTTCGGACTTAAATTAATGTATGATTACGGCACCGAGGTAAGGAGGAACCTCGACTGCCTCTGCCAATGGGAAAACTGGAACCGATTTTCGGAACTGTTTTCAGAAAAAACTTCAGATTTTTTTGAAAAAACTTTCTACTGCGGGAAAGGAGTGGCTGGCATTGGAGGAATATGAAGAATGGGAAACCGAAACGGAGGACGATGCGTCCGATCTCAATCTCTTTTCTACTGATACGATCGACGACGCGTCGGAAAACGATCTTTGGGATGACGCAGAGCCGGACAACAAGCCGCAGCCGGATGCCAGAGAAAAAGACGTATTTGAAATCGAACCGGACGAGGTCGAAGCGTCTCTCGATCTGTATGGAGAATCGGATGACGGCGATGACGATGTACTGCTGATTGGCTCTCTGAAAAAGCATCCGATCTATCAAACGCTCCTGGAACAGAACAAGGCGTCTGCCAAGCGTCGGCTGATCCGCGAGCTGAAAGAGGACGCCTTGGCGCGGATTGAATTCGCGGCGCGATCTCTGCGGGATTATGAGCAGGTTCTTCTTTTCTGGGACAAAAGAGACAACGCCGCTGCCCGACGGCAGCGACTGCATGAGAACAACCGGGGCGACGTGCCGTTGGAATGGAACAGCCGTGTTTACGCCGCCAGCGGGATCGACTTGACCTTCCCGGCGTGGATGAACGAGCCAATGATCTCGCAGCTCCGCCGAGGGCAATTTCTGGATTGCCTGTTCGACTGCCCGTATGAAATGCACGACCTGACCGCAAAGGAATATCTCCGCAGACCGATTATGGAGCTGAAAGAGGAACACAAGGAGATCCTGCATTTTCTCTATCTTCGGCTGTACGATCCGCAGCGGCTCGCGGTCCTGCGCGGACAGTCTGCACGTAATGTCCGAAAGGTGCGGGACGTTGTACTGCGGAAGGTTCGCAGAAATGTTTACGCCGCTCTGCTGAAACAGCAAGCGGCAGGAAGAATTCTGACGCCGAGGGAGCGAGCGTTTCTCGAAGAATTCACGCCGGATGGGGTGAGAAGGAAGGACGGTGTTGGCTGTGCGTGACCTGTTTGCTCATACAAGCGCCCATTGGGGCAGGTATTCCGAATACGAATGGAAGACCGCGCCGGACGGGAACTGCTATTTGTTGCCCGCAGAGAAAGCAAAACCCAGCGTATACGATCCGATGAAGGACCCGCATACGCTGGTGATCGACGCGCTGGAAATCGGTATGAAACTGTTTCGGCGTGAGACAGAATCGGAGCTGAAACGGGCAATCAAGACCTTTGCGGAGAAATACGGTTTGCTCGGCATTATGACCGCGTTGCCGACGACGCCGGACTTCATCGGCTACGAAAAGGTCTATCTGCCGAAGAACCCGTTTCTGCGGAATGAAACGATGGAAACTGCGGACTATATCAACCTGTTCTTTCCGTTCGTTCAGCCGGATTTCCGCAAGAAGGGAGTGGAATCCGTCTGGAATACGGAGGACAAGTACGAGATCGCGTTTGCGATGACCTTTCAAACCGAGCCGCAGGCAAAAGCAATGACCTTTATGCGAAACTACGGCGAGCGGTACGACTGGCTTTGCAAGCTGTTCAAAGATTGGGCGGCCCTCGTGATTACGACACAGTTTTACTTGGACGATAAAGAACGGAAAGACACGGATGCCGTCGCGCTCTACCGAAAGAGCGTCGCAGCTTTCGACGGCAACGCGCCGACGTATCACATTGAGCTGCGAGACAAGCCCACGCTCGTCTGGGATTTCCATTCTCTGCTGCTGGATATCCGCTTCCTGCTCTGCCTGCTTCTGACAGACGATCAGACCCCGCTGCGCCTTTGCAAATACTGCCTCAAGCAGTTTATCGCACAGAACCCGGAAACGGAATACTGCTCTGATGCGTGCAGGAATAATATTACGGAATAAAAGAGTCAACAATGTATTGCAATTTGCAAAACAATGTAGTACAATATGGGTGAAAGGTGGTGCGATTATGAAAGACGCAACTGTCAGCGCACGTGTGGAATACGGAGTGAAAACCGAGGCGGAGGATATTCTGCAAAAGCTCGGCATTCCGGTTTCCGTCGTGATCAACTCGCTGTATCGGCAGATCATCTTCCGCAACGGAGTCCCGTTTTCCCTGACCGTCCCGACCCAGCCGAAGACGATGGACACAATGACCGAGGCGGAGCTGAACGCCAAGCTGCAGCACAGCTATGAGCAGGCGGCAGCCGGTAAGGGCCGCCCCTTCTCCGAGGTCTTTGACGAATTGGAGAAAGGGCTGAACTGATGGACGAATACGAGATCATCATGACGCCCGATGCCGTGGAGGATCTATGGGAACTGCGGAACTATATTGCAGACGTCCTGCTCTCGCAGGATACCGCCTTGGAATACGTCCGCACTGTCCGGCAGGAAATCGCCGGTCTCGCAAAGTTCCCTGCCCGGTTTATACCAATGGACGAGGAGCCCTGGCATTCCCGCGGCGTCAGAAAAATGCTCGCAAAGAACTTCTATGTGTACTACTGGATCGACGAGCCCCAAAAACGCGTCTACGTGATGAACGTGGTCTATTCCCGGCGCGATCAGCTCCAAGCATTGGCACAGAAAGAATAGGCAGAGTTACAACAAAAACGGGATTACTGTTTCAAACAAATCAAGAGCATTGCAAAATAGGATGACGGAAGCACGTTTTTGTGCCTCCGTCATTCTTTTTCTATTTCCACAATCTCATTCGGCGTGCAATCCAGAATCCGGCATAGCCGACTGAGCGTAATCATGGTGATGTTCCGTCCTTTTTTCAGAGAGTCCAGCGTCCGGTTGTCAATGCCGCCCTTAAGCAGCTGATACTGCGTCACGCCCTTCTCTGTCATTGTTCTCCATAAGGGCTCATAGTTGAACATTGAACTCACCACCATTGCTAAACTACTGCAATTATATGGTGATTTCCGAAAAATACATATTGTGATTATCGTCACAATATGATATGATGGTGATACAACAAAAGAGGAGGCCACGCCTATGGAAAAAGATTATTTCATCGACACCCTATTCGACCTAATCAACGAGAGTGACGCACTGGAAGCAGATTTACAGGATGTTCATGCTGACCGTGATGGTCTCACAGTTGCCATGAAAGATGGCTCTGTGTTTATTCTAACCTTGACGGGGTAATTCGACTTTGACAGGATAATTCAACGAAAAAGTATTGCATTTCCTATATTTGTTTGATAAAATGATTTTGCGACGTAACTTCATATTTCCTTCCCTTGGAGGATGTGTTTTTGCTTTGGTAAAAACGCATGCTCATTTTCGGCATCCTCTAAAGGGATCGTTTGAAGTTGCGTCGCAGCAATGGAGCTGTGCGTTTTTCGTGCGCAGCCTCCAAAAAAGCTGCGCACTTTTTATGTTTCGGCAATTGTGTATTTAGAAAAAGAAATGAAAAGGGGCTATGCATATGAAAAAGCGAATGTTATCTGTACTATTAGCCTTTGCACTGCTGTGTACCATGCTGCCGCAACTTGCCTTCTTTGCCAACGCAACGTTCTATTCTGGCTCTTGCGGTGCACAAGGCGACAATTTGACGTGGACGCTGGACACCGAAACCGGGTTGCTAACCATTGAAGGAAGCGGTGGGATGGCGGATTGGAATCCTATCAATCCTCTCCCTCCATGGTACTATTCTAGAAGCTTGATTAAAAGTATTTCTATTAGTAATGATACGTTTAACATTGGTTCCTATGCGTTTTATGAATGTGTTAATTTGTCAAGTGCTGTCCTTCCAGATAGTATTACTAGCATAGGTAGCAGCGCATTTGGCAGCTGCAGCAATTTGACAAATATTACCGTTCCCGCGGGGGTTAAGGTTATCGGGAGGAATGCATTTTCTTCCTGTTCAAGCTTAACATCTGTTTTCATCCCCAATAGCGTAACTACTATTGGTAGTAGTGCTTTTTCATATTGCACCGAACTAAAAAAAGTTACAATTCCAGCAAGTGTCAACAATGTTGCAGAGTTGTCAGGTGTTTTCGGCATGTTTTATGGATGTGTCAACTTAGGTGCTATTATTGTTGATGCGGATAATCCATGTTATAGTAGCGACTCTTGTGGTGTGGTGTTTAATAAAAATAGGACTGAGCTATTATGTTGCCCTCCTGGATATAAAGGTGCATACTCCGTACCAAACAGTGTGTTAAACATTGAAGAGTGTGCATTTTACGATTGTAATGATCTGACTGAAATTGTAATTGGTTCTGGTGTATCAGAGATTGGTAATAATGCGTTTAACGGCTGCGTTGCCCTGGTTCAAGTAATTGTTCCTGATAATGTAAAAACAATTGGATACGGTGCTTTTCAAAATTGCACTGGTTTGCAAACTGTATCTCTTTCAGACGGCATAACATACATTGATGCCTCAACTTTCAGAAACTGTTCCAGTTTAACAAAGGTTTCGATAGAAAATTCGGTTTTGCAAATTGGTGAAGAGGCCTTTGAAGGCTGTACAAATTTAGTGGATATTATAATTCCCGATGGCCTTAGAATTCTCGGTTCATTATCGTTTAGAAGTTGCAGCGCTTTGACTGATGTAACTATTCCCGATAGCGTTACCCAAATAAATAGTAATGCTTTTGCCTACTGTAATAATCTAACTAACATTGTAATACTAAACCCTAGTTGCCTAATAAAGGGCGGAAATAGCACTCTTGGTGTGCCTGGAACCACAACAATCTTCGGCTATTCGGATTCTACTGCACAGACATACGCAGAAGAATACGGGTATACCTTTGCCGCATTAGATGGTGAGCCATCCGGCGATCCGATTTTGTCCGACGAAATCACGCATTTGATTTTTTCCGACCTTGCTTACCGTCACATTAACAGCAAATATGTGGGAAGGACTGTGTCGGAGTGGCAGGCAGATATTACACAGGAAATCGACGAGGAGGCTGAAAAGCTGAGCACAGACCCCAATTATGAGCCGAAGCTGGATCACAACAGTTTCAACGAACTCAACGGTCAATTATACGATTCTGATTCTTTGCGGGTCATTGACGTCTTAGGCATGGTGGGAGATTGGGTAATCAAGGAAGTGATTCACGGCGACAACGGCTACGCAGCTGCAGTTTTTCAAAAGGGCAACGATATTATCATTGCATACCGAGGCTCTGAGGGAGATATCATTAAATCTGTACAAGATGGTGAGGATTGGTCCGTTGACCTGGGATTTGCGCTGTTTGATTATCTGGATGAAGGGCAGTTTCGGGATGCGCTTGAAACGTATTACAAGTATGCTGACCAAGGAAACGTAACACTGACCGGACATTCGCTCGGCGGCGCATTGGTTACTTATGTTTCGATTGTGACTGGCGCAGAGGGCTATTCCTTTGATGGTGCGGCTGGACATGTTGTGGATCTGACCTATTTGTTCGAGCCTCTGAGAATTGATTTCTCATCTAAAAATAATATGACGTTCACAAATTACACAGACCCGCCTGGCGCAAGCACCCTCGGAGCGGATTTGATTCAGCATACGAACGCAGATCTGTTTCCCGGCGTGTGCTATAAAACAAATCCGAATGCGGCAAAAAACGGCTATCCAGAATTTTTCTGGACGCATCAACGGTTTTCTAATACAAAGCTGAGCGAAGATGGGAAAGCGATCGAGTTTATGCCGGTTGCTGAAACGCATTCACCGAAGGCGAAATGGTATGCATCTGTGGATTATGAATATCTTGGCATTCTTGAGGGTGCCGCTGTCGGAGCCCTTGGCGGACTTCCATCTGGTCTGGCAGGAGGTGTTATCGGTGCAGGTGTAGGTAGGTTGGTCAAAAAAGGCAACGTGATCCTTGGCGACACTGGAGATGACAACCTCTCTGTACTCAGTTTTATCAGCAATCCCCTCGACTATACCGCAGTGGTAACAAGAAATGTTATATATGGCGGAGATGGAAAAGATGTCCTTTACGGCGCGGCAGGCTCAGATGTCCTCGCCCCCGGCGAATTAAAGGGAGACTTGCTTTGCGGCGGCTTGGGCAACGACGATTATATACTTGATTGCAAAAACGGAGGAGAAGTATACATTTCAGATTCCAGCGGCAGCGATAGAATTATTCTAAACGGCGTTGATACGGTATATTCTTTTGAAAACGAGGGCTCAACTGCGGATGGAAAGTGGGAGATTTATTGTGCGAATAGCGTCCTAAGAATCTATGTCCAGAAAACGATATTTAGCCATAAATTCTCTATCATAGATGTTTCAGGAGCATCGTATGGGACTGTTGACTCTAAGCGCATCACTACTCGCAGAGGAGAGCCCGAGGCAGAGGCAGATAAGGAAAGCAAAGAAATACTTGTGCTGGGCGACGCGCATATTGTGATTTATGATGAAAGCCGCACTGTGGTTTCAGAGATATCAACCAGTGACTATGGTTTGCGTAGCGAGGAATATGGGACTGTCTATGCAGCGAATGATGGTGAACAAAACTACCTTTCCGCAACCATCTATGAAAACTATTCAATTGAAGTCATTGGAGACAGCGTAGTAGACGTACTAATTGTCGGGACTGACAGCAACGGTAATGTGAAAAAAACAACGCAAGCAAAGGGTATTGATCTGCAGTGGGCTGATGCAGAAATTGACTCGGCAAAACAAACTGTTACGCAAAACGGAGTGTCAGCGGTCACATGTGTGACTGACAAGACCGTTGGTGTTTCCATTCGCCAAACCTTGCAGGAATTGAGTGTTGATGAAACAGCCACGCTGTCTGCAACAGCTTTCTTTGAAGATGGCTCGCAGAGTACGGATGTTTATTGGGTCAGCTCTGATGCAAGCGTAGTTCGTTGTGATTACGATGAGGGCGGAGAATGTATAATCTCTGCTGTTGAAGTCGGCAATGCAACGATATATGCGATTGCAAGTGATAGTGGTTGCTTTGCAAGCTGTGAGTTGCAGGTAAAATCAAACACATTGGTTCCCTGTGACGGCGGCGAAAATTGTCCGGGCAATGTGTTTACGGATATGCCCCCGAAAGGCAACTGGGCACACGACGCCATTGACTGGGCGATTGTAACAGGCGTGACCTCTGGCACCTCGGAAACCACGTTCAGCCCCAATGTAGGCTGTACGCGTGCGCAGGTGGTGACCTTCCTCTGGCGGGCAGCAGGCAGCCCGGAGCCCACCAGCACCAACAATCCCTTCACAGACGTCACCGGCGGCTATTACTATAAGGCCGTCCTCTGGGCGGTGGAAAAGAACATCACCTCCGGCACCAGCGCAACATCGTTCAGCCCCAATTCCACCTGCACCCGTGCGCAGATCGTAACCTTCCTCTGGCGCTTCGAGGGCGAGCCTGCTTCCACCACGACCAACAACCCCTTCTCAGACGTCAAGGCGGGAGCCTACTATGAAAAGGCGGTCCTCTGGGCCTCCGAAACCGGCGTCACCGCCGGCACCAGCGCCACCACCTTCAGCCCCGACGCCACCTGCACCCGCGCCCAGGTTGTGACCTTCCTGTACCGGGATATGGAATGGTAATCAGAAAGCTATCATTATTAGTTATTATCACCTTGTTGCCGTAGCGGGTAAATAATCCACTACGGCAACAAGGTGTGTTATCCAATAGATTCTTTTTATGTTGCTAGTGCTTACAACAATACTTGTATAGTGCTGAAAATTCGGAATCCTTGGCATTGCCAAGTGTTATCAAGCTTTTTTGCTAGTTTTTTCCGTTAATCCTATTGCACTATTTTCCCCTTCATTATATAATATAATAGGAAAAGTGGAAGATATATTGCCGCTCATCTTAAGTGAAAAGGGTGTATGGAAGAATGAAGAAGCGAAGAGACGCAACATGTGGTCTAAATGAACGGAAACCCAAGGGGGAAAACTCAAAGAACAGTAGGAGACGTAGTAAAACAATAAAGTATTTAATAACTATACTTACCATGTCAATAATTTCGTTTGTTCTGCTGCTCTATTATCAAAAAACTGGGGCAGTAGGGCAACGGGTGATCGAGGGTGTGGTGGTATCTTTTATTGCATCACTTATTCTATTTGTGCTAACAGAATTTGTATTTAAGGATACCGAACAGATAGATAGAATACAGAGCGATATTGAGGAAATTAATAAGACTATAATCGTTTCAGAAGATATAAAAAGATATGGCATTTTAGGTATTAAAAACATAAGCTATGAAGACGATAGTGATAAGTTTTGGTTAGATTTACTTGCCGACACACATGAAAAGTTATTTATTATGGCACATTCGCTCTCCCCTTGGTTTCAGGAAAAGTATGAATCTACTTTTTGGGGAACTATACGGCAGCTTGTTTTAAAGGGAAAGGACGTAAAAATTATAATTCTGAAACCTAATGGGGACAACTTGAAAACCATGATAAACGGAGAAGTATCTGCTTATTCAGCTCGCCTCCGGGCAACAATCTTAAAAATTCAAGCATTTCAAAACAGTTTATCATCTGAACAATCACCCCATTTTGTGGTGAAATTAAATGGTCATCATACTATGCCTTATACCTATATTCGCAATGAACGGCAAATTCTTGTTTCTCCGTATTTTGTTACTGGGAAGGAGCGGAGCAACTTTATGATATTATTTGATTCAAAATCAGTCTTTTCTGATAGTTTTAATAATGATTTTAATGAATTGTTTTCAAGCCCGTTGTTATCTACAGTGTCTAGTTTTGTGCTTGTTGAAACCATTGAGTCAAAGATGAACCGCTATTCTGCAAGCAACTGGACATATGAAGACACTTATAAGCACATCTTTTCAAATAATGATGCAATATACGAGGTGGGTTACTATAAACACTATAACGAAAAGAAGGAGTTTATTGATCATACACTTGAATTACCTTCTAGCTATGGTTGCCCTTTTAAATGTAAGTATTGTGCATCTTCCTCGATTAACAATTTCCAAGTAATAAAATTTGATGAGTTAATATATATCATTAAAACAGTACTTGACTTGCACAAGATCAGCAAGAGTGATCCTATACACATCACGTTTACAGGAACAGGTGATTTTTACTATACGAAACATGTATTATTATCATCTCTGCAAGATTTGATTTTCGCTTATCCAGAGGCGAAATATACATTCTCCTCTTGTGCATGGACTCCTAAATTAGTTAGCGAATTAGAAAACGCTAGGATATTAGGTTATATCAAGTATGTACAAATGACTTTTATTTCACTAGATTCTGCGACTGTTAAAAAGGTAATTCCCAATTATATTGAAGGTGGAGGCATAACTGAACTTGTAGATTATATGTCTTCTTCGCCCCTTGTTCAGATGTTCAGAATCAATTATTTAATGATTGAAGGGATAAATGACAAGGATAGCGATTTCCAAACCTTTATTAGTGCTTTTGAAAAACTAAAAGGTTCAATTATTGTCAGAATATCTAAGTTAAATGAAACGAAGTGTTCTCAAAATAACGGTCTAAACAGTTCATCAAACGCTCGTCTAAATCAACTATTATCGCTATGTAAGGAACATGGATATAAGGCTTACATCTTCAGTGCGGAAAAGAACGATAATATGAATTGCGGGCAACTAATTACTGAACGAGACACAATATAGAACAAGAATCTGTATAGTACAAGAATCTGTGTTTCTTCAAAGCAAATGATGGTACCCTCCGTTAAGTATTGTTGCAAAGTGGTCAAGTTACAGGGTGGTTTTGTGGGCAACGGGAAACAAGAGTACCACGGAACAAGCGCCACGATATACAAATCAACCCCTACAGCGTTCGCGCACAGGTTTGTGACGTTCCTGTACCGCGACATAGTGAACTCCGTGGAAGGAGGTCGATACCGACCTCCTTCCACGGAAAAAGCATTAGTTGTAGATCAGATCATTGTTTACGTTTTCTTCCGCTCGGTTGCGGATGTTATTCATGCGCCGGGCCCATTCCATTTGATCGGTGGCCTTGAGTTGCTCGGTGACGCCTTCTCGTTTGGACATTTGGTGGATCAGAAGATCCAGCATGGCGTTGGCCTGCTCGTCGATTTGAGCCAGGTAGGTGCCGAGCTTGCCTTCGGCGACGAGCTGAGAATAGACATGGCGCTGGGTACGTTTCAGATAGTCTGCGTGGGCTCTGCCGAAGCGGCCGATTGCTGACCGCTCCTGTGCCGCTGCATCTTCTTTCTCCGGAGCTGCCCTGGTTTCTGGCGAAGAACTCTCTTCGACATCGGGATCGGCATCCTCGAATCGTGTGCCGATAGGCAGATAATAGTCTCCGACCAACTCGTATTTCCAGCCGGAGCGTTCATCAATGATATACTTATCCATTTGTATTTCCTCCGATCACCAAGCGTTCTCAGCACAGTCCGTGTGTTGTTCCATCCAAACGAGCAGCTTGTCCTTCGCCACCAGCAAGCGGGAAGCGACGTGCAGCGTTGGGAAATCCGCTCTGTGCAGAAGCTGATAGGCGCCGGCGCGGGAGATTCCCAGATAGTCCTTCAGTTCCCTCACACCGAGTACTCCGGGCAGATCGTCATAGTTCTTATACATTGTGATTTCTCCTTTCGGTTTTATGCTGAAATACGACTCCAATGTATTGCATGGACTGGCAAGAACTATGCTTCTACCGGCGATTGATTGTTGATTGTCATGCTTTGATGCAGACCCGTTTATCTACCCGTTATAAAACAGCACACTATAAAAATATTAGATTTCACGGGCTACATCTTGCGCTTTTTCTGGAAAGATTGGACTCAATTCCACAAGATAGACGGTTTAATGAGCTCTTGATCGTCTTCGAATCCACCTTCCCCCACCAATCCCGAACGTGAAAACGTTCGGGATTTTTCGTGTTTTTCGGGAAAAACGCGGTTTTTCCGCGCCAAAAAGTTGAACGTTTCGCTTGCGAAAACGCTTTGACCCTTGACGTGACCCTTAAACGGCTGATTCTTAATGGGCCAGGTGACCACTATGGACGATTCGATACGTTAAGCTCCGAGTTGGTGGGTTTCGCCACCTTCCCGCACGGAGCGGATGAAGGCATCCATTCGATTGGCGCTTTCCCGCTTCATTCCCATCGTCGCGTGGGCGTAGGTGGAGAGGGTAAACGCGGCGGTCGCGTGACCGAGATTCTCCTGCACCGTCTTGATGTCGTCGCCGGCCTGCAGGCTGTTGATCGAGAAATACAATAAATGGAGCGATATTGAAGCTGATATACTTGATTGTGTTCTAAATAAAAAAGAAAAAGGTGGCGTTTGCGAAAAAAGACGCATTTATGTTGGAGATAAGATCGTGCTGGCAGGTGTAAAAAAGCAAACGTTGGATTTGCCGAACTTAGTTAAATTTTCTGACATCTTTGATACAAGCAGTTTTGGCACTTTGCAAAGCGAAGACAACAACCCAGAAGGAGAATATGATTTCATAACAGCAGCTGAGAAATGGAAAAAACATGATTCATATTCACACGATCAAGAAGCAATCATTTATGCAGTGGGTGCTGAGGGTTCCCTAGGAAGAGCACACTATGTCAAGGGAAAATTCGTTGCGAGCACGCTGTGCTTAATTCTAACGCCAAAGAATCCGACAGAGTATCCTGTGGATTTGGAATTCTATGCCTATTATTTGATGGCTATACGCGAGAAAATAGTTGTTGCTTTGCGAAACGGAACGTCTAAACTAACCATTAAGCCAGAAGAGTTAGACGAATATCCGATTGAGTATTTCGACATCGCAGAACAGAAAAACAAAAAGAAAAGGATCATTGAACGTATAGAAGCGCTCAAGGAATTGCAAGAAAAACTTCAGCAGGCAGAGAAGAAGATATATGATGATGTGTCTTTCATGTGATGGCTCGAATTCATATGTAAAACGGTCAGAATCTCTTTTTGTACTCGCTTGACAGACAGAAATCCCGAACGTGAAAACGTTCGGGATTTTTTGTGTTTGACGGAGAAGCGGCGCTTTGTGTGTGGAAGAATTCGTGCGTTTTTGGAGGGTTCTTCGGGTTTGGCGCTCGATATAGCTCCATCCATAGGAGGACGATACCCCGGCAGCCGACTGCGGCGCAGCTCCTTCAGGCAAGGAAACAGCTTGTTTACGGCAGCTCTGCCAGTGCGGCGGTGATGGCGGAGATTT